>Ga0105241_10000077_pt1 | contig 72675 bp, 55 predicted proteins | sample KBSC64metaG_FD_80422 | JGI IMG/M metagenome (GOLD analysis project Ga0105241, IMG submission 80422) | Corn rhizosphere microbial communities from Kellogg Biological Station, Michigan, USA - KBS C6-4 metaG | ecosystem: Host-associated > Plants > Roots > Rhizosphere > Soil | place: Michigan, USA... | reverse complement strand
GTGGGTATGTCGTGGCCGTACGATGTGTGGTGTGATGACCGGCCTGCGTTGGGCGCACAGCAGTGCGCCCCTACATTGGTCCCGCCGGGCGGCCCAATCCCCGGCGTGCCACACCATCATCCCGGTATGGCCACCACGTGGGGCCTAACGTCATCGCGTATCACCCATCATCCGGGTACGCCCACCACGGGGCCGTCCCACCAATCACGCGCCCCCACGACGGGCCGTCCGGGCGGGCATCCCCACGTCATACCTCCCCATCATACGTGCGCGGCCCACGTGGCGTCCCGACGGACACAAACCACGTTGTCCATTCCCGACCACCCGGTCATCCCACCCAACATCCCGCACCAACCCCATTATCTTCCTTCCAGCACGACGCGGGGATGGCGAAACTGGTAGACGCGCCAGTCTTAGGAGCTGGTGGTTCACACCGTGGGGGTTCGAGTCCCCCTCCTCGCATGCAATGCCTGCCATACCGATGAGCGACGCACGCGTCTGTGAGCGAGTGACGCGCACCCATGCGCGCACCTTTTCGCTCGCGAGCTATTTCCTCCCACCACGAAAACGACGCGCGGCTTTCGCCGTCTACGCATTTTGCCGCGTCGCCGACGATATCGTGGATGCAGCACTCGAGCAGACAGCGCAACAGCAGGACACCGCGGCTCGCCAACTCGACGACTACCGCGCGCGGCTCGGACGAGCACTTGCAGGCGCCTCCGACGACGCCGTCATGCGCGAAGCCGCATGGGCCGTGCACGAATTCGGCGTCCCCGACACCGTGCTGTACGAGCTCGTCGACGGAGTCGCCCGCGACCTCAATCCCACGCAATACGAAACGTGGGGCGAGCTCGAAACGTATTGCCATGGCGTCGCCAGTACCGTCGGCATCATGTGCGCGCACATCTTCGGCATTGCGAACGACACCACCAATCGGAGTCGCGCGCTCGGTTACGCGCGCACCCTCGGCGTCGCGATGCAACTTACCAACGTCCTCCGCGACGTCGGCGAAGATGCGCGCCGAGGACGATGCTACATCCCGCGCGCCGATTTGCGCGGCTTTGGGATCGAGACCGAGGAGATTCTCGAAAACCCACAGCTCTCGCGTGACGCACGTTGGCAACAGCTGATGATGTTCGAGATCACCCGTGCACGCCGGCTGTATGCCGATGCATATCCCGGCATTGCGATGCTCTCCCCTGACGCGCAACGGTGCGCCGCCGCCTGCGCCATCGGATACGCCAGCATCCTCGGCGCCATCGAGCACATCGCGTACGACTCCATGCATCACCGTGCACGTGTCGGGATCGGCGGCAAGCTCGCCGTACTCTGGCGTGCGTGGCGCTACGATGGCTCGGCGCGCTTCGCCGTCCCCACCGCGTTCGCATCCTGATCGCCACGGCGATCGCCTAGACCGGATGCGAATCGTCGTCATTGGAAGCGGCTTCGGTGGACTGAGCGCCGCGATTCGCCTCGCCGCCGCCGGCCATGACGTCACCGTCGTCGAACAGCGCGATAAGCCTGGCGGCCGGGCGTATGTGTATGAGCAGGACGGGTTCGTGTTCGATGGCGGGCCGACGATCATCACCGCACCGTGGCTCATCGACGACCTGTTCGCCGCGGCGGGAACAACCGTCGCCGAACATGTCGAGCTCGTGCGAATCGATCCCTTTTACACCATTCGGTTCGAAGACGGCTCCGTCTTTCGCTACAACGACTCCCTCGACGATCTCGTCGCGCAAATTCGCGCCTGGAATCCCGGCGACGTCGACGGCTATCTCCGGTTTCGCGCCGCGGCCGATGACATCTTCACGACCGGGATGGCGCTCATCGACCATCCCTTCACGCATGTACGCGACATGCTCCGCGTCGCCCCGGATCTCTTGCGGCTCCAAGCGTATCGTTCCGTCGCCAGCTTCGTCAACCGATTCATTGGCGACGAGCGGCTTCGGCAAGTCTTTTCGTTTCATCCGTTGTTGATTGGCGGAAACCCGTTCGACAGCAGCGCACTCTACGCGCTCATTCACACCCTCGAACAACGCTGGGGCGTCTGGTTCGCGATGGGTGGCACCGGCGCACTCGTGCGCGCGATGGTGCGTCTCCTCGAAAGCAGTGGCGCCACACTTCGGCTCAACTGTCGCGTGGACGAGATCGTCGTCGATTCACACCGCCGAGTGGCGACCGGCGTTCGGCTCGCCGATGGAGAACTTCTTGCAGCAGACGCCGTCGTGAGCAATGGCGACGTCGCGACCACATATTTGCATCTCGTCAAACCAGCGCATCGCCGCCGCAATACCAACAGACACATCGAGCGCATGCGGTACTCGATGTCGCTCTTCGTCTTGTATTTCGGCACGAACCGCCGCTACGACAACGTCGGCCATCACGAGATTCTCATGGGACCGCGATATCGCGAGCTCCTGCACGACATCTTCGATCAGAAGATCGTCCCCGACGATTTCTCGTTGTATCTGCACCGCCCCACCGCGACGGATCCGTCGCTCGCGCCACCCGGCTGCGACGCCTGGTACGTCTTGTCCCCCGTTCCGCACCTTGGCGGGCCGACTGACTGGCGTACCACCGCGCGCGCCTACCGCGACCGCATCGTCCAATATTTGGAAGACCGATATCTCCCCGACCTCTCGAAGCACATCGTCACGGAGCATTACATCGACCCGCTCCATTTCCGCGATACACTCGGGAGCCACCTCGGCAGCGCCTTCTCCGTCGAGCCGATTCTGACTCAATCGGCCTGGTTCCGCCCACACAACGTGAGCGAAGACGTTTCGAATTTGTATTTTGCAGGAGCCGGAACGCATCCGGGGGCCGGGATTCCCGGCGTCTTGAGCTCCGGGAAAATCGTCGCTGATCTGATCGGACCGGCGGCCCCGCGCACGTGAGCGAGCGATGAGAGCATTTTAGCATGACCCCTTCCCAACTCGGAAAGCCGACCCATCTCCGGTCCCCCAACACCGATCGGACCGCCACTCGGCTCCTCTGGCTCCACGCCGCGTTGATCGTCTTTTCGACCGCGGCGCTCGTCACCATTCTCGCGGGGAACCCGCCCGCCTGGCTGAATCAGGAGCCGGCGAAAACGATCTACCTCTACGGGTGGCGCCTCTCCGGTCCGTCGTACGTCGTAATCGGCGCGCTGGCCGCCATGTGTCACGCGGCGGCCCGTTTCGGGTGGCAACGGGCCCTCGGCCTCTTCGCCATTGGCGTCGCGATCTCACTCGGCTCAGAGCTCACCGGCACCAGCACCGGCCTCCCGTTCGGCCCGTACTCCTACACCCCACTCCTCGGCTACCGAATCCTCGGGCTCGTCCCGTTCCCGATTCCGATGTCGTGGTTCTACATGTTGTACTGCGCCCTCGCCATGTGCGGACGCCTTCTCGCCCCTGGGGACCCAGCGCCCGACGCGGGCGCCGTTCGCTGGCGGTGGGCGGCGATCGCCGGAGTCATTCTCACCGCCTGGGACGTCTCCATGGACCCGGCCATGACCGTCGCGACGACGCACTGGGTCTGGCACACCTCCGGATTCTTTTACGGAATGCCGCTCCTGAACTGGTTCGGCTGGTGGTTGACGGGAACACTTGTTTCACGTGCCATGTTGGCGATCATCCCGCCGAGTGCGTTTGCACGCCGAGTGGCGCCGGCGAACTTTCCGCTGGCATTGTATGCGTTGAATGGGATCATGCCGATCGCCCTCTGCCTTCGGCATGGGCTCTGGTGGGCGGCGATCCTGGGCGCCATCGCGATGGGCATCCCCCTCATCCTCTCCGCGTGGGGTATTATTTTTCCACGATGGAGATCCAGATTACCCCGAAGAGTTCAACCGGCGTAGAGCGCGCTGTTGAAGTCACCGTGCCGGCCGCGGAAGTCGCCGCGGCCGAGGAGCGCACCGCGCGCCGCTACGCCTCGTCCGTTCGCCTCCCCGGCTTCCGCCAGGGAAAAGCCCCTGCCGCCATGGTCCGCAAGCGCTTCGCCGAAGCGATCCGGAACGAGACCATCGAAGCGGTCGTGCGCGAGGCGTATCAAGAGATCGTCAAAGACAACACCCAGATCGCGTCGCAACCCCACATTCATGGGCTGACGTTCGAAGAAGGGAAACCGCTCACCTTCGAGTTCCATTACGAAGTGCGGCCGACCCTCGAGCTCGCCCGGGTGAATGCCTTCCGTGTCGAGCGGCCCAAGACGGAGCTGACGGAGACGCAGGTCGACGAGCAGATCGATCAACTTCGGGAAGAAAAAGCCACGTGGGCCCCGGTCGAAGAGAAGCCGATGGAAGGCGACATGGTTCGCGTCGCCCTCGCCGTCGCCGATGACAACGGCGAAATCGGGGAGCAGCGCGAAATCCCGCTCGTCCTTGGCGACAAAAAAGCGATTCCCGGCATCGAAGAGCTGATCATGGAAGCGACGCCCGGTCAAACGATCGAGCGCGCCGTCCGTTGGCCCGACGACTTCCCCGACGAAGCGCAGCGCGGCCAGAGCAAAACCGTCCGCATGACGCTCAACGAAGTGAAGCGGAAGACCCTCCCCGAGCTCGACGACGCCTTCGCGCGCGAGTTGGGCGACTTCGATTCCGTCGACGCATTGCGCACCGCCGTGCGCGAGGACATGCAGAAGTATTTCCAGCGCGAGAGCGATGGTACCGTCCGCCAGAAGCTCATCGACGAAATCATCAGCGCGAACGCGTTCGACGTGCCGCGCAGCTGGGTCAAGCAACTCATCGACAATTACGCACAAGCGTACCAGATCCCGCAGGAGCAGCGGGAGGCGTTCGACGGCGAGTTCGCGAACGTCGCCGAGCGGCAGATCAAGCGCGATCTCATTGTCGAGACGTTGGCGGAGCGGGAAAAGCTGGCCGCGACCGAAAAGGATCTCGACGATCGAATCGCCGAGCAGGCCGAGGCGCGGAAAGTGTCGCCTGGCGAGCTCTATGCAGCGTTGGAGAAGGCCGGCCGTCTCAAAGAGATGGAACGGAGCATTACGGAGGATAAGGTGTTTGAATGGTTAGTCTCTCAGAACGACATCGTTTAACCGGAGCACGACATGCCATCGATCTACGCCCCATACGTCATTGAGCGCTCATCCCGCGGTGAGCGGAGCTACGACGTCTTCTCGCGGCTCCTCATGGACCGCATCATCTTCCTCGGCACGCCGGTCACCGACGACGTCGCCAACATCATCATCGCGCAGCTGTTGTTCTTGCAGGCCGACAACCCGGAGCGCGACATCCACATGTACATCAACTCGCCCGGCGGCTCCGTCTCGGCCGGCATGGCGATTTATGACACCATGCAGTTCATCAGCAGCCCGGTGAACACCATCTGCATGGGGATGGCGGCCAGCATGGGAGCGTTCCTCCTCTGCGCCGGCGCCAAGGGGAAGCGTTCCGCCCTCCCGCATTCCCGCATCATGATCCACCAGCCGTCGCAGAATGGCGGTGGCGGGAGCGCCTCCGACATCGAGATTCAGGCGCGCGAAATTTTGTATCTCCGCGAGAAGCTCAACGGCCTCATGGCGCGCCATACCGGGCGCCCGGTCGAGCAGGTCGAGCGTGACACCGATCGCGACCGGTTCATGTCGGCCGAAGAGGCCAAGGAATACGGCCTCATCGACCACGTGATCACCCACCGCGACCAGATCATCGAACCGTCGAGCCAGCCTTCGGTCACGATCTAAGGGAGTTCTCGGTTCGGTAGGACGACGATTTCGTGAGAGACGCCTCCCAGCCCCTCGGCTCGGGGGGCGTTTTTCACTCCTCCCTTTTCGCCCCGCGAAACCAGTCGACACTTCCAACCGTCTATCTCTACACCACGGGGTGGCATAGGTCTTCCTTGTGAATTAATTCACAAGGTCGAAACCCGCTCTTATAGTAGTTGACCCCCGCCGTCCCGGATATTTCCTTTACTCAATGTCCCAAGATAAACATCTCCGCTGCTCCTTCTGCGGCAAATCCAAGGACTCGGTCCGGAAATTTATCTCCGGCCCGTCGGTGTATATCTGCAACGAGTGCATCGCGCTGTGCAACGAGATCCTGCAGGAGGATGAAGAGCGGGAGGTTGCCGATGCGATCACCCAGGTGCCGTCCCCCCAGGAGATCAAAGACGTCCTGGACCAGTATGTGATTGGACAAGAGCAGGCTAAGAAGGCGTTGGCCGTCTCGGTGTACAATCACTACAAGCGTATCAACGCGGCCGGGGTGAAAGATGACGACGTCGAGCTCGACAAGTCGAACATCCTCATCATGGGACCGACCGGCACGGGGAAAACCCTCCTCGCCCGGACCCTCGCGCGCATTCTCGACGTTCCGTTCACCATCGCTGACGCGACGACCCTGACCGAAGCCGGGTACGTCGGCGAAGATGTCGAAAATATTCTCGTCCGTCTCCTGCAGGCCGGCGATTTCAACGTCAACGACTGCGAGCGCGGGATCGTCTACATCGACGAGATCGACAAGATCGCGCGCAAGTCGGAAAATCCGAGCATCACGCGCGACGTGAGCGGCGAAGGGGTACAGCAAGCGCTCCTCAAGATCATCGAAGGGACCGTCGCGTCCGTGCCGCCGCAAGGGGGACGGAAGCACCCGCAGCAGGAATACATCCAGATCAACACCAAGGACATCCTGTTCATCTGCGGTGGTGCGTTCGATGGACTCGAAAAGATCATCGAGGCTCGCACTGGGAAGCGTCAGATTGGCTTCAATACTGGCGACAACCAAGGCAACAAGAACAAGAAGAACATCTTCGGCGAAGTCGAGCCAGACGACTTGCTCCGGTTCGGGCTCATCCCTGAGCTCGTGGGACGTCTTCCCGTCACCGTAGCGCTCGATGCGCTCGATGAAGAAGCGCTCGTCCGTATCCTCAAGGAGCCCAAGAACGCGCTCACCAAGCAATATGCGCGTCTCTTTGCGCTCGAAGACGTGAAGATCACTTTCGAGGAGAATGCCCTGGCCGCCATCGCCCGCAAGGCGCTCAAGCGTGGCACGGGCGCGCGCGGATTACGCGCGATCGTCGAAGAGATGTTGATGGAAGTCATGTTCGAGATCCCCGCGCGCGATGACGTGCTCGAGGTACGCGTCACCGAATCGTGCGTGACTAATGGCACGCCGCCGCTCTTGGAGTTGAGCCCGGCACGCCGCAAGAAGGAAGCGTAGAGACCCCACTTGTCATCCTCCCCCTCGAAGAAGCATCCCAAGCGCGGAGCGCAACGTTCCGCATCGAGCCGCTCCAAAATGGCGGCTAAGCGGACCACCAAGCGTCACCGTCCGCACGCGACATCGGCGATTGAGCTCCCGTCGGAATTGATGCTCGATCCGACGGGAACCGGGCTCGCCGCCTTCGCCACGGCGACCGCCACGGAGCACCGCATTCCGGTGCTCCCGCTCCGCGACGTCGTCTTCTTTCCGTACGTCGTGATGCCGCTCCTCATCGGTAGGCATTCATCGTTGCAGGCGGTCGAAGCGGCGCTCTTGAGTCCGGCGAAGCAGATCCTGCTCGTCGCGCAAAAAGACGCCGACGTGCAGGAGCCGCGCACCAAAGACTTGTATCGCGAAGCGGTCATCGCGCGCATCGTGCAAGTGAGCCGGCTCCCCACAGGCGCGACCAAGGTGCTCCTCGAAGGGCAGACACGCGCCACCGTGCAGCGGTATTTCCTCCCGCGCGCGCGTCGCAACGTGCTCGAAGCGACGTACAAGTTGCATCCACTCGTCCCCGATCCGAAACGCACCGACACGCAGCATACCAAAGCGGCGCGTCAACGGGTGTTGGCGTTGTTCGAGGAATATGTTGGATTGCAGCGTCGCGTGCCGCAGGAAGTCGCGGCGATGATTTTGGGGGCGGATTCGCCCGAGCGGCAAGTGTACGGCATCGCCGCACATTTTGCGGCCAAGCTTCCGGTCCGCCAAGGATTGCTCGAATCGCCGTCGCTCGATGCGGCCTTCGACACGCTCAGCGCGTTGCTCACGACCGAAACCGAAGTGTTGCGGTTGGAGCGCAAGATCGACGACGAGACGCGCGGGGCGATGTTCCAGAATCAGCGCGAATTTTACCTGCAAGAGCAACTCAAGGCGATTCATCGCGAGCTCGGGCAGGAAGATGCCGACGATCTCGCGGAGCTCGAAGCGCAGGTGCGCAAAAAGATGCTCCCCGAGCCGGTCCGTTTGCGCGTGCAACGGGAAGTGCGCAAACTCCGCCGCATGTCGCCGATGTCACCCGAGTATACCGTTTCGCGCAACTTTGTCGATTGGATCACGGCGTTGCCGTGGGACGAGCGCACCGATGAGATGCTCGACATCGCGCACGCACGCCAGGTGCTCGATGCGGATCATTACGGATTGAACGACGTCAAGGATCGCATCCTCGACTTCATCGCGGTGATGTCGTTGGTGGGGCGTCTCGAAGGTCCCATTCTCTGCCTTGCCGGCCCGCCGGGCGTGGGGAAAACCTCACTCGCCCGCTCCATCGCGCGCGCCCTCGGCCGCCGCTTCGTGCGCATGTCGCTCGGCGGCGTGCGCGACGAAGCCGAAATTCGCGGACATCGCCGGACGTACATTGGATCGATGCCGGGCCGCATCATTCAGTCGATGCGCCGAGCCGAAGTCGTCAATCCGGTGATTTTGTTGGATGAAGTCGACAAGCTCGGCCAGGATTATCGTGGCGATCCGTCGGCCGCGTTGCTCGAAGTGCTCGATCCCGAGCAAAATTACGCGTTCAACGATCACTACCTCGAAGTCGACTACGATCTCTCGCAGGTCCTCTTCATCACGACCGCCAACAACCTCGCGGCGATCCCCGAGCCGTTGCGCGATCGTATGGAAGTGATCAGACTCGCGGGGTATCTCGATCACGAGAAGCTCGCGATCGCACGACAGTTCCTCCTCCCGCGCCAGCTCGAAGCCAATGGGCTGGAGCCCGACGAGATCGAGATTGCGCCCGACGTGCTTCCCAAGATCCTCCGCAGCTATACGCGCGAGGCTGGCGTGCGCGAGATGGAGCGCCGGATCGCCCGGGTCGCGCGCAAATTGGCGCGGAAGCAAGCCGAAAGCGAGACGCCGATCCTCAAGCACACCGTGACCGTCGACGACTTGCAGACACTCCTCGGCTCGCCAGTGTACGATGGCGCGGAGACCGGGTTGGATGACAAAGTCGGTGTGGCGAATGGATTGGCGTATACGACCGCGGGCGGCGAAACGCTCGAAGTCGAAGTCACCGTCGTTCGCGGGCGTGGGAAAGTCTCCCTCACCGGCACACTCGGCGACGTCATGAAGGAATCGGCCGCGGCCGCGATCAGCTACGTCCGGTCGCGTGCGCGTGCATTGGGGATCCACGCCGATTTCTACAAGTCGCGCGACATTCACATCCACATCCCCGACGGCGCGACGCCCAAGGACGGACCGAGCGCCGGCATTGCCATCGCGACCGCGGTGATCAGTGCGTTGACGGGCGTTCCGGTGCGTGGTGACGTGGCAATGACGGGCGAAATTACGTTGCGTGGCAGAGTGTTGCCGATCGGCGGGCTGAAAGAAAAAGCCGTCGCGGCACATCGAAATCGCGTCTTCACCGTCATCATTCCGAAGCGGAACATGCGCGATCTCGATGAGATGCCGGAGGAGGTGAAGAACGCGGTCACATTCCATCCCGTCGAATCGATGGATGAAGTCGTCGCCTTCGCTTTCCGTGAAACGTTTCCCCGTCAACCACAGCCCGCGAGCGCTGAGCAACCGGCGCCGCCGGCTACCGCGCACTAATGGCAGAGGATGATCCGCTCGTCATCCGGTCGCTGGCGTTCATCGGCGGGATGGCGGCGGCGGATGGGTGGCGCCCCACCCCTGAGCTTCCGGAAATTGCCTTTGCCGGACGGTCCAACGTTGGGAAATCCTCCCTGTTGAACCGCCTCGTGCGCCGAAAAGCCTTCGCGCGCGTGAGCAAGACTCCCGGACGGACCCGGGAGATCAACTTCTTCACCGTCAACAACGCCTTCGTCTTCGCCGATTTGCCGGGCTATGGTTACGCGCAAATTTCCAAGAGCCGGAAAGCCGAATGGCGGCCGTTGATCGAAGGGTATCTTCGGCAGTCTCCGACCTTGCGCGGCGTTGTGCAACTTCTTGACGTCCGGCACGACCCGACCGCCGACGACTTGCAGATGCTCGACTTCCTCGCGGACGTCGGCGTCCCGACGATCGTCGTCTTCACCAAGACCGACAAGCTCAACAAAAGCGCCGCGGCGGCGCGGATACGCGCGCTCTCCGCCGCGATCGGCGTCGAGGAAGAGCAGACAGTCTCCTTCAGCGCGGTGACGGGTGCCGGCCGGAACGAGCTCGCCGAAGCGATCATACAGCTCGTGAATGTGCAAGACGATGTGACGGAAGCTGTGACGGCGGAGGAGCCCGCGTGAGCAACATGGCACGCCTCTGCGTGTGGGTGAGCGTAGGTGCGGCCAGCATATTCCAGCTTGCGTGCGCCACCGTCCCGCCTGAATCGGCTCCGCCACCTGTGCCATTGGGTGGCGCCGCGCTCGCGACCAACGATACCGCGGGACGTCCACTCGTCCCCGCAGGCTTCGGCTCACTGCATCAAGACGATTTGTCGTTCCACATGACGGCCGGTGGCGTCCTCATTCGCGCCCTGCCGCTCGACGAATCGATCATCCGGCTGCTGACGCCCGACTCCTACAAAGCAATGCGTGAGCTGCAGCAGAACAACAGCAAGATGATCGACGCCGTCTCCCGCCGCTACGGCGGACGGCGTGTCTCGGTTTGGTTCGTCTCGTTTTACGGCGTGGAGCCGGACGCGCGGTTCATCCCGCAAGACTTGAACATTACCAGCTCCGGGCGCGATTTCCGCGCGCTCGACCTCATCCCCCTCACGACCAACTTCAGCGAGCAACGTCTCCACCAACGGGAGACGCAAAACGCATTATATCTCTTTGATGGCGACATCGAGCTCGATCAGTTGGTGACCGTCAGCTATCAGGGATTGTCGGACGATAGCTGGGACCAAACCCTCCAACGGATCGAGCGAGAGCGGGCGCTCATTCAGGCCCGGGCGCACAAAACAGTTCCCCCTACATACGAGTAAAAAAGGGTTATGCCGATCCTCCCCCTCCGCAAGCTTGGCGAGCGCCCCGACGAGTCGCTCGTCGCGCGCTTCCTCGACGACATCGAGACACAACTGTCCAACGGCGACGCGTATGAGGCGTGCCGAGTGATTTTGTGTCGGTTGTTGTATCCGGGGTTTGCGGATGCGTGGGAGACGGCGGTGAACGACGAGCACGTGCCACTCGCGACTCGCGTGGCGCTCTCCGCACTCGACCCGCGCAACGTCACCCTCGAGCCGGAATATTACGCCGAATGTGACGAGGAGAAGTTTGCGCGAGTGAAGCCATACTTGTGGCTCTGGTACTCGTTCGACCGATCCCCACTCGGCGGCCAGAACGTCGACCTCGGCGTACGCCTCCGCCAGCTCCTGGCACCGCGCATTTTCAAGCGATGCGGAACGAACTTCAAAGCGTTCCAGCACGTCGAATTTTCGTTCGGTTACAATATGGAAGTTGGCGACAACGTCGTCGTTCACCGGCACGTCTTACTCGACGACCGCGGTGGGATAGTCTTAGGCAACCGCGTGTCGATTAGCGACTACGCCAACATCTACAGCCACACCCACAGCATCGTCGATCAACGCGACGTCACCGACGCCGTCACGCGTCTCGATGACGACGTTCGGATCACGTACCACGCGACGGTCCTCGCGGGCGTGCACGTCGGCGAGAATGGGATGGTGGGCGCGTCGGCGGTCGCGACGAAGGATGTGCGGCTGTACCATGTCCACGTCGGCATCCCAGCCAAAAGTGTTCGCGTCAAACCGAACGCACCACCAGACGTGATGCGCCTCACCACCGTCCGAGACAAATCGTAAGTCGTGCCTGACACACTCATGAACGCTGCCCGGTTCTATACCGGGCAGACGTTCGAAGCGTTCCTCGCCTCGGCGGTCAAATATAAAGAGCTGTGGGAGTCGACGACCAAACGAGTGAAAATCCCCGAGCCGTTGGTCGCGGAGCTCGATGCGATCGGCGGACGATGGCACCTCGCAGTCCTCAACGAAGATTGGTGCATCGACGCGATCACGATCGTCCCCGCCTTCGCGAGACTGGCGGAGCTGTCAGCGAGTGCGGACCTCCGCGTCTTCGGACGCGACGCAAATTTGGACTTGATGGACGCACACCTCACGAACGGTGGACGCTCGATCCCCCTCGCGATCGTGTACGATGAAGAATGGAACGACCGGGGACAATGGGGACCACGCCCCGCCCCACTCCAGGAATGGGTGCGCAAGATTGGGCTCACGATCCCCAAAGAAGAAAAGTACCGCGAAATCCGCACGTGGAACGCACACGACCACGGCCAAACAGGTCTACGCGAGCTGATCGACCTGATCGCGAACACAACAAAGAAGTAACCACGACAGGATCACCAAACCGTCACGCGGAAGTGTTCGCACACGAATGCTGCCGCGATTTTGACTACGCGCGTCGGTTTTTGACGCCGCGCAAATCGATATAATAGCCTTACTTTCGCGTCGGCCTTCTCGCACCACCGCATGCCCGACGCTCGCACGACTCGTGATGATTGGCTCCTCCCAATCCTCCACGACTTACTCCCAACGACGACGCTTCCCCCCACCACGGGAAGCCACTGGCGATCCGCAATCGCCACAGGCTTAGTCACAGACGCACAACTGCTCTCCGCCCTCTCCATCCGCACCCGACTCCCACTCGCCACAACGCTCCACACGTCGCCATCCGCGCGCGACCGAATCCCCGAACGACTCGCACGACGCTACAGTGTGCTCCCACTCGCACTCTCGGAAACGACGCTGGACATCGCAACGTGGAACCCGTACGATTTGGAGTGCGAACAAACGCTGGCGTTCGTCTCGGGACGACGAATCCGGTTAGCGTTAGCGGCACCCGGTGATATCGAGCGCCATCTGGATGAGGTCTACCGCCCCGCCACGATGGTCGCGAAACTGCTCGCAGGACTGAACACGTCCACCCCCATCGAAGCAGTCCACGAATCCCCCACCGACACCGCACTCGGCGCCCATCACGACTCGGCGATGGAACGCCCAATGGTGCAACTGGTCGATCACATCGTCTCGGAAGGAATCACCAGAAGAGCAAGCGACATCCACCTGGAACCAGAAGACCACACGATCGCGGTCCGCTACCGGATCGACGGAATGCTCCACCAAGCAATGTCGCTCCCCAAAGCGGTGGGGATCCCACTGGTGTCACGCATCAAGATCATGGCGCGCATGGACATCGCTGACCGGCTCCGCCCCCAAGGAGGACGGGCTCGGGTGGCAATCGCAGGCTCGGCAATCGATCTCCGGGTCTCGACGCTCCCAGCCACATTGGGCGAAAAGGTAGTCATCCGCATCCTCGACCCCCGCACCGCCGCCACCTCCCTCACCTCACTCGGCATCGCCCCCCACTCGGCCACTCGGCTCCGCACACTTTTGGACGCGCGGGAAGGGGTGATCCTGGTGACAGGACCGACAGGGTCAGGAAAAACGACGACGCTCTACGCAGCACTCCAACTGCTTCTGGAACGACAGCTGAACATCGTGACGGTGGAAGACCCCGTGGAATACCGCATCCCAGGGATCGTCCAAGTCCAAGTCAACCCGAAAGCAGGCCTCACGTTCGCGGAAGCACTCCGCTCGATCCTCCGACAAGACCCGGACGTAGTCCTGATCGGCGAAATCCGCGACCGCGAAACAGCGACGATCGCGATGCAAGCAGCACTCACAGGACACTTGGTCTTCGCCACACTCCACACGATCGACGCCACGAGCGCAATCACCCGCCTCCACGACCTCGGAATCGAACCGCCAAAGATCGCAGCTGCGCTGAAAGGCATCATCGCCCAACGCCTCCTCCGACGCCTCTGCCCGCAATGCGCGACGCCATCGACGGACCCAATTCCATCGATGCTCTGGGATGCTGTTCCTTCAGGCGCGACGCTCCTGGCCCCCACAGGATGCCAGTCATGCAACCAGCGCGGCTACAAAGGACGCTTCGCCGTCACGGAGATCCTGATCCCGACGCCAGCAATCGAACGCCTCGTCGCGGAGGCTGCTCCCACTCCAACACTGACAGCGGCCGTACGGCGATCCGGAACACACTCGCTCTGGGACAATGGGGTTCTACGCCTCCTCGAAGGCGATACGAGCGTCGACGAGCTCGTCCGCGTCCTCGACGTCAAACCAGGCGAAGAGTCGCCACACCGCGAAGCCCCAACCAACTCGGTCGACGCACCAGACGATGAATGGTATGATACGGGATCCATCCCCCCAATCCACCACTCAACGCCCGTGTCCACGACTACCCCCATTCACGTCGGCGTCGTCGACGTATACGTCATCGACCCCTCACACACACCATGGAGAACCCTCGTCCTCCAACGGAGCCGCACCACGCGGTGCCCAGGCGCCTGGGAGGCGATCCACGGACGCATCGAGCCGAATGAAACCCCGGAACAGGCCGCGGAACGCGAACTGTTGGAAGAAACAGGACTCCACGCCGCACGACTGTACAACGTCACGGTCCACGCGTTCTATCTCCATACTGTACACCGCGTCGAGCTCGCGGTCGTGTTCTGCGCCTTCGTCGATAGCGCACACGCCGTCACCCTCTCCCACGAACACACACGCCACGAATGGCTCACACCCACGGCAGCCGCAGAACGATGCATCTGGCCGAGAGCGGGACAAGCACTGCGCGAAATCGAGAAACTACTGTCGAACGGCGACGCCGGACCTGCAGAAGACGTGCTGCGCGTAAAATAAAAATTTCAACTGACTGTCAACAAACACAACACCGTCTACAAATGCGACAGCAACTCGGTCGCCACTGCGCCTCGCGCGCAAAATTAATGCAGCGGCCGGCGCGATTGTACGCTATACTGATAGCGTATCGAACAGACCGACGTCGGCTGCTGACCCCAGCCGACCCTGTGCCGTTGGAGACCGTAGATGGCGCCGTTGACGTTGGGCATGTTGGAGATGACGAACACGTTCACATCAGAATATTTGCCGCACGGGTACTGTTACCTGTGGAATCGGCCATTGCTGTGGACACACCTGACGACGGACTTGTTGATCGGCATCTCGTATGTCGTGATCTCGTTCTCGCTCGTCGCGTTGATCCATCGCGCGCGGCGCGACATCCCGTTCAGCATTCTGTTCGTCGCGTTCGGACTGTTCATCATCGCGTGCGGAATGACGCACTTCATGGAAGTGTGGACCTTGTGGCGCCCGATGTACTGGGCATCCGCCGGAGTCAAAGTCGTAACCGCCGCGGCCTCGATCACGACCGCGATCGCGATGCCGTTCATGGTCCCGCAGGTGCACACGTTCATACGGCAGGCAAAGCAGACGCGAGAGACGGAGCTGGCGCTCGCACGCACCGCGGCGTTGGAAGAAAGCAACGTCCTGCTACAGGAACAGGCAATCGAGCTCGAACAACAACGCGAGGAAGCCGAAGCGTTGGCGGAAGAGCTCGAAGTGACCAACGAAGAGTTGCGGGCGGCGCTCGCGGAGGCTGATACGGCGCGCGCGAACGCCGAAGCCGTCGTCACCGAATTGCGAAAAACCGAGGAAACGTTGCAGAAGTCGGAGGCTCGGTACCGGTTCCTGTTCGAAGCAAACCCGATCCCGATGTGGGTCTTCGACGAAGAGAGCTTGGCGTTCCTCACCGTCAACTCCGCCGCGATCGCGCAATATGGATACAGCGCGGGCGAGTTCAAGCAGATGACGATCCGCGACATCCGTCCGCCGGATCAAGTGTCGCGGCTCGAAGAAATCCTTCGCGAGAATCTCAGCCGTAGCAGCCTCTCTCGGCAGGATCACGTCACGGTCACCCATCGCCGTAAGAACGGAGAGACCTTCGACGTTGATGTCAGCGCGCACGGACTTATATACGACGGGCGTCCCGCCAGACTCGTCCTCGCCCGCGACGTCACGGAGCAACGCCGAGCACAACGAGAGCTCGCATCGACGGCGGAGGCATTGGAACGAACGAACGCAGAACTCCGGACGACGCTCGAGAAAGCGCAGCAAGCCACGGAGAGTGCGCAGCGGGCCAATCAAGCCAAGTCGAACTTTCTCGCCGTAATGAGTCACGAGTTGCGGACGCCGCTCAACGCGATCATTGGCTATCAATCGCTCTTGAGCGACGAGATTCCCGGCCCTGTCAACGCCCAGCAGCAGCAGCAACTTGGCCGCATCAATGCCAGTGCGCAACATCTCGTGGATCTGATCGACGAAGTCCTCACCCTCGCCCGCGTCGAAGCGGGCAAGGAGGATATCCGCACCAGCTTGATCGACGTCGGGCTCGTGTTGGACGAAGCCGCGGCCAACGTCATGCCGCAGGCATCCGCCAAAGGGCTCGTCTTACACGTGTGCCCTCCCAGTGATCCATTGGTGATCGAGAGCGATCATGGAAAGTTGCGGCAGATTTTGGTGAATCTCATTTCCAACGCGACGAAGTTCACCGATCACGGGAGCATTCTCGTCGGGGCAAAACAGGAAGGGGGAGACATCGTCTTCACGGTGCGCGATACCGGGATCGGAATTCGCCGAGAGCATTTCGAGCAAATCTTCGATCCGTTCTGGCAAGTCGAGCAGACCACGACGCGCACCGTCGGAGGGACGGGGCTCGGGCTCAGCGTGAGCCGGCGGTTGGCGCGGCTCTTGGGCGGTGACATTACCTTGGAGAGCGTGCACGAAGTGGGCAGCACGTTCACGGTGCGATTGCCAGCCCGGGTACGTTCGATGACCCCGTCCGGGCGTGGAGCGCGTCAGGTTGGGAACGCAGCGAGGGAGTGAGACGGAATATTTCTCCGCCGTCACTCCCTCGGGCAACGCCCTTATAGCGTTTCTCTCAGCGTTCTTTATACAGCGTCCGTCATCCCAGAGAAGTTGAAATCCCGTACCATCATTGGTGGTACGATGACGGGAAGCTTCGGCCACCGTCGGCGCCGTTCCCAGGATTCGCTCGCACCGGGGGTCGATGTATAGCCGAACGCGACACGTTCGGCCGTGCCGATCATCTCCAACTGATTGAACGTATACCAAGGAGAATCGGTAAAACGAAAATTCTTGATGGGTTTCGCAATTTTCCCGTTTTTCACCAAGAAGCATCCGTCTCGTGTCACTCCGGTCATCATACCTGTCGCGCGATCGAGGAGCTCCACATTCGAAAAGCGGTTGACGTAAATACCGTTATCACAGTGCGCGATCATCTCCTCGATGGTCGCAGTCTGGGTCCCCGGTGCCGGACTGAGCCGGACAGAGTACGGCAACTGTGCGGGGCTCAATTGCCGCCCAAGCGCGTCCGATGCGCCATAGGCCAAATTGGTGAGCACGCCGCGATCAATCCATGTGCACGCGGGTGTCGGAAAGCCGAATAGAAATATTTCCTCGCCACCTGGCTCGAAGAATGGAGGGAAGCCACCCAATGGATCCGCCGGGTCGGATACCATCATGATACGCGGGTCGAAGACACGCTCGTGTAACCGATTGTGCCGCCCTTTGACATCATGGTTCACGTAGGTGAACGGTGTTCCGACAACGCCTGGGCTGTTGGTGGCATTTCCGCTGAACAACTGCGCCATCGCCACCACCAGTTGCGCCACCGCCGCGGGGCCGAGAATCGCCGTGTGGCGCCCTGGCTCATAGGCCACGATGCCGCGGCTCTGTTCGGCAAGCAACACGGCGCGCGCTGTCACTGCCTGTGGGTCCACGTGTGCCCAATCGCGATGGGCCTGTCCGCTCCACCCTGTGCCACCGACGACCGGAAGCCTGGCGGTGACAGAGACCTCACTATCGGTTTCCTCGGAAAAGGCTGTGAGTCCTAACCGATACAAGTGCATGGTGGAACGCGCGACCAACCCGATCGTCGCCGCCCCGCTGAGGTTCGACCGTCGTAACGTCTCGATCATCGAGGGTAACACGGTCCCCCTCGCCGTCTCCATCGCTCCGATCGTTGCGTCGTGCCACAAGCTCACCGGCGGTATTGGACGGGCGTTGAACGTGTAATACCGCTGATCGTCGGGATCATCGGCCAGCTGTTCATTCGCCGGCGTGGCCGGAGGTGTCATCTCCGAGATTTTGCCGAGCGCGTGCCGTAATGTGGTATCGTCGAGTTGGTTCGTACTGATCCAGACACTGAGCCCGCTTCCGAAACGGGACATGACCTGAATCTCCACTTCGTCGCCATCCACCGTGTTGAGGAGTTTTCCGTCGCTCACCTTCGTGACCGCGCGCGCGGAATGGGTCACGGATGTGGCGACGATACCGCTCCGCTCCTCGTCGAGGAGCCCCAAGACTTTGTGGCCCACAGCCAACATTTGATCGCGTGACAACACACGGCGAGTTCCTGGGTCCATCGCATCACGAGACATCGTAGCCCGTCGTGGATATTGTGACGGCTCGCCCCGCATCAACGGTTCCTCCCGATTTGTATGACATCAACCTGACGTGCCAATGCAGCTGGAGCATGCATGACTTGTGAGCTCCACCCCGCCATCTCCCCCCGCAACTCCGCGTGATGCGCTGCGAGCACCGTCGTAGTATCGCCGAGTGCGGCGACGCCCTTCCAGAAGGTTTTGGTGCCGAATTGAATGCCTCCATGCCGCAATCGTCGAACGATCGTTCCTCGTTGCACTTCAAAGAGCATTTGCGGTTGCAGCAATCCTCCGGCGAGTTGTGAATCGGTACTGATGTCATCCCTTGCGCCGTAAATCAGCATTCCCGTTCCGAGGTCTTGTACCAATGAGTCGAGTGTAGCGCCGACAGGCCCCGACGCCATTGTGAGATGTGATGCACTTCCTATTGGCTTCATTGAAAGCGTCCATGCGACGGCGGACCCATACACCGTCGGTTGAGATCCTGCTGTCACCGCGGCGGCCAGCGGTAGGACCGACGTTCGGGTCGTGAAATAATTTCGGAGGCGTCCCTGCTGAATCACCGGGAAGCTCTGGGTTTTGACGCCTTCATCGTCCCATCGAGCGGCGCCATAATGCGGCGCCGTACGATCGGCCGTGACGTCGATCACGGACGCGCCAATGGGTGTTCCAAGAAACTCACTGGCTGGCGCCAATATGCTGGTCCCGCCGTTGTTCGCTTCGTATCCCAGAACGCGGTCTACCTCGAGTGCTGGGGAAAGTGTCGCACCGAGCATGAGGCCCATGGCCTCCCCGTCGAGGACCGCGGCGTAGCGACCAAGCTTGGCTTCGCCCTCCGGATATTGAACGAGGCGAGTCACCTCCTCCGCGGTCGCCTTGATACGCTCTTGGATCTCGGAACCAAGCGCCGCTTCAAACCCGATGCTCATGGGAGAAATGCCGGGAACGGGCAATGTGGCAAACTCCTCCCGCCCAAAGCGCGGAAACGCGGCAACCATGACGATGGGTCTCCATCGTCGCAGGCATTGGGTGATCAGCGACCCGTCGGTCGATGCGAACACCCGCGTATCGCGCCCCCATTGGAACCGCAATTCACCAGTGCTCGCGTGAGGGACTCGTTGGCTCGCTTCCTTATAAGCACCGATGAGTTGCGCATGTTCGTCGGGAGACACGGAGAAGGGATCGATCGCCTGCGGCGTGTTCCACTCGCCGTGTACGGTTGGCGTCGGGACGAGTTCCACGGGCGTACCAGCGATACGGGACAAGCCTCGTGCCGTCGTGACGGCGGTCCGTGCGGCGCGTGCGATTCCATCGGGAGTGGGATCGGCCCCGAAGACCTGGGCCCACGCGCCGTCGACCAATACCCGCAATCCATATGTATAATTGAAAGTGAGCGCGCATTCGGGCGGAATCATCAGCCCCTGACGCGTTTCGAATTCATTCCAATCCGAGACCCGGCAATCCGCGTAGCTCGCACCAGCCTGCTTCGCCGCATCGATCCCGGCTTGCGCGAGCGCACGCAACGTGGCCGGGTCGATCAAGTCCGGAATGAACGTCGCGACTGGGACGCGCGATCGAACCGGGAGCGCCAGTACGGCTCGGCGTAGTCCAAGGGTCATCCCGAGGGCGGCCATAGACGTTGAGGCGAGAAACGCTCGCCGCGAAGATACAATCATGAGATGGTGCCGAAAAGGAGTGGTAAGTACGGAGGCCGCGAGCGGAGAGGGGAGATCATCAGACCGGTTCGCTCAGGATGACCCACCGGCAGATGGCGATCGATTCGGCAATGACGGTTGTTGGATTTTTTCCGCCTCCGCAGCGAGATATTGCAACGAGCGCCTCAATAGCACTTCATCCATCCCGATCTGCATGTGGCGAACAATCCCACGTCCGTCCGTCACGAGAAACAACGGTTGTGTCAGAATTTCCAGTGTGTCGAACGTCGGACACTGTTGTTGCTGTGTTCCGCCGTCCGGATCGAGACGTCGTGGCCCAATCCAAAGCGCCAGCTCGACACCACGAATCCCCTTTCGATCGAGGTAGAAATGTTTGTAGTGCGCGAGGCAGTCATCGGGATTGCACTTGTTCAATCCCCACATATCCATTTCGGTTCCAACGTATAACCACCTGATGTTTGAAAACTCGGTCTTTCGCATCGTCTCCATCTTACTCAACCCGAACATGCATCCGGGGCACCCCATGTGTCCGAACTCGACGACACGGATCATTCCATCTTTGAGCGACTTCATTACCGCGCCTGGCTCAGAACTGGGGACCTCGGGCCGAGGAGCGTTCACCCAGTAATGTGCGACGACCACGGGCGCCTCCCGCCCGAGATACGACGTCTGTTGGAGAATCTGTTTAAAGAAATCCACACGTCTCTTACTCGTCCAATAGTAGACCGAATCTCGTGCCGCAGCGCCTGGGGGCGGATATTGCAGCGCCAGCAACCATTGGCCGACGGAGTCGATGGTCGCTCGTCCCCGCGGTGTCCCGGAAAGGATATCCGCCATCTCAATGAACGGCGTTTCCAAGTCCACGTCGCGAGACTCGAATGCAATTTTCGCGACCAACGCGAAAGCGGCGTTGATGTGCGTAAGCGCAGACGCGCCGTCGCCGATCTTGTAGTACGACTCTCCAATCCAGGCGTGTGCACGAGACCTGATCCGGAGCAGATCGTCAGGCAATTGCAATGCGTCGAGTTCGGCAAGGTAGCGCAGGGCGATCCGCATGCGTTCTTGGTTGCTCGCGTTTCCACCAAACGTGCGGGTCGCAATGGCGAGCGTGAACACCTCGTCTCCAATCGACAGCCGCGGCGTCGCCAGCCGTGCGGCAAATTGTGCTTGCGCACGTTCGTCTTCGCCTGCCCGGACATACAATTCTCCCATCGCGTCGAGCTGAAGACCGGATACAGCATTCTTCGCAAGCGACACGACCCAGTCACGCGTCCGCGCGTCGATGGCGGAATCCAAAAGCGCGGCAGGGACACGACGCCCATCTAGCGCTGTCATCCCGATGTCGCCATACAAACGCGTTCCGCGGGCATTCTCCGCTGGCGTAACGATTCGCTCCGACATTCCGGGTTGTAATTGTGCGCTGGCGACGCGACTGACGACACCGGCGTGACACAACGTCAGTACACCCATGAGAAGGCGTGTGCACACCGGCGCCGAGCGTCGACGATCGGTTAGAACCGGCACCGGAAGCCTCCTTTCATTTGCCGTCCCATCGTCGCAAATTCTGCGCTGTAGTCGTTGACGTATTTGTCGGCAAGATTTTGGACTTGCAGGACCGCGTCGACACGTCCCCCAAGCTGGCGTGTCGCGTTCAAATCAGCCATGGTATATCCTGGATTGAAATTGATGTATTGCGAGGAGCTGACGAGTTGCCGATTCTGGAGAAGACGGATGTCTGGATTGATGTTCCGGTAATAGAATCGGCTGTTGTCGTACATCGTGACTCGCGCAGTCCCCGTAACCGCCAGTCCAATGCTGGTGCCGAGATGCGCGTACGTCACCCCAAAGGCCCACGTATGCTCCGGAAGATATTTGAACGTGGCGCCGGGTTGAAATTGCGGGAAATTTGCGAAGAATTGCCGATATTTTGGTGTGATGCCAAGCACGCGGCTTTTCGTCCAACTGTACGTCGCCCGAGTCGTCAACGGACCCGTGTTCATCGTCCCTTGAAGCTCCCAACCCTGATTCCTGATGGCGCCGATATTGAGGTATGCATACTGCCGGTAGTATCCGAAGCCATTGGCATCGATTGTATTCGACGAGCAATCGGATGGACAGGGCACCAGCGTACGCACGCTATCGACGGTTGTCTGGGCGATGAGGCCGTCGACCGTTTGGTTATATCGCGTCACGGTCAACGATCCGTGATTCCCCCAATACAACTCCAACCCACCTTCGCTACCTTGTTGATGCTCGGGACCCAAATCAGGGTTGGCGAGGTTATAGTTGAACACGCCGCCATAGTACGGGAGAAAGGTCGATGCAATGATGGGCCAGAAACCGCCGTATAGCGCCGCGATCGAGAGAGGCAACTTCTTGTCGGCCAACGGCGGTCGTGTCGAGCGACCGTAGCTGGCCCTGAGTTTCGCGGTGACGTCGCCTACATCCTGCACATACGAGATTCCATACCGGGGCGCATAACTCGGGAGTACCGACTTTCCGTACGCGGGATTCCACTCCGCACGAAGTCCATAGGTCAGGTGAACCTTATCTTTCAGATCCAACTGGGTTTGGAGAAACGTTCCGGTATTATGCGAAGTTGCGCGCAGGATGCTTCCGGAGTTCCAAGTATTATTGTTCAGTGGTGTCGACGTAAAAACGGCATTGAAGGAATACAAACCCTGCCAGTTGTCGGCACCCGCCGTAATGGTCGCCTGCGCAAGCGACGTCAGCGGAACTCGAAGGGTTGAGGTATATCCAATGGAGCGCCGTTCATTTCGCGACTCGCCAAACGATGTTGCGGTATCCCCTTGGCGGAGATAACCCGGAGTCAGATAGTCGTCGGTCGTGGAAACATCATCGCCCAACTTCAACTCACTGGACCACCAAGGTACCGGCGCATATCCGAAGGTAACTCCCATCGTCTGCCCTTTGATGTCATCCGTCGTCGGGGATGCCAAGCCGGTCGCGTCGCTGACCCTGAACCAGCCACTCTGGCGAAAGCTCGTGCCCAACTGCGTCTCGCTTCCGCGTTTGTTGGTGCGCGTCATGGAACGACGGAACGACGCGTCGGCCGTTGCGCGTCCGACTGCTGTCGCCACGTCGAGTCGAACCCCGCCGAAACTGCCCGTGCTCGTACTCTGTCTGCTCGGCGTCCACGGCCCCAGGTAACTCCACGACCCGCCGCCATTATACGAGAATTGATTGGCATTCCCGCTGAGCTGTGCATTCACGTCATGTTGGGGGGTGCGAGCTGGACTGAAATTGTTTTCTACCCATCCGCTCAGTAGACTCAGATTGAGCTGCGGCTGCGATGACGTACCGCGTTTTGTGAACACTTGCATCACTCCGTTGACTGCATTCGAACCGTAAATCGTACTCGCCTGCGGCCCGGCGATGATTTCGATCCGCTCGATACTTTTGGGGTCGATCTGCGAAAGATATTGCGGATCCGCCAACTCCACCCCATCCACATAGGTTTTGATCGCATTCGTGAGCGCGAACTCGGAGACCCCTTCGCTGCCGCTCGAGAGGGCCGTTGCCCCCCTCGAAAACATTACGACTTGGCCAAACGCCGCATGTCCGCCCTGATTCGTCGCGAAGAGTCCTGGCACGTCACCGCGAAACAGCTGTTCGATGTGCGTGATGCCACGTTCTTCAATTTGTTTCGCGGTAATCACGGTGATCGCGTTCGGCACTGACTTTTGCTCTGTTGGAACGACGGTTCCCGTCACGACGACTTGATCGAGTGGCGTGCTGTGCGTCTCCAGCGCGAAGTCGACGGTGATCGCCCCGGGGCCGCCCGCGGCGACCGTCACCGTTTTCGTGGACTTGGCATATCCAATGAGCCTCGCGCTGACACGATGCTCGCCGGCGGGGACGCCGGTGATGCGGTATGCACCGGATGCATCCGTCCGCACCCCTTGCGTGCGATCGTCGAGATACACCATCACCCCTTGGAGGGGACGCTGGGGATTCGTCGCGACGACGGTCCCGCTGATCACGCCGTCTTGTGGTCCATTGACTTCCATCGCCGGCTTGATCGTGATGAAATCCGGAGCCAGGGCGACGGCGACCAGCGATGTGCCGCGCAACACGTGCGCGAGTGCGGTACTCAGCGGCACCCCCGACGCATGGACGGTGACTGGTGTCGTTACCGCGGTCAACAGTTGCCGGCGATATTGAATTCGAACGCCGCTCTTCGACGCCAATGCCTTGATGGCGGCTTCCAGCGACACGTTGTCGAGCCGAACGGTCACGGTCCGCGCCAGGGCCGTCGCCGGCTCGGTCACCGCGGACTCCTGACTCGCGACTTGATTTTGTGCGAACAATTGCGATGTGGAGACGGTGCTGACTATCGTCCCACAGATGGCCACGGAAAGAACGCCGAACTGCATACGTCGGATCATCGCCCTGCCTCCGATTTTGGGGAGAACGCCGCACGCGATTCGTGCGGCGTTGACATCTTCGTGTCAATGCGGTGTAGCGTGACGGTTCGTCCGTCGAACGTCATGGTGACGCCCAGGAGCTCTCGAATCGCCGTCATCGTTTCGGATGGCGTACCGAAGTCGAGGACCGTCGATACATCCTGCGACGTCAGTGCGGCGCTATCGCTCGGCGCGATGCGGAAGGCGTAGCCGTACCATCGTCCAACCGTCGTGAGCAGCTCTGAGACCGGTGTATCATCAAAGACCAGCCGGCCGCGCGTCCAATTCGGAACACGTCCGGTGTCGCTGACCGTCGTCGCGATGCTGGAATCGGTAACGCGCGCCGCTTGTCCTGCCGCGACGGTAACGACACCATGAGGAGCACGCACCATGACCTTCCCACTCATGACCGCGACGTCGGTGCGGCGATCGTCCTCATAATGACGAACGTCGAACGACGTGCCGAACACGGACGTCGTGACACGGCCAGCGCGGACAGTCACGGGTTCGTTGCCGGCCCGAATGATCTCGAAGTACGCCTCGCCGGTCAGCACGAAGTGCGTCCCCAGCGACGTCGCATCGACTGTCAACGTGGATTGTGGCGCGAGCTGAATCCGTGATCCATTGGCAAGTGCGACCGTCAGGCGTTCACCCGTCGCGGTGTGATAGCTTCGCCCTTGTTCAACCACCCGTTGGCTTGGGAAGAATTGACGGATCCCGCCCCCGATCGCGGCGACAGCAACTAGCGCGATTCCGGCTCCCATCATCCATGGCATGACCGGACGTGGCCCCGAACGAGCAGGGGCGGAAGACCGGAGCGGCGCCTTCCCCCTTTCCACAGGCACGACTCCAATCTCCCCTTTTGTTCCATGGAGCTGACCGACCTTGTCGAGGAATCGCGCCCGCGCGGCAGCGACCCGAGCATCATCGAGCACGGCATTGGCGGGATCACCATCGCCACGAACGGAAGCGCGGATCCCAGCGACGAATCCCCGTCGGCTGGGGTTCGCGCCGAGGTACTCGGCGACTTCCTGCGCGGTTGTGGCGTCGAGCTCTCCGGCTAAATAAGGACCGATGAGCGACTCGGGATCTGGGGTCTGCATGGTGAGTGTCGTGATGTCCTCACCACTCAGATCGGATCAACCCCGGTTTTTTACACTCCGCTTTTAGCGGCGATAGTCGGCGAGGCCGTCCTGGACCTTTCGCTGGGCGCGGAGAATGGCGGCGCGAGCCCCCATGACGGACATTCCCAACACACCAGCAACCTGCTCGAGCGTAAACCCTTCTTCCCAACGCAGGAGCACCGCTTCGCGCTCCCGCTCGCTCAGGACGGTCAACGCTCGGCGATAGGCGGCGTAGAATTCCGCGGTTTCCACGGTCGCGTCGCTTTCGGAGGGTGTCGTCCCAATTGCTGGCGGGTCGAGCTGTACCCGTGAGACCGCATTTTCGAGGGCGTGGACGACACGGTCATGGGCGGTGAGATCTCGGGCGCGATTTCGCACGGCGGCGGCCAGGTAGACACGAAGGTCCAAGTCCCGCGGCAGTGCGGCACGGCGTACCCAGAGAGAGAGAAAAACGTCGTGGACCAACTCTTCCGCAATATCGGCGGCGTGCGTCCGGAGACGGGCCAGGCGCCAGAGCGAGGGAAAGAGAAGATCGTACAGCTGTGTCAACGCGTCAGCGTCGCCAGTACGGAGACGGCCGAGGAGCGTTTCCATGACGGGAGAGGGCCCCGTTGCCTCAGTGGACGCTTTGGTAGCGGGAACCGGCGGCCGTTGCCCGTGCCGGGGAGTGCGTTCCTCGTTTGTCTCCTCGGCGGCGAATACGAGTCCGCGGTCGAGAGTGATGCTCCACGCCCCCATCGTCATACGGACGAATAAGGGGGCGGGAGCGAATTCCGTCAAGATTCGGATGATGGTACGGTGGTAAAGCTACACGGCGTCGATCAATGCATTGAAGTTGAAGTCGCGTACCATCAACGGAGGGACGATCATCGGGCGTCGTGGCCACTCCAAATCTTCGCCCCGTAGTGCAGATTCGAAAATCTCTTGATCGGTCCACGGCGTGTTACCAAACGCGGCACGCTCTGGCTTCCCCATGGCCACGATGTTGTTCAAGAAGAAAAATGGCGAGGTCAAGAATCGGAAATTTTTTACCGGGCGATCGATCTTACCATGACGAACGAGAAAACAGCCGTCCCGGGTGACACCGGTGATCATTCCCGTCAACATGTCGACACTGTCGACACTCGAAAAGCGATTGACATAGATTCCGTCTTCACACGAGGCGATCATCTCCTCGATGGTGGTGTCTCCGCCGTGTAACCGCATCCCGAATGGCATCTCGGCATATGGTTTCTTGTGCGAGAGCGCCCCGCGGACATCATAGGCGAGATACTTGAGCAATCCTCCGTCCACCCAGGTCGTCGGCGCGCTCACGTACCCGTCGGCAAACCATGGCCGGAATCCCCCATCCGGATCGGTCGGATCGGTCGTGATGGTCACGCGAGGATCGAAGAAACGCTCCTGGAATTTGCTCCCTCTGCGCATCCCGTGCACTTTGGAGAATCCACGCGCACCGCCGTCGCTTGCGTCGCCCGCGAATTGATACACGAAGAATCTGAGCAATTGCGCCACTGCGGCGGGTGACAGGATTGCGGTTCGGCGTCCCGGTTCCACCGCTTGCACGTGCACCCCTCGCTCGGCGATCTCTACGGCATTGGTCGCAACCGCGACGGGATCGATGCGTGACCAATCCCGTGCGGCGGCTCCGCTCCATCCCGAACTCTTTCCGTCAGGCGGGCGGGCGGTGACAGTCACTTCACAATCCGTCTCCTGCGAATACGCTCTGATCCCTTTGTTCGTCATGACGGCATCAGCCCTTGCCATGACCCCGACGAACCCCGAGGTTCGGAACCCGCGGCCACGTACGACATCGAGAATCTTGGGAATGGCGGTCGTACGTGCCGAGTGTAGCGCGGCGACGCTCGACGGTTGATAGAGATGGGTTTCGGGATAGGTATCTTGTTCATCCCAAAACAACGGATGAATCTGTTCCTTTGCGTCGAGTCCTCCCATCAGCTGCACCCGAATGGCATCAGCGCGGGCAACCATCGATTGCAGTGACACATCGTCGAGCTGATTCGTCCCGACTACCACCATTGCGTCCCCGATTTCGACGACGATATCGATTCGGAGCGTATCCCCACTGTTCGCGTCACGAATACGATCGTTGGCGAGGCGGGTAGTGCTATGGACGATATGCGTGATATGTACCCATGCCGACGACGCGGACGACATTCCAAGTACCCGTTTGGCCAGACTCATGGCTTGATCGCGCGTAATGACAGGTTGCGTGTCAGCCATGCGCTCGTGAAGCGCGGGGAACCATGAAGACCCTGGTGTTGTGGGAACACCGGGGCGTGAGAGGTCGATCGAGATCCGTTTCATACAGGGAATGTGACGACGTTGATTTCCTTGAAAAGTGCAGCAGGCGCCGACGCGCTCGTCCGCCCATCCACCCATGGCATTCCTTTGCGGGTCCAGACGTCTGCCGGACGGACGGTGGTCGCGTCGCCGATGGCGGTCAGTCCTTTGAGCAGTGGCGTGGTGTTGAACTGCATCTGTACGCGGCGAAGCCGGCGTACCAATTGGCCACGCTGCACTTCGAACGGCTGGCCCCAAATACCTCCAGAGGTCAACTGTTGGTCGCTACTGACGCCGATCTCCGTCAAGACGAGAATGCCTTTCCGCATATCCTTGTAGAGCGTTTCGATCGGCGTGTGACCTTGGCTCGGTACCACGGTCAAATTCGGTGGACGAACCATCACGATGTCACCCGCATCGTTCGCGACCGCGCATCCATTAGAACGCGGGGTTTGTTTGTGACGACGGTACCAGTCGGTGAGCGCCGGAGCGGTTTCGACGCTGCTATGATAGTCGTTCAACACCCCGTCGCGCACGACCGTGTGCTCGACGGGGGCGACGCCGTCGTCATCCCACTGTACGGTGGCGATTCCATCGCCGGATCGATTCCCCCGCACCGTGAGAAGCGGAGAGGCGACGGCACCGCCGAGCTGGTCGAGCGGAAGGTAGCTCGTTCCGATATCGACGTCTGTTCCCAATGCCCGATCGAGCTCGCACGCTTGTCCCAGCACGACGATCATGAGCGTGGCCATGGCATCCCCACATAACACCAGTGGATACCGTCCGACGTCGATCGTCCCGAATGGAACCCGTGTGAGCGCAGCCGCGCGTTCCGCGGCGGCTTTCATCGCCGTCATGAGGTCGGCACGCGCCACCAACTCGTAACCCGCCGATCGCGCGTGCAGCTCTGGTATTTGGAGGCGGATCACGTTCGAACCGAAACGTACCGCCGCGGTGATGTCGGGCACGACGCGGTAGAGTCGTTGCGTCAAGAGCGATCCCGTGGTCGCGGCGAAAACCCGTGTCTCCCGGAACCAGTCGATTCGAAAGCTCCCGCTGGCGCCGGGAACACGCTTCACCATCATCTCCACCGCGATCGCCAGTTCTGCGTGCTGTTGGACGGGAATGGTAAACGGGTCGATTTCGATTGGCGTCTGCCATGTTCCGGTCACGACGGGGGGTGGCGACCACGCCGGATCCACTACGGTTCCAGCGGCACCCGGCAGTGGTCCAGCCGTGCCAGCCCCGGACAATTGTGAAGACAGGCGGGCCAGCGAAACTGCATCGCGTGCGCACTGGGTGACCGCGTCCAATGCCGGGGACCGTCCGTAGCTGAACCCCCATACCCCATCGACCAACGCGCGGACGCCATAGGTCACTGCCGCCCGAGTTCCGACTGACGTGAATCCTGGATATAGTGTCTGTCGTTCGGCGATACGGACGTCGGCATATGACGCTCCTGACTGCCGCGCGACGTCGACAGCGTGTAGCGCGAGCGCGCGGAGCGTATCGTCCGGGACACGGGTGTCGAGGTACGCGTCGACGGATTGTGTCGTCTTGGCGGAGATGTGATGGATTGGTTGCGCCGCTGCGCGTGACCCACGGAATAGTTCCCCCGCGGCAGCCAGGGTGGTCGCCGCCAGGAATTCCCGGCGGGTAGGACGAAACGAGCTCATGACGTGGAGGATGATTCGTGGCGGTGCGTCGCGGTGGAAGAGGATGTGGACGAAGGTGCGGACACGCCGCCCGCACTCCGTTGTTCGTGCTGCAGATATTGGATGATCCCTTCCAACTTCTTTTCGACGTCACGATCGAATCCACCCATGGTCCGCCGAATGATGCCCTGCGCGTCGACGATGTAAAATGTCGGTTTTCCGCTCTGCGGATATTGCCCGGCTTGCCAAGTTGGCGTCTGGACTTCAGCCGTGCTTCCGCCATCATCGGCGGGAACCCACACAGGCTTCGCGATACCGATCGGGAAGGTGGCGTGTAGATATTTGACGAAGTGTTCGGCGAGACGATCGGCTTCCACCTTCGGGTCGACGAGTCTGTTTCCCCAAATCCCATCACCGTGCGTCATCCACACGAATTCGACGCCGGGATACTGCTGATGCAGCCGTTCGAGCGCTGGGACGGCGGCCACACACGACCCACACCCGAAATAGCCAATCTCGATCACTCGAATCTTGCCGTCGCGGACCGATACGGTTTGTGAGTCACGGGTTGTCCCTCGATTGACCCAATAGTTGGACACCAATGGCTGCGCCTCTTGTCCAACACGCTCTGACATGTCGATGTTCCCTTGCATCACCGACCGCCACGTATCGCTCATCCAGAGAAACGACGAGTCTCGCGCGACAAGGTCGGGAGGAGGTGTAACGGCGGCCAAGAGCTCCCGGTTCATCGTCCGAATGGTGGCTCGTCCGTCTGGTCGTCCGCTCAACGCGTCGATCACGGCGGCATAGACCAGCGCGATTCCCGGTTCGAACATCTCGTCACGCTGCTCGTAGGGCATGCGGGGAACTCGAGAAAATGCCGCGACACCGACTCGTGCGACGTCTGCCCCTCGCCCCAGCCGATAATACGCCTCGATCAGCAGGCGACGCGCCGAGAATTGCCAATAGGCCGCGTCGGGACCGAGCGAATCGAGTTGCGCGACGTACTGCTCGGCGATTGGGAGGCGCTCAGGGTAATCGGCGCTCGCGAACGCTGTCGCGGCGAGGGCGAGCGTATAGGCTCGATCGGCAAGCGTCTGCCCGGGTGCGGCAAGATGGGCGGCGAATGCGCGGCGAGCCACGGAGTCATGTCGCGCACGGACCGCGATCATCCCGTACGGGTCGCGTTGAAGCCCGACCGCGACCGACGAGGGGAGCGACTTCAGCCATTCGTTGGCGCGTACTTCCGCGTTCACGCGTAGCGAATCCTTCGGGTAGTACGCTTTCGTAACAGCAACGACCGATTGCTCCGCCTGCGCGTCGGCCACATTCAAGTCGAGCAATGCTTCGGCGGGACTTGGAGGGAGTCCCGCCGGCCGTGGGCCGGCGAACGTGACGTCTGGCGCAAGGACTTGCGCGTCCAATGGGGAAACGTACCCCGCCAGGAGGGCCAGCGCGCCGATGAGCGCACGCGTATACCACGAAGAGCGAGAGGAGTGTGCCATGTTACCAGTGTAAGCGGAAGCCAAGATTGGATTCGCGTCCCATCGACGCGTTCGAATACCCAACGTCATGGGTGAAGTAATTGGTCAGATTGTGCACCTGAACAATGCCTTCGATCACCGATGAGAACCGATGCGCCGCATTGAGGTCGGCCGTGGCGTATCCAGGCATGTACGAGTTGTAAACGCCTAGACCGTAGAAATTCCACTTGTCCTGCAGGAGACGGGGAGCGCCGATGTGCAATTGATACACCCGGTCGACGCCGGGGCTGCGTTCCCGCGAAATCCCCGAGATGTTGATTGCGACGGTCGTACGTGCATTGCTATATGTCGTTGCGAGCGCCCACGTGTGTTCCGGGACGCCGTCGAAGCTTGCCCCTGGGAGGTACTGCGGGGCGTAGCCATGCTGGAGAATCTTCGTAATTGCGCTCCGATAAGGCCCCGATGCACCGAGTGAACGGCTGCGCGTCCAGCTGTACGTACCCTTGGTCGTGAACGGTCCCATTGTCATCGTGGCTTGCGTCTCCCACCCCGAATTCCGAATGTTCGCGACGTTCAACTCCTGACTGACTTCGGCATACGCGTATCCTTGTGCATCCATGCTCGAGCAGAACCAGGGGATGTTGAACTCGATGAAGAGGGAACACGACAATCCTCCGGAGAACACCGGATTTGGCATCGGCGACCGGACACTATCAACGCCCGGGATCTCGATGATCAAGTTGTTGACGGTTTGGTTATAGCGTGTCACCACGAGTGATGCCCGCTCCCCCAGGTAGAGCTCGAGCCCGCCTTCCCCACCCTGCTGGGATTCCGGAAGAAGTTTCGGGTTCGCCAGGCGCTTGTCATACTGCCCATACACGTCAGTGGGGTCGAACCTGGCATCAGCGGGAATTGCCTGCTTCTGTGTCAGACCGGGTGGACGGGTCGATCGTCCGTAGCTGGCACGGAGCTTTGCCGTGACGGCCCCGAAATCTTGGGTGTACGCCATACCGTAGCGCGGCGCGTAGTTCGGTTGCGCATCCTCGCCGAAATTGGGATTCCACTCGGCCCGAAGCCCGTATGTCAGAAAGAGGCGGTCGAGCACCCCCAGCTGTCCTTGAAGAAATCCCCCGCGATTGTGCGCTGGTTGGCGTGCGATGTAGCTGTAGGAGCCGCTATTTGTCAGCGTGCCGCTCAATCGATAGCTGCTCACCGACGTTGACGAGGTCACACTCTGCCAGCCATCTCCCCCTGCCGTCAACGTCGCCTGTGCCATAGACGTCAGCGGTACGCGGAGTGTCGTGGCATACCGCAGTGATTGACGTCCTGTGTGTGACTGTTCAATGTATATCGACGAGTCCCCCGGACCAAAGTAATAGACTGGGACCGGACTCCAATCCTCTGTGTCGGAAATGTCGCGCCCCACCCCGAGCTCCTGTGACCACCAGCTGGTGGGCGCATAGTTGAGCGTGAAACCCAACGTCTGCTGATTCATCACGTCGGTGCGCTGACTGCCGAGCCCCACGTTTCCATACAAGGAGATCAATCCTTGTTCAGCCAGCACGGCATCACCCTGGTTCTGCTCATTGCCGCGCGAGTCGTTTCGCGTCGTATTGATCCGCAATGAGAGGTCCCCTGTCACGCTCCCGACCGTGCTCGGCAGCTGAATTCTGGCGCCGCCGTACCCACTAGTCCGCACCGTTTGCCGCGACGGCGTCCAGCGGCCCGTATACAACCATGAGCCACCCGCGTTGTACGAGAGCCGCCCTTCGATGCCATTGATCTCGCCGCTATAATCGTGGTGTGGCGTGTAGGTCGGATGAAAATCATTCTCAATGAGACCGCTCAGGAACGAGAGGGTGAGTTGCGGAGTGTTCGTCTTCCCGCGCTTCGTGAAGATCTGCATGACTCCGTTGAGAGCGTTGCTCCCATAGATCGTCGATGCCTGCGGACCTGTCAGAATCTCGATCCGTTCGACGCTCTTTGGATCAATCTGGCTCAGATACTTCGGATCCGCCATTTCGACCCCATCGATGTACGTCTTGATGGGGTTGGTTCCCCAAGCCACTTCCGTCCCTTGCACGAATGGATCGAGCGACGTCGCACCACGTGAGAACATGACGACCTGATCGATGAGCTCCGACGAGCCGCGATTCTCGGCGAACAATCCTGGGACGTCGCCGCGGAAGAGTTGCTGAAGCTGCGTGATGCCCCGCTGTTCGATGTCCTTGGCGGTGATCACCGTGATCGCGTTCGGTACCGCCTTCAACTCCGTGGGCACCACTGTCCCAGTCACGACGACCTGATCCAACGCCGTCGCACTCTCTTCGAGCGCGAGCGCCATGTCGACCGTTTGCCCGTCCTCGACCGTGATCGTCTTCACCTGTTTCTGCATTCCTACGAATCTCGCCGTCACCCGATGCGCCCCGATGCTCACACCGGCGATATGGAACCGTCCATCGTTCCCCGTATGGACTCCGTTGCGAGCGTCGTCCAAAACGACCAAGGCACCCGCAATCGGTTTTTTGGTCCGCACATTGGTCACCACGCCCGTCACAATACCAGACGTCGCCGATCCACTCGTCGTGGAGACGATCCCGAGTTGCCCTCCCGGTAATGGCACGATGCAGAAGGGAGTTCCCGCAAGCACTCGTGTCACCACTTCCCCCAAGGGGACGTTGCGTACATCAATGGTTTCGGACGAGAGGCGCTTCACCGCGAGCGCGTCACCCCGATAGAAGATCGTAACGCCAGCCGCCGCCGCGATTGCGTCGATCGTTTGACCGAGGGTTTGTGGAGTGACGGTGACGGTCACCGGCTTGGCGAGAAGCTCGCGCGCAGCCTGTGTATCCGCTTCACCGGAAGTTGCGGCGGCCACGTGTCGAGGCTGCTGTGCGCGGGCGGAGGTCGCAAGTGTGGGGATCGCCGTACCGTGAAACATCATTCCCGCGAGAACCGCACCAGCAGCATAGGAACGTCTATTACGAACCATTGTCATCGGCCTATCTCTTTTGTCGGAGTGAACAAGGGATCATCGCGCGTGCGCTCGGGAGCTGGGCGCCGCCGATCAGGACGAGGGAGCACTACGAACGTGGTATCCGCGTCGCTCGCTCTGCGAATGCGGACGTCGAGGACCGCTTCCAACGCGGCGAACAGCTCGTCCGGCGTACGCCGGACGTCGAGCTCCGCCGTCAACAGTCGATGCGCGATCGCAGGATCGGAAATGCGGATCGAGACGCCGTACCACCGCCCCACCACCGAGAGTACGTCGCCGACGTTGGCGTTGTGAAAGACGAGCCGTCCTTCAGCGGCCTTGGCCGAGACGTCGCCACGGATATGGTCTTGCGCCACCACGCCGGAATCCGTGAGTACAGCCACATCACCGGCGACGAGCGTGACCCCTCGGGATGAACCGTTCACATCAGTGCCGGCTGAGACCTTCCCATTCATGACCAATACCCGCGCAGCCGTGTGCGAGTCATACCGACGAACCGCGAACACGGTCCCGAGCACACGGACGGCGACACGTCCTGTACGCACCGCAAACGCGCGTGTCGATTGCGCTTGTACAGTAAACACAGCCTCTCCAACCAAATCGGCCGTTGTCCCTGACGCAGTTCGCGTCACCGTCAATGTGGTGCTCGGCGCCAGCGCGGCTCTCACACCATTCGGTAGTACAACTTGGGCATGCTGGCTATTGGTTGTCGAAAAGCGATGTGTGTCGCGTATTGCAGATGTTCGGGTGAAACGGAGTGCGACCAAGCCAACAACCAGAAGGAGACTACACACCCCGGCCATCGCGATACGTGTGCGCCACACACGAGCCGTATACGTAGCGTTGCGCGAGGATCCACTGCCGAACCGCGGTGTTCGTGATTCTACGACGTGTTTTCCTGGCGTCGTGCACCTGACCTGACTAGACGAGCTCTGGTCCGTTGGACAGTCCGCCGATTCGCGGTGCAGCCGGTTCGGCATTCGAGCGTGGAGCATCGCCAGCGATTGACGTGCCTCCTCTTGTGTCGGCGCACCGCCCAGGGCCCGTTCGACTAACGTCCACTCTCCAGCCGTGAATTCCTGCTCGTCGCCTCGCATATACTTTCGACCCGCGAGCCGTACGACAGTGACACTCGGCTATTTACCGGCGAGCGACTTAGAGCCGATGCTGCTGAAATACGGCGCGAAGTGCCCGTTGGGCCCGGCTCCCGTGTTGCTTCGCGGCAGCCTCGCTGATACCGAGGATGGCGGCAATCTCGGGGTAAGACATTTCCTCTCGCCAACGGAGCGTGAGCACTTGCCGGCGCTCCGGCGGCATCGCATTCAGCGCCCTCTCCAGGGCGTCGTGTAACTCGGCGTCAGCCACACGCGCGTCAGGAAGTGCCTGTGGTTGGGCGACTCCAGCCACTGCGTCGATGCCAAGCCGGGTGGTCGCCGCTTCGACGACTCGGTCGTGCCGGAGCACCTTCAGTGCCCGATTCCGAACAGCCCCGAACAAATATTCTCGAACAGTCGTTCGAATACCGATATCTGCACGTCGATCCCACAGCGCGAGAAAGGTGTCTTGGACGACCTCTTCGGCAATGGCGCGTGCGTTCACGTACTGCGCGGCAAACAGGACGAGGCTGGGATACAACGCCAGATAGAGCTCGTCGAAGGCACCGCTATCACCACGACAGATCCGTGCGAATGCCGGCGACCACGGATCGTCCGATGGCGCGGACTTCTGTGTACCATCATCTCGATGGTGTCCCCGGATCGATGCAGGACCGTCCTCATCGGATTGCGCGGGGAGAAGGAGCCAGGCGGCGGTCACAAAGGTGGTGAAAAAGAAAAGGGCGCACACGTCGTCGCGACGTGTACGCCTCAATTACTGCACTCCGCCGGACTTCGCGCAAGGGGAATGTTCGTTGCGACGACGGCGCCGAGGGATGGCGAAGCGAACGGGTGAGAGGAGTTATGTGTTGGTCAACTCGGTACGTCCCTGTGGCTCGTCGACGACCAGCGACTTCTTCTCCGGTACGCTTTCCTCACTGAACCCCTGTAACCACCGCCAGTGCAGGACGAACACCACGGCGGCGAGAAACGCCATCTGCAATCCTGCAATGAGATTGTCTTGCGTCCCACGGCGGTTCCGCTCTTCCATCGCCATCTGCCCTTCGAGATAATTCGCCCGTAGGACCGAATCCGGAAGGACCATTACATCACTAACCTTTAGTGGGACAAACACTGTCGCGTTCGAGTCGATGCCCATGAGACGTGCACGCTCCTCGGGAGAAAGATCTGGTAACCGGTCGACGACCTGCATCGTCACACGTCCGCTCCGCAGGAGCCGAGTCAATTGGATCCGTTGCTCGACGTGTTGCTGTTTGTAGGCATCGAAGTCTTGCATCATCGCCGCGGGGCGCGGCGTACGATAGGTCATGAGCCGAATCATGTTCGGCAACGCCAAGCTCAATCCGGTGACGAGAAATCCGAGTGCGCCCAGGCACACGAGATACCCATAGATGAGCGCGATTCGATTGTTTGGTGGACGAATAGTCATGAAATTCTCAAAACGTGATACGGTGACGGAAGGAGCGCGTTACGGAGTTGCGCCGGTCATTCCGGCCCGTTGCGCCAATGCCTGTCGATACGGATCGACTCCTTGCTCGACAAGTGCCGCGGTGTACGTTGCCGCGGTGTGAACGACTTGACTTGCGCGGACGAAGAAATCGCTGTTCCACAGTGATTCTCCATCTTTGGCGCTGCGTACGGCACCACCGATGTTGCGCGCGCCACGCTGTGGTGCAGTAGGTGATTGGTGCTTCATCGACACCCCATGATTCGACGCTTCACGTTGCGCCACCGCCGACGACAACCGGCCGATGTAGATCCCCGACGTGAACGTCGTGAACAGACAGACGATCCCGCCCACGGTCAGGAACGGTGAATACACTCCCGCTCGGCGCATCACACCCCGGACCCAATCGATGCGCGAGGTTACCGGGGTCGGGGTGGCAACAACGGGAAGCGGCGCCATCTCATTGGCCATCGCCAACGATAGCTGCATCCAGTCCGCGGCCCGCATGTCGGCGGTCAGGACATCAGGACCACCGGCCGCCGTCCGCAGCGCCTCCAGAACTTGGCCGTGTTCCGGCGACTCCGCCAACCAGGCCGCCAATTCCGCCCCATCGTCCGGGTGCTCCGCCCCGGCCAAATGCCGGTCGACCACCTCGATCTCGACCCGCCGATTTTCGCGTTGCATCATCATCCTCTATACTTGATGACTCGGGAGGGTCCCGAGTCTTACATATCGTATAACTGGGCTTTTCATCGCAACACATCCCCGAGCTCGGCGCGCAGAAGTTTGAGCGCGCGGCTGTGCTGCGTGTGCACGGCCGCGACGCTCGTCCCCAGCACTTGCGCGATTTCGTCGATCCCCAAGTGATCGTGCCACCGAAGCATCAACACGAGGCGCGGCCCTTCACCCAACCGGGCGATGGCTTGCCACACGCGGTGCATAATGTCTTCGGACTCGGCGCGCATATCGAGCGGTACCTCGGGACGCCCCATCCCCACGGCTTCGCTTTCGTGAGCGGCAGCAGTCATATAGTGTTCGCGCGTCCGGCGATCACGGATGACACTCTGCACGCGGTTTCGAACGGCGCCATAGAGATACGCTTGCACGTTCTCTGGCGCCCATGATTCACGCTTGCGCCAGATGTTGAGAAAGACGTCGCTGACCGTCTCTCGCGCCGGCTCGAGCGCATGCAGATACACCGCGGCGAACCGAACGAGCTGCTCATAATATCGATTGAACACCACGCCAAACGCGTCGGAGTCGCCGATGCGAATCCGCGACACTAAGGGAGCATCCACATCCAAATCAGTACTGACGTCGGGCGAGGCACCGCCGCGTACAGATCCCCGCGAAGGACCGGGGGAGTACGGGACGTCGCTGGATGCGCAGTGCATGGATGCGCCATGCATGATCGCTCGCGCCGGCATCCCTATAGTATGGCGCGGGAGTGTCGCGGTGTCAGGAACCACGAAATTTAGAAGCGAAGAGCGGCACGCTGGGTATGACTCGCGAGGCGAAAAAACCTTACACGCCTGGGCTCGCCTCGTAGCGGAGGCTACAAGACCGACCAGAACGCCCGGCTCACATCCAGGTTGAAGGACCACCGCCCGTCCCGGAGCCCACGCGCTACGTCGGCCCGGAACAGTTCGAACATCGTTAATGCCCCGAGCCCAACACTCGGCCGCCACTGCACACGGTTGGTCCACGCCGCGTTGACGAACGGCGCCATCGTGAGCGAGGCCGGCGTGCGCCCCCAGGCGCCGAGTGGGATCGAGACGAAGGGGACTTTGAAGCGCCATTCGAGCCGTTGGCTGAACGCCGACGTCCCAACCAACGTGTGGAAGTCGTAACCGGGGGCGGTGATCGGACCACCTAAGTACGGCAGGCGCTGCGCCGGGACCTCGGGCGCTGTCGATACCGCGGCAGCCATCGTCTGCAATACGAGCTGCTGTGTGCCGACGTCGCGCGTCAGTTCATTGGTGAACGCACCTCCGGCGAAGCCATGCCACGGCGTGATGATGTCGGTCCGATGTCCGCGAATTCCGTCGACGTGCGCCGAGAAAATTCCAGACCACCCGTGCAGGGTGTATGCGGGGATGTCGGCGCCAACCGTGACACGTCCCTGCCGCCACAGCGTCGCGGGAAACGCACGCTCGAACGTTCCATTTTCCGGTGTCGCATGCGCCGACACCGAATCTTCCCGTTCGATCGCGACGTCTGCATGCAACTGGATCGGCCGCACCGTCGCACTGCGCGCGGACAACGCGATACTTCTCACATGAAAGAGATCCGTGTAATCACTTCCAAAATTCTGCGACGCCAGTGAATTGATCACTCCAGACCGCTCGGCCACAATCGACGCATCCCGAAGCTCGTCGCTCGCCGACAGTTCCCATCGCGCGCCGCTCGGGCGCGTATAAGAAAGGAGCGCGCGCCCTTTCCAGCGATGATCGGACACCCCGTACATCGTGTGTGCCGACGCGAACATGCCGTTCCCAAGCCCTTGCGTGAGTCCGCCGCCGAACGCCATCCCTTCGACGCGATTCGCGTGCACGAAATCCGAGACGCGCGTCCCCGCCAAGGCGAGTGTGCGCGCACGCGCCAATGATTGCGCGCGAACGAGCGAGCGTGCCTCTTCCTGCACTCGCTGCACGTCGGCGTCGCTCGCGGCTTTGACGTCTGGGGGAAGTGAGTCGAGAATGCCGCCGTTGAATTTGAACGCGGGCGTCTGCACCATCCCATTCGATGTGACCGTTGCCCCGGGCGCCGCTTGAATCTCCGGACCGTTGAAGTCGACGGCGAATGGCGCATTGACCTCGTAATCCGAAATTTCCCATCGTCCGCGGATGATGCCGCGCATCGGATAATCGAGCCACGTCCCGGCGCGCCGAATTTCGATCTCCTGTGTTCGCGGGAGCCAAAACCGTCCATCGATCAGCCCATTTTCGAGGACGACGGAGACATCGACCAGACTGGCATCCTTCAACGCGGAACGAGTGAAGCTCAGCGTCATGCGGACGACTTCCCCACTCTCCCGATCGATGTAGACGGCCCCGACCGCTCGCGGCGCATGCTCGTCCTTAGGACGCACGCGCACTTCGTACACATTGAGGGTGCGGGGCCCAAGCTGGATTTGCAACGAGTCACGCAACGCGAAGTCGTACAGCCGCAGCCCTTCGGCCGACAACGGATGCGGAACGTCCTCGACCTCGTCACCATCCCCGAGCCGGATGATGTTGGGGAAATTGTTCTGGACGATCCCCAGGTGATCGCGATGATAATGAATGTCGGTCGGGAGGAGGAGCGTGTCCCGGCGCCCTTTAATCAACTGTTTACTGTACGACGGCGCCCGCCAATAGATGTCCGACGCGATCTGGTCGGTTTTGACGACTTTGGGAGGCTGGGTGAACCCCTCCCCCAATTGCGCCAGAAAGGTCAGATACCCGCGCGCCTCGGCTTTATAATTCCGGAGCGCGGTGTCGGCCAATTGGGCCGCGCGGCGCTGGGTGGCCCGAGTCGCCAGGGCAAGGGCCCGGGAGGAGTTCCACGGCTGCGCCGGATTGGAGTCTGGAGCGGCGTTCTGTCCCGCGGCGCCACGCCAGGGGATCGTCCCAGACGCCGTTAGGGCAACGACCAGCGCGAGAGCCGTTGTCTTGCTGTGCTTCATCCCTCAACTTAACGCATGGATTTCGAGCGCTTCAAAGCGAGCTTCACAGCGAGTGCCCAAGGGGCGGCCGGTGGTGCCGGGATGCTGATTCCGGTCTGGCGCGACGTGCTGCTCGACACCGACACCCCTGTCTCGGCTTTCGCCAAACTTCGGCGGGGCCCGTTCGCCTTCTTACTCGAATCGGCCCCGGCCGGGAGCGAGACGTGGGCGCGCTACACCTTCATGGGGACGGAACCGCGAAGCGCCTGGCGCCTCCGCGATGGGGTCGTCGAGGATTGGACGCCCGACGGGGGATGGCACGCGGCGAGGCGCCCGAACGACCCACTCGCTGATCTCCAGGCGAAGATCGACGCGGAGCCGCCACTGGATGTCCCTGAGCTCGGAGCGTTTTGGGGAGGCGCAGTTGGCTACTTCTCGTACGACATCGTCCGATTGATCGAGTCGCTCCCGTCCGCGCCACCGCGGGCGGGGTCGGTCCCGGATGCGCTGTTCGTGTTTACCCGATCGCTGGTCATCATCGATAACCTGCGGGCCCAAGCGCGCGTGGTCGTCTCGGTGCTGGTCCCGGCGGGGGCCGATGAGGCCGCGCTCCGCGATTTGTACGAGGCAGCACAAGGCGATCTCAACGAGATGGTGACGCGCCTGTACACCGAGTCGCCACTTCCGCCACTCGCGCTCGACACGACGACGGAACCCGCGGCCGGCGTGTCGACGTACGATCGGGAGACGTTCATGCGCGACGTCGATCGGATCAAAGAGTACATCCGTGCGGGCGATTGCTTCCAAGCGCTGCTCGCGCGGCGGATCGAATTGCCGTACGATTTCTCGTCGCAATCGTTGTATCGGACGTTGCGGGCGCTGAATCCGTCGCCGTACATGTACCATTTGATTCTCGACGGCGTCGAATTGGTGGGAAGCTCGCCGGAGTTGCTCGTGCGCGTCGCCGATGAACGCGTCACGGTGCGTCCGATCGCGGGGACGCGCAAACGTGGCGCGACGGCGGCCGAAGACGCGGCGTTGCGCGAAGAGTTGCTCGGGGACGACAAGGAACGTGCCGAACATGTGATGTTGGTGGATTTGGGACGCAACGACGTTGGACGGATCGCCGAGTATGGCTCGGTGGAAGTAACCGACTTCATGTGCGTCGAGACATATTCGCATGTGCTGCACATCGTCAGTCAGGTCGACGGTACAGTGCCGGTGGGGATGCCCGCCATGGACGTCTTCCGCGCGACGTTCCCGGCAGGGACAATGACGGGTGCTCCCAAAGTTCGAGCGATGGAGATCATCGACGAATTGGAACCGGTGCGCCGTGGTCCGTACGCGGGGGCGGTGGGATACATCGCGAGTGGTGGAACGCGAATGGACTTGGCGATCACCATTCGGACGTGCGTCATTGCCGACGGCGTCGCCGCGGTGCAAGCGGGCGCTGGAATCGTCGCCGACTCCGTGCCATCGCTCGAGTGGGAGGAGACGGAGAACAAAGCACGCGCGATGCTCACCGCGATCGGACGTGCACGCGGTGCGCGTTCGGCGCCGTCGCGTTCGGGAGCGCCGTCGGCCGCATGATCCGGATCGTCTTGAGTGGCTACGAGCACATGCGTCCGAATGGAAAGGATGTGCTCGTCGCGGCGCCGCTGGCCCCGTGGGTCAAAGACATCATTCAAACGGGGACGTTGTACGACTACGCCGCCGCCGCTGAAGGGGCGCTCGCCTTCCAAGGGCGCGCGCCGGTCTACGTGATCCCATTCGGCAGCGACGGCATTCGCGTCGCGGTGCGCCACGTGATGCGCGGCGGGTTGATCGGAAAATTCATTCGCGATCGGTTCTTCCCGCCGACGCGTGCGCTACGCGAGATGGTGACGTCGATCCGCCTCCGCATGGCCGGCGTGCCGACGCCGGAAGTGCTCGCCATCGCAACATATCCCGCCTGGGGACCGTTCCGCCGAGCGGACGTGATGACGCGATATTTGGATGGGAGCGCCGATCTGGCGACGGTGTTCGGTGATGCGCGCAACGATCCGCAACGCCGGCCGATTCTCGACGCGGTGATCCGGCTGCTCATGCAACTCACGGCAGCCGGCGCGCAGCACCCCGACCTCAATTTGCGCAACATTTTGATCTTGGCGACCGACGACGGCTACGCGGCCAGCGTGCTCGACGTCGATCGGATCCATTTCCACGTCCCCGGCGATCCGATGATTGCCAGGGCGAATCTCGATCGTCTCACGCGCTCGCTCCGCAAATGGCGCGCACGGACCGGCGCCCGCGCGAACGCGCTCCCGGACGCCGACCTCGACTATCTCGCCGGCGCCGCCGCGACGCGCCCGGCGTGACGACGTCGCCACACCTCACCACGCCCCCCTCACTCGGCCGCGTCGGCATCGTCATGATGTCGGCGGTGGGCGACGCCGTGCATACGCTCCCGGTGATCAACGCGATCAAACGGCACGCACCAGCGTCGCACATCACGTGGGTACTCCAACCGGGGCCCGCAACGCTGGTGCGCGGCCATCCGAATGTCGATGAGATCGTCTTGTTCGATCGCGCCGATCGTGGAATGGGCGGGATGCATCCATTTCTGGAGACGCGCCGCACATTGCGGGCGCTGCGATTCGATCTGGTGATCAACCTGCAGGTTTATTTCAAAGCGGGGCTCATCACATCGTTTGCGCGCTCGCCGGTGAAACTCGGCTTCGATCGGGCGCGGGCGCGCGATATGAATTGGCTGTTCACGAACGCGAAGATCCCACCGCACCCGGTGCAGCACGTGCAGGATCAGTATTTCGAGTTCCTGCAGACGCTCGGCATCCCGCACACGCCGGTGACGTGGGACATCGGGCCGTGGCCGCAGGAACGTGCGTGGCAATCGAGCTGGGTCTCACAATTCGATCGCCCCGTTGCAGCGATCGTGGTCGCAACGAGCAAGCCGGAAAAGGATTGGCTTCCGGAACGATGGGCGGCGGTGTGTGATGCGTTGTACGCCGATTATGGATTGCAGCCGGTCCTCGTCGGTGGACGTTCGGAGCGCGAGGTGGCGGCGGAGCAGATCATCATGGAACGGGCGAGGCACAAGCCGGTGTCGGCGCTCGGCAGTGGACTGCGGAACCTGGTTGGGATTCTGGATGCATCGGCGTTGGTGTTGGCGCCGGATACAGGACCGTTACACATCGCGGTGGCGTTGGATCGGCCGGTCATTTCATTGTTGGGGTATACGAATCCCAAGCGGACTGGGCCGTACCGCGCGTTTCATGATTTGATGATCGATGCGTACGGGGAGCCGGGAGAGGTGTATGCGCCGACGATGGAGAATCGGCCGGGGCGGATGGGGCGGATTCGGGTTGAGGATGTGTTGGAGAAGGTGGAGGTGTGGCGGGGGCGGTATGAGGGGGGATCGCGGTAATCCCGGCGTGTCGTCACGCCGAGCCCATCGCCCCGAACGATGGAAAACGCGCGATGGGATGTCGCCCACACGGGACCATGGTCCCGAACGATGGGAATGGCGCGATGGTATGTCGCCCGCACGGCACCGTTACCCCCGAACGATGGAAACCGCACGATGACATGTCGCCCACACAAAACCATCGTAGGGGCGCACTGCTGTGCGCCTCCGGGACCCACGATAATGCGTACGGGTGCGCCAATCAATCGGATGTCGGTGTTCCGCGCCCGGGGTGGGGCGTCACGACGTGGGTGATGCGTGACGTGGGAACGTGATACGTATCGCAAAAAACGATATGGTACGTGCGTCGTCCGGGGAATTTCCGGGGATTTGGGATGGAACACCGGCGGTGGTGTGGCGTTCGAGAGGGGCGCACAGCAGTGCGCCCCTACGATGGTTTTGTGTGGGCGACATGTCATCGTGCGGTTTCCATCGTTCGGGGCGACGGTCATCCACGCCATTTGCGCGGATTCTCGGCGATATACCGGCGGATATAAAACAACGCGCGCTCGTCACGAATTACCCGTTCGTGATAATTCCGTTGCCATAACCGGCATCCGCGTGTGTTTCGCGCTGTGTTCACACGTGCGGTGACGGTGGATTTCCAGCCGGCGATGAATGCGCCCAGTGAGGCTGGAGGGCGACACAATGTCGCGGGGGGCTCGATGATGGGATCGCCGACGGACCGATGGGTGGGGATGCTAATTCCCTTGCCATGAATCATGATGATCCCATGGATGTGATCCGGCATGACGACGAAGGCGTCCAGCTCGATGTCGGGACGCAACGACGCGCTTTGCCACCATGCCTCACTCGCAATGCGTCCAATCCACGAAAGGTGTACGTGCGCGCGGACAATCCGACTGAGCACCGGCAGACGCCGGTATGTACAAATTGTCACGAAGTACATACCGGGACCCGCATAATCCCACGTCTGGAGCCGAATCGACTGACGATCATGCTTGGGCGGCGTACGCATCTCCAAAAGCTACGCCGCCCGCGTACCGCCTACGCCGTCATTTTCACACGCGCATAGTCAAAATCATGCCGCCGCTAAAAATCCCCGCGCCGCCCCAACCCGCGTGGCGGATTCTTCACCGTCTCCGGCACCTTCGCCCATTGCTCCGGCGTCAGAATATCCTTCGCCTGCGCCAAGGCCGCCGTCATGTTTTGTCGTCCTTGCATGATCAACGGACGCATCAACGCGAACAATGCTTGCGGATTCGGATTGCTCTTCCCCGCCATCTGCCCACGAATCGAATCGGCGATGACCTTCGTCTTGGCCGCCAACGTATCCGAGATCACCGTCAATTTATCGACCTGATCCTGTGTGAGTTGCAACGTGTCGCGCATCTGAATGATTTGCGCGATCGGGTTGAGCGTCTGTTGCCCCGACAACGTCCCACCGTTCGCCAGTTGATCGAGACGTGAGTTGAAGACCGCGCGGAACCGAGCGCGTGGATCCGGGCCTAGCACCAAGCGCGCCTGCAAGCCGATGACGAACGGCGCGCGGAAAGGGTTCCGGGTGGCGTTCGTCGATCCGAATCGGCCGTTCACATCATATTGATACGTCTGCGTCACCGGATCGAAACCGCGTACATAGAGCAACGTCGGATCGGCGCGGTTGGGTTGTCCCCAGCCGCGGAGATTGTTGCCGTGCAACATTTGGTCGACCCCCGCCAGCAGGTTCGAAGTTACGAGCGACAGGGTGAGCTTCTGATTCAGGCCGAAGCTCCCTGGCTTGAAGTTCGCCTGCAGATCGACCGACGGCGTCCAGGGATTTCGGCAGCTGTTTCGTCCCGCGATTTGTCCAAGTTGCGACTCCAAACAATCGCGTACGCGGCCCGACGAATTTTGCAACAGTTGCTGCATCGCCGCCGCCACCGTGGGATCCGTCGTGTGGGCGGGATCGAAGATGAACGCCCGGTCGTTGCGTGCACCGTCGCCGTTGATGTCGCCCCCGACGAGTGGTGTGAACGGTTGCCCCGACGTGAAGCGCATGATGCTCGTGAGATCGAGGAACGAGAGCACCGGCTTCGTGATCGTCGCCTGGATCGAATGCCGAGTGTCGAGATCGCCCGGCCCCCACTCTGCGAGATTCGGGTTTCCACCCGTCGTCGGGGACGCGAATCCTTGGGTGGCGGAGCAACAGGTGAAGGACGATTGATCGACCGTCTTCGCCAACGTATACGACAGGTTGAGCAGCGTCCCGCCGCTCGTTCCGCCGTTCAGTGTGAAGGTGAGTTGCCGAGTTTCGCTCTTGAGATTCGAATTCAATTCGAGCACTTGGCCGTACTGGTCGTACTGCCGCGACGACGTCACGCTCACCGCGCCATTCGTTGGAACGATCGCCGCGGCGGGAGCGTACACCGGGCGATTTCCTTCATTCGACAGCGTGAACGCCGGAGTGCTTCGCAGATTCAAATCCGTCACTCCGTAAAGCGATGTCCCGCGCGAATACGTCCCGTCGACCGACGCGGTGACGAATCCGAAGAGACGATGTTGCACTCCGAGCGAGCTCCGCCACGCGCGTGGTGCTTTGAAATCCGGATCGAATACCGTCACGTTCGGCGTCAAACCCGCGAACGGCGACGGTGTACTGCTTCCGCCAACGCAATCGGTCGGAACGGTCGACGGATCGGCCAGGTAGCTCTGCCAGTCCGGCGTGGGGACGGCCGAGCCGATGCACGTCAGCTGTTGCTCCGTGTTGGCGAGCCCCGTCGCTCCCTGTGCTGACGTGTAGAGGCCCGTCGGCGTTTTGGCGCGGAACTCTCCGACGCCGCCTCGGAGGACGAACGCCGGCTGGAACTGCGCGAACGGATCGTTCGGATCGGGCTTCGTCAAATTGACGGAGAAACCCAGGCGCGGGCTGACATGAATTTCCGACGGAAAATCACTCGTTCGCAATCCGAACAATTGTTCGATTTCTGGATTGAGCGCAGGCGTGTCTCCCAAATGCGTCCCTTCCGCGCGAAGACCGTACACGATTTGTGCCCCGTCGCTCGGACGCCACGTATCGCCCAAATACACGGCACCATTCGTCGAGCTTCCATATCGAAGCGCCGGCACCACCGTTCGCGTGAACATCGTTGGCGTGTTGTTCACGAAATCGTCGAGCGTATTGTACGTGAACGTTCCGAGTTGATTGCTCGTCACGTCCTGCTTGAATCGCGCGAAGTCCCACAGTGTCCCCACCCGGAACCGGTGCATCCGGTCGGTGGTGAGATACGACACTTCATCGCTCAACTCGATCAACGAATTGCGGCTTTGCTGTGGGAACGACGCATTACCGCCGAACGACAACACGGACACACCTTGCGTTCCGTCCGCCAACGCAGACGTCACACGGACGCGTCCAGTCGGCAAAATCATGAATGGCGAGAGCTTCGTCGTCTCCCGGCTCGTATACGCGCGCAGCTCGTTGATGACGCCCGACTCGAAGACCGACGACAACGTCAACGCCAATCCGCCACCAGAGACGTCATTCGTTCCGCTGCTGTTCGGGAAGGTGAACGGACTGTTCCGCGTCGGATCCTGCGTGTTATGATGAAAGTCGCCGCGCAACGTCAACGTGTGTGAATCGGTCATCAGATAATCGAACCGCAGCAACCCAGACGTGTTGTCACCGACACGACGATCCGGGACTAATCCATTGGTCGTCGGAATATTGTATCCGTGCACGGTGTTGATGAATTGCGCCGCGGAATCGGGTTGCACGCCGAGTGCGGACAACGTCGCGGGCGACGCGCTCAGGATCGACTGAAACGGATCACTGCGACGGCGGAATTGCGTCGATCCGAAGATGAACATCTTGTCCTTGACGATGGGGCCGCCAAGGCCGACGCTGATCTGATCCTGGAGATACTGCGGCGTGAAGGATGACGTATCGTCTCCTTCGAATTGGAGCGTCGGATCGCGACGGGAGTAGGAGATTCCACCTGTCAACTCGTTCGTACCCCCGCGCGTCGTCGACGCGACTTCACCGCCGGTGAATTGTCCGCGCGAGGGATCGTACGTGTTGGTGATGACGCGCGTATTGCGCACCCCTTCCGACGGGACGCTGAAGTTCCCGAACGACAACCCGTCCAGCGTCACATTATTCAATGTCGAGCGTTGGCCAGCAACAGAAAAACTTGCGGCGGTGGAATCTGTCCCGCCCACGGGCACGACGCCCGGCGCGAGCGACGCAATCGCGGCGAGATCGCTGGCGTCGACCGGCAACTTCGAGAGTTGATCGGTGCTCAAATTGCGTCCCGCTTCACCCGGTGTTGGCCGATCACCGCGATTGCGCGGCTGCGGTTGCCGTGCGCGAACGTCTACCGTAGACAGTTGCGACGCGACCGCCGTTCCCATTTTGACGTCGGTGACCAACCGATCTTCATCCGCTTGACGTGCGACGTTTCGTTGCACAGGCTTGAATCCGATCGCACGGAACTCGACCCGATATTGTCCACCACCATCGGGAAAGAGGATCGTATACCGCCCATCGCTCCCCGTTCGCTTCTTACGCGAAATTCCGGTTTCGGCAGATTTCGCCACGATCTCGACGTTGGCGAGCGGTTTTCCGTCGGGATCGGTCACTCGCCCCGTCAAAATGTCGGTCGTCGTTCCGACCTGGGCCGACAAGAGCGCCGGCGTGACGATCATTGGCACGGCGGTCCACACGACGGCCGCACACAGCAGGTTATATAGTCGCGTTCGCATATCCAAAGTGATACGGTACTCCCACGTCACGCACGAGCTCGATCAACCGCACGAGCGACAATCCCATGACCGCGAAATAATCTCCATCGATTCGGCGGACGATCGTCGCGCCGAACCCTTGAATCCCGTACGAGCCAGCTTTGTCCATCGGCTCGCCGGTGTCGACGTACTCTTCGATCTCCTCAGCCGTCAGCGGGCGAAAGGTTACTTGTACGGTCTCGACACCCGTTACGACACGTCCCGCACGCGCACACGCCATCGCTGTGACGACGGTGTGCGTTCGTCCACTCAACTGCGTCAGCATGCGCACAGCATCGCCACGTGTCGCCGGCTTTCCTAAAATCGCGTCGTCGATCACGACGATCGTGTCGGCGGCGATGACCAGCGCATCGTCTTCACGTGCGGCGACGACGGTTGCCTTTTCGCGTGCCAAACGCTCGGCGTGCACGGCCGGAGATTCACCAGGATACGGTGTCTCGTCGATGTCCGCCGGAGAAACGGTGTGCGCGATCCCCACCAACGCGAGGAGCTCGCGGCGGCGCGGGGACGATGACGCGAGAACGACGCGGGGCGTCGAAGCCAGGTGAGTGGACGTCTGGTCGGTCATGCTAGTAGTACACGGAATGAAAAAGGTTTGTTGGGCGCCAACATCGGAGGGTATTGGGTGGCTCGATGGCGGCGGGAGAGTGTAGGTGCCTGGTAGCGCCTCACAATGTCGCGGCTGAATCCCGATCCAGGACCAGCGTGACCGGCCCATCGTTGACCAGCGCGACCTGCATGTCGGCGCCGAATTCGCCGGTCGCCACGGTGACACTGCTCGCGCGCATGGTGTTCACGAAATGCTCGTACAACGGAATCGCGTGCTCGGGACGGGACGCATCGACGAACGACGGACGGCGCCCTTTCCGCGCGTCGCCGTAGAGTGTGAATTGCGAGACGATCAGCACCGCGCCGCCGACGTCACTGAGAGCGAGATTCATCCGCCCGTCCTGGTCGCTGAAGAGCCGGAGTGACCCGATTTTCTCCGCCATCCACGCGACTTCGTCGGTCGTGTCGGTGTGGGTGAATCCCACCAACACGACATATCCCCGCTCGATCGCACCAATCCGGCGCCCATCCACCTCGACGGACGCTTCGCGCACACGTTGTAAGACGACACGCATCGTGTCTGAATTCTCTCTGTTTCTATTCTTTATGGTAACAGCCGGTCCCCCGGACGGTTTGGCCAGGGCGCCCTCCTTATTATAGTTGCCTTGACCCCAAACTCTCGCTCGTGACTCAACCGCTCCCGATCCCCATCCGTCCCACCGGGGCGTCCGGCTCGACCAGCCGCCGAGGGGAGACGAGCGTCCGGTCGGCGCCATGGTGGGTCGACGCGATTCTCCTCCTCGCGCTCGCCGCCCTCGCCTATGGGGTCGCCAAAGCGGCGTCACGGTGGAGTACCCCGCTGGCGCCAAACGTCCAGATCGATCTCTCGCCCTGGCTCCTCCCTACCTACGCGGGGCTCTCGACGCTCCGGATGGCTACGGCGTACCTCGTCTCGCTCATCTTCGCCCTCGTATACGCCCGCGCGGCGGCGTCGAGCCGAGGCGCCGAGCGGGTGATGATGCCGGTGTTGGATATTCTGCAGAGCATCCCGATCCTGTCGTTCATGCCGGGGGTCGTCCTCGGCCTCGCGGCGCTCTTTCCTGGGCGAACGCTCGGCTTGGAGCTCGCGGCGATTCTCCTCATCTTCACGAGCCAGGCGTGGAACCTCGCGTTCAGTTTCCACCAATCGCTCATCACGATTCCGCAGGAGCTGGACGAGGCGGCGACGATCTACCGCCTCAAAGGATGGCGCCGTTTCACTCGGCTCGAGCTCCCATTTGGAATGATCCCGCTCATCACCAATAGCATGATGAGCTGGGCCGGCGGATGGTTCTTCCTGACCGCCGCCGAGCAATTCTCCCTGGGCGCCGAACATCTCAGACTCCCCGGACTCGGCTCCTATCTCGCGGGGGCCGCCGAGCATGGGGATGCGCGGGCGCTGACGTTGGGGATTTTGACATTGGTCGTCGTGATCGTCCTACTCGACCAACTTCTCTGGCGGCCACTCATCGCGTGGTCGGACAAATTCAAATTCGAGCAGTCCGGCACCGAGGCGCCGACCTCAGCGGTGCTCGATGCGATCGTACAGTCGGCGGTGGTCGAGTGGGTCGTGCACACGACGCGACGTTTTGGCGGACGCGTCGGCCGATTGCTGCGACGCAACTCGTCGTCGTCACCACAAGCACCGCGTGGACAATGGCCGGCATGGATACACCTTGCGCCCAACATCGTCAGCGGCGCGCTCTTCGCCGTGGCGATTCTGTGGGGTGGCGTCGCGGCCTTTCATACCGTGGCGGGACTTTCCGCCTCGACGTGGTCGTTGATTGGAATAAGCGCCGCGGCGACGCTCGGTCGCACCGTGATCTCGCTCATCGTCGCGTTGTGGACCGTCCCGGTTGGCGTCGCGATCGGAATGAATCCGCGCTGGTCCAAACGCATGCAACCGATCGTGCAAGTCATTGCATCTATTCCTGCAACGGCGGTCTTTCCCGCATTTGTTGGCGCGTTGATCGGCGTGTCTGGCGGACTCAACATCGCCGCGATTTTGTTGATGGTGCTCGGCACGCAATGGTACGTTCTTTTCAACGTCATCGCGGGCGCGATGGCGATTCCGTCGGATTTGAACGACGCGGCCGTCAATTACAACATCGGCGGATGGCGCCGATGGCGGACACTGATTCTCCCGGCCATCTTTCCCTATCTCGTGACGGGGATGATCACCGCGACCGGTGGCGCGTGGAATGCAAGCATCGTCTCGGAGTATGTCCTTTTCGCCGGACGTCAAATCAGCACCGTCGGACTCGGCGCCGTCATTGCGCGGGCCGCCGATCAAGGACAGTTCGCGCTTCTGCTTGCCGCCACGCTCGTGATGGCGGCGATCGTAATCACCGTGAACCGCGTCGCGTGGCGCCGGCTTTACCGGCTCGCCGAATCGCGCTACCGTTTGGGATAGTCACATGACCTTGATTGCCGACGCGTCGCTCTCGCAACCGCTCTCCCGACCCATCCTGGCCGCGCGCGACGTCAACAAATATTACGGCGATGACCGCGCCCCGGTTCTCGACAAGGTCAATGTCGAGTTGCGTGATGGAGAGTTCATCGCGCTGCTCGGTCCATCGGGGTCAGGGAAATCGACGTTGCTCCGCATCATGGCGGGGTTGATGCGGCCGTCCGCGGGTGCCGTGGTCTCGCACGGCCAATCGCTCGACGGTGCCAATACGCAGGTCGCGATGGTGTTCCAGAGCTTTGCGCTCTTCCCCTGGCTCACCGTGTTGCAAAACGTCGAGCTCGGCTTGGTCGCGAACGGGGTCGAAGAAGCGGAGCGCCGAGCGCGTGCGCTCAAAGCGATCGATCTCATTGGGTTGGGGGGATACGAAGAAGCGTTCCCCAAAGAGCTTTCGGGTGGTATGAAACAACGCGTCGGCTTCGCGCGTGCGCTGGTCGTCCAGCCCGAAGTGTTGTTCATGGACGAACCCTTCTCCGCGCTCGACGTTCTCACGGGGGAGAGCTTGCGCGCCGAGTTGCAGGAGTTGTGGACGACGCGTGCGATCCCGACGCGAGCGGTGCTCATGGTCACCCACAGCATCGAAGAAGCGGTGTCGATGGCCGATCGGATTCTCGTGTTCGGCGCGAACCCCGGTCACGTGCGCATCGAGCTGCGCGGGCTCCCCGTCGCGGAACGTGCTCGAAAATCCGCCGCGCGGCAACATTTGGTCGACACGATCTACCGCATCATGACGAACCCCAACGAGGATGCCGTCGCGATCGCTGAACGGCGCCCTGCGCTTCCGGGACGCCGACCAGAACGCCATCGCCGATACCAGGTCCTTCCCGACGTTGGGATCGACGATCTCACGGGATTCGTACAGTATCTCTCGACGATCGGCGAACGCGCCAACGTGCACGATCTCGCCCGCGATCTCCAACTCCGCGTCGACGACGTCTTGGCGATCGTCGAGGCGAGTGATTTACTCGGCTTTGCCGATCTGCAAGATCGCGCCGTCGTGCTCACCGATGTCGGCCGTCGTTTCGCCGACGCGGATTTGGACGAAGAAAAAGCGCTCTTCCGCACACATGCCTTGGCCCACGTCGCGTTGCTACGCCACGTGGTCCGGGAGTTGGACGCCGCCCCCTCCCATACGGTCGATGCCGATCGCGTCGTCGAGGATTTGGAAGACGCGTTTTCGAGCGAAGAGGCGCGGCGGCAATTCGAGACGGTGGTCGATTGGGGACGATATGCGGAGCTCTTCGCGTATGACGACTCGTCGGGCGAGCTCTCGTTGGACGAGGAGACGGGACGAGGAGCCGCACACGATTTGCGCGATCACGCCATGATCGACCGGACCGACGCAGAGAACGATCTCACATAGCGAAAACGCCAAGGCGGCAACGGCCCGTAGGTTGCATTACATTGGTACTGAAGGGAGTAAGCGTTGTCCTTGTTGTGAGCAGAGGCTCATCACCGGCGCACGCGGATCTCGTGTGTGTCTGATTGATAGCCAATCCGGCGAGACATGGGTTGCGTTACATTGTTGTCTTGCTTCACCACGACCAGACTCTCATGGCACCTCAGCGGTCGGATGTTGGACACCGGACGATGGTTTCCCTCCAACGCTCGCTTTCATGGGGCATCACTGCCCTCGGCGTGGTGGCACTGGTTGGGCTCGCGACGGTCTTGACGGCCGCGCAGCCTGATTCGATTGATGGATTTCTCGCGCGCCCTTCGAGTCACATCTTCCTCGCCCTTCTGGCAGCGGCGATCGTCGGAGGGGTGTTCATACTTCTGCAGCTGGTGCGACAGGCGTCGAGAAACGCCGACGTACTCGGGGCCCGCCTTTCAGAAGCCACGACAGAGCTGAATCGCGCACTATTCGAGCTCGCCCTTTCGCAACGAAGGGCAGAAGCGACCGCCGCGACGCAGCAGCTCCTCGAAGAGCAGCTCCGGCAATCGCAGAAGCTCGAAACGGTCGGACAGTTGGCCGGAGGGATCGCCCATGACTTCAACAACTTGTTGACCGTGATCCGAGGGCATAGCGAGCTCCTTGCATCGGCCATCGACGAGGCCGATCCCCGGCAACAAGGGATTCTGCAAATTCACGAAGCGTCACGACGAGCGGCGGCGCTCACCCGTCAGCTTTTAGCCTTTACGCGAAAACAGGAGCTCCAACCGCGACTGTTGGACGCGAACGATGCGCTCGAACAATTGTTCCCGATGCTCCAACGTCTGATCGGCGAAGATGTCGAGGTCAGTCTTCATCTCGCCCGAGAGACGACGATGATCATGGCTGACGCGGGACAGCTCGACCAGGTGATTACGAATCTCGTGGTGAACGCACGTGATGCCATGCCACGTGGGGGGACGATCGTCCTCACCACGGACAACGTCGAGCTGGATGGCGCGTACGCCCTGCAACACGAACCCACCGTCCCCGGGAGTTATGTCATGATCGCGGTCAGTGACACGGGAACCGGGATGAATGAGACGACGCGCGCACGGATTTTCGAACCGTTCTTCACCACCAAACCCGCGGGACGTGGGTGCGGCCTCGGTCTTTCGACGGTGTACGGCATCGTCAAGCAAAGCGGTGGATACATCTGGGTCTATAGCGAGCTGGGCCGAGGGACGACGTTCAAAGTCTACCTCCCCCATGCCACGGCGACCGCGGGAGCGCCTGCCTCACCGGACGTTCCCGAAACACGCCTTCCAGGCGGAACTGAAACAGTCCTTTTGGTCGAGGATGATCACGCGCTTCGCAGCCTGGGCCGGCAGATTCTTGCGCGTCAGGGATATACGGTTCTCGACGCCGTGAATGGACGCGACGCGCTCCATCTCGGAACGCGTCATGAAGGGCGAATCGACCTTCTCATCACCGACATGGTGATGCCAGAGTTAGGAGGAGATGCTGTCGCCGAACGACTGACGGCGGCGCGCCCCCGTCTGCGCACATTGTACATGTCCGGCTACACCGACCACGACATTATTCGCCGCGGGATGCTGGGGCCACACGACGCGTTCATCCAAAAGCCATTTACCGCGGCGGGGCTTCTCCAAGCGGTGCGCGACGTGCTCGATCACGACCTCCCCGTCGTTTCATCGCCATCGTAAAGGCGGTGCGTCAGGATGACAACGTATCCGAATCGATCGATGGCATGATCACATGTGGAGGAGTCCGTCGGGTACACAGCCACCCGGACAACCACTCCTCCGCATCCAAACGATGTTCGACGGCGCCGGAAAAGCCAGGCGACTCATAGGGCACGTCGATCGTCCCGACACCGAATCGAACCGCAAGCCGACGCAGGTGGAGCATGGACATTCGCGTCCCATACAAGACGACACGAGCTCGCACGTGCGAGACGACCGCGTACAGCGCCGGATCGGTCGCCGCGGGATGCTCCACGTCGAGCAACACATAGGCGGGAAGCACGACCGCTACGGCTTCGCGAAGCACGTCGTGCGGTGGAATGACCACCGGGGACCATCCAATAGTCTCGGTCGCAAGCCGCGCCGCGTCGGCCGCCGTCGTATCGTGACCCGCGACCAAGACCTGTGGCGGAATCACGACACGACCTCGTGATCGTTCATCACGAGTTGTAGGGGCGCCGCCGCGCGTCGCAACGATCGAAGCGCCCGGCTGCGCAACTCCGTGACCACCGACGGACTGAGCGCGAGCACCTTCGCCGTGTCCGCCACGGATAAGCCCTCGTAATACAAGAGCGAGATGACCAACCGCTCCTGTTCCTTGAGCCGGAGAAGGGCACGCTGTAGTATCGCCGCTTTTCTCTCGCACGACTCCGGTGCCTGGAACGACACGACGAGTGGCGCGGTCTCTTCCTCCTCGCGTTCCTCGAGTGCGATGGCAACCTGTTCTGTCGCGCGTCGATGTGATGCGACACGCGCTAGTTCGATCTCGGTCCGCATGGTCGCCAGCGTTTCCGGGGTGATGTCCAGGCACCAGGCGATCTCCCGCTCCTCTGGCGTCCGCCCGAGGCACTGTGCGAGCTCTTCCTCCGCCGCGCTGATGCGGCGCGCCGTTGCACGCACATCACTCTCGAGGTGGTCCACGGCACACAACTCGTAGAGCAACGCATTGCGCACGTACGACGTTGCGTGATCCTTGAAAGACGCCTCGATTCGGGCGCGGTCATAGGTATCGACGGCCTGTTGCAACCCGAGCATGCCGGCGCGCAGCAGATCGGTCAGTGACACCCGGTCATGGGCGGGGAGCAGCCGTCGCGCCCAATGGTACACCAGCCCGACATGGTCCAGAAACAGTCGTCCTTGGTCGTTGATGTCGGCGGTAAAGGGGACAGACGCATAAGCATGGATTCCGTCATGCGGCATCCCACGCGGCGAAACCTCGCGATCCGTCAATGTTGGCGAGGAAGATGGGTTGGCTCTACGCATAGAAAGATGAATCGAAGTGAGTATGGGTGACTACCAAGAGATCAAAGAGAATCCGTGACGACAGAGCGTCAACACGGGAGATCCTCGGCGTCGACATACGTATCGTAGACCGTGTACTCGGCACGCCGGACGTGCGTCACGCTGTTCGCGCTCAGGTACGGCAAATCGTAGGCGTTCGGTGAACGAGAGGTGTTGCTCATTGCGTCACCACGCGGCGCGGGCCATTGCGACGGAGCATGCGCGAGACGAATTCCGTGCGCCGCGGCAAGCCGTGTCGCCAGGAGCGAGCGTTCATCAGCGGTGGGAAGTCGCCGAATGGCTGGCGGGGGGACAAATTTCGTCTCGCCGGATGAGACGCGAACAGGGACAACCAACTCACCCTGTGGGGGGCGCCAATCAATGCCACGATGCGGGACGGGGTGCCCAACGAATTCATCCCGCACATCCTGCGAGCGGACCGGCATCTCAGCCGGAATCTCTTCTATACGTGTTGGCATCCCCACATGCGCCCGTCCATGCGCGACAACCTCGACGATGGCGTGCCGGGTATCGAGCATGACGAGTAACACAAGGCACAGGACGGCGGTTGCGCTGAGCAACAAACCGGTCGTCGCGGCTGACGGATCAATGGCTGTCGACCGCAGGAGTCCCAACCCAATCCCTGCGACTATTCCCGCACAGATAATGGTTTTCATCGTACTCTCCAGCACCAAGGATCAATAAGGGGATCAAAGATGAGCGATGTGACGCATTTTGCGTCTTTCGACATCGCATTACCGCGCCGCTCAAGGCGAAATGCATTCCAAAGCGGCATTTCTCTGTAAGTCGTTGCTATACAATGACTTACAGCACCAGATCGGCCCGTGAAGCAAAAACGCGATTGTCCAAAATTCGGACAATCGCGATGACATACGAGGGAAATCCTCCGAACGTCCAAAGTCTGGACGCTGTCCACGGATTGGACACCATTGACGATGCGTTGGCGCAGTGTGCCGTGGTTCACGTTGAATCGTCTTCCGGCGTGGATCTCGCCATGATGCAAGATGACGATGCAACATGATGACGCTGTGTGGCGCGCGGATGCGGCGCCGAGTGTGGAGCTGGGGAAACCCCATGTGAGGCACGGGGGACTCGACATTCCCCAGGGACAAGTGGTCACCACCGTCGTGACTGCCCTGGTCGACGTGACCGGGAACATTCATCATATCAGCGAATCGTCATCCGATCTCCTGGGTTGTGCCGCCGAGCGCCTGACAGGGAGATCCATCGTGGAGCTGATCAAGCCGCAGGATGCGCCATTCCTCTCGACCCTGCTGTATGATGCCGCGCATGGCAATACGAGTGGTGGGGTCCTCGGGCTGCAGCATGTCTCGGGCGCCTTCATTACGATGATGGCCAGTGCGGCCCCGCTCGCCGCTCCGACATCCATCTCGGCGACGACGCCCGCACAATACGTCCAACTTCTCTTGGCGCCGATGCAGCTCGAGATCAGCGCGGACTTGCGAAAGCAGCGCGCACATCGCATGGAAGTCGTCGGACAGCTCGCCACCGGGTTGGCGCACGATCTCAACAACCGGTTGTTGGTCATCACCGGGCGGGTGCAATTTGCGCTCGACGAGCTTCCCCCGTCGTCTGGCGTACGGCAACACCTCGAAGAAGTCCACCGCGCCGCCGATCGCGCCTCGGCGCTCACGCGACAACTGGTGGACTTTGGGCGCCGCGAAGACACGACACCGCGGCAGGTATCACTCAACACCATCGTCGAGCGGATGGACGCGCTCCTCGATCGCGTCGTCGGTGATGCCGTGCGGGTCACCCTGTCGCTCGACAGCGCCCTGTGGCCGGTCACCGTCGATCCCGCGCAGATCGAACAGATGATCCTCCATCTGGCGCTCAACGCCAAAGATGCCATGCCGCACGGCGGGACACTCCGCCTCGAGACACGCAACATCAGTGTCCCCAACGCAGAGGTACGAGTCCCCACGGAGCTCCAGGCCGGCGACTTCGTACGTATGTGTATCACCGACACCGGATTCGGCATGGATGCCTCGATGCTCGTGCGCGCGTTCGATCCCTTCTTCACCACACAGAGCATGGCCGAACGGACTGGTCTTGGACTTCCGTCGGTCTATGCGATCGTGCATCATGCACGTGGGGTGCTGGACGTGGAAAGTGCCCCCGGCGTTGGAACGACGTTCGCCGTCTACCTCCCCAGGGCCGTCGCCACATTGGATCTTGGGATGTCCACACCGCTCGTGGACTCGATGGCGCATCCCTCACTCGGGCTCGCCGAGGCGGCCCCTGCTCTCCTGCCACCTGTGATTGCTCCAAATTCCTCCACCGCGCCCAGCGTGTCAGTCCCACGCCGCGCCGAAGCATCGCGCGCGACCATCCTCATCGTCGATGATGAGACGTCGGTCCGGACGCTGGTCCGGCTCGTCTTGGAAGGGCGCGGGTTCAAGGTGATCGATGCACGCAGCGGTCCGGACGCGCTCCTCCTCGCGGAAATTCAACGGACGCCGATCGATCTCTTGATCGCCGACATTGCGATGCCGGAAATGAATGGTGTCGATCTTGCGGGACGGCTGCGCGAGCGATTTCCGGCGCTCCGGGTCGTGTTCATGTCAGGGTACGCCGCCGAAGGGTTGGAAGCACGCGACTCACTCCCGGCGGATCAACACTTCATTCAGAAGCCGTTCGACCTTTCCGCGTTGGTCGGCATCGTCTCGACTGTTCTCGATCCAGAGCAATCGCAATGAGTCTTTCATCCACGGCACCGTTGCACACCACTGTTCCAACGGCGGAGACACCGGTTGCCGATCGGGCACGGAGTGTATTGCTGGTCGATGACGATCCGTCCGTTCTGGAGACACTTTCGTACTTCTTACGGAATCGAGGATGGACCGTCAGTCGTGCCACGGACGGACGCATGGGGGTCGAGACATACGAGCGCGAGCGGAACGACGTTGTCGTGCTCGACCTGGCGATGCCGGGACTGTCGGGGCTCCAAATTCTCGAAGTGCTGATGCAGCGCGACCCCAACATCACGGTGGTCATGCTCTCCGGCCACGGCAACATTTCGAGCGCCGTCGAGGCGATGCAAATCGGAGCCGACAATTTTCTCGCGAAACCCGTCGACTTCGCGCATTTCAGCGCAGTCCTGGAGCGCGCTCACGACAAAGCCTGCCTGCGCCGTCGGAACGAATACTTCGCCGGACGGCAACTCGACGGCGCCGACGTCGCGTCGCTCGGATCGTCCGCGGCGATGCGCGAGCTGTCGCACCAGATCACGCTGCTCGCCGCCGGGAATGCGCCGATTCTCTTGACCGGCGAGACGGGGACCGGAAAAGGGTGGGCCGCGAAGCTAATTCACGCTGCCTCCGCCCGCAAAGCCGCACCGTTCGTCTCCCTCAATTGCGCCGGTCTCAGCTCGACGTTCCTCGATACGGAGCTCTTCGGTCACGAAAAAGGGGCATTTACCGATGCCAAGGTCCAAAAGTCGGGACTGTTCGAAGTCGCCAACGGCGGCACGTTGTTCCTCGACGAAATTGGGGATCTCGCGCCCGATGTGCAGCCGAAGCTCCTCACCGTTCTCGAAACGCAACGGTTTCGCCGCTTGGGCGGAACCCGCGAAATCGCCGTCGACGTCCGGCTGATCGCGGCGACGCATCATGATCTCAAGACCGCCGTCGCGGAAGGGCGATTCCGGGAAGATCTCTATTATCGTCTCGCGGTCCTTCCTCTCCAGCTTCCCCCGCTCCGCGACCGGGGAGCTGGCGACATCACCGATCTCGCGCTCCGCATCGTGGCGACGCTCGACACGGGGGGCGCTCCGGCGATGTTGTCGGCGGACGCGTTGGCGTTGCTGACTCGATATCCCTGGCCAGGGAACATCCGAGAGCTTCGCAATGTGCTCGAACGCGCGGTGCTCCTCGCCGGCCCATCGCGCGTGGTTCTCCCACAGCATTTCCCCTCTGAATTGCGGGCCGTCGCTCCCCTACCAGAGGAAGCGCTGCCAGATGACCTTTCACTCGCCGAATCCGAACGGCGGCACATCATCCGAGTCATGACACTGGTCGACGGCAACCGGGCCAAGGCGGCCAAGCTCCTGGGAATCGCCCGGCAGACGCTCTATACCAGGCTCCACGAGCACGGGTTGGAGTACATGGGACGAAGTTAAAAGAGTGACACCAAGAGCCAGCGCTCGGCATGACTCTGGTATCCGGCGCGCACGTTTAGCGGTACTTTTAGCGAATGATGCGAGGGCACGGGCTTCTGTGGATGCTGGTCGCAACGCTGGCCGCTTGTCACCCCAAGACGGACACGGCGACGTCGTTCCCCGTTCCAACACCCGTTGGATTCGTCAACGACTTCGCCAAGATCCTCCCGGATTCGAGTGTCCGGCAGGCCACCGCGATCATCACCGACGTCAAGAATTCCACGAAAGGCGAAATCGCGGTCATCACCGTCCCTTCGCTCAAAGGACATTCCGCGTTCGATGCGAGTCTGACGATCGCGCGCGCATGGAAGGTTGGCTGGAACGGCCCACCTGATGATCCACGCAGCAACAATGGCGTCCTGATCCTCATCGCGCCGGCGGATCATCAGATCTGGATTCAGTTGTCAGATAAAGCCAACACCTTCATTTCGAATGACGAAGCGAAGCGCATTGCGGGGCAAGTCATGGCACCACTCTGCAAGCAACAGGACTGCGGGGACGCTGTCGTCGCCGGCGTTACCTCGGTTGCGAACCACTTCAAAGAACGGTTCGGTACGACACCGAAGTGAGGAGCTCGCTACCGAAGCACGTTCTTCCCGTCGACGTTAGGCATCGGTAACCCGACCAGCGCCGCGAGCGTTGGGCCAATGTCCCGCAAGTCGATCACGCCAAGTGATTTTCCAGCGGGGACGTGGACGCCAGTTACGATGAACGTCGCGTACAGTTCTGGATGTTCGAACCAGCCCCCGTGCGCCCCTCCCGGTGTGACTTTGGAATACACCGGTCCTTCGAACCCACTACCAGAACGCCACCCGGACTTGAGCGGCACGTAGAACGCGACGCCTGGCAACGCATCATGCGTCTTGAGCGTCGCCGCATCGACCACACGATCGATTCCGGCGGCGGAATCGGCCTGCAACGTCGTCAAGACAGTCCGGACGCGCGCGGCCGTCGCCGAATCGTCAGAACGCTTCAGCACGATCGCGAATCCTTGGGCGGTACTCCACGGCATTGCCGCCCAATCCGTCACCGCATTGTGACTATCGACGGTGATCAACCCGGCGTTCTTGAACGCCACGAACAAGTTGAGCTGCGCATCGTATGGCATGAACCCGTGATCCGAGACGACCGCAAAGACCATGTTCCCACCAGTGACACGCTCGGCGGTTTTCCGGAATCGGCCGATGACACCGTCGAGTCGCTCGAGCCCCGCGATCACTTCGGGCGTGAAGGGTCCCGTCTCATGCTCCACATGATCCAACGCATTGACGTGCAACAGCAGCACCGACGGATGCTTGTGTTCCAAGATCCACTCGGCATACACCCCGCGCAGCGAATCCGCTTCGAACGTCGCGGCGGCGCCACCAGGATACTCACCGAGCGATGCCGTCTCTTCGATCAACCCGGGCGTCGTTACCGCACGCGTGAGCTTGTAATCGTCGGGGGCGTCGCCCGCGTGCCAAATCTCCGGGATGTTCCAGGTGATGTGCTTCGCGCCGACCGTCACCGGCCACTGAATTGCGGCAGTGCTCCGCCCCGCGCTCGCGGCAATGTCCCATAAAGTTGGGACACGAATATCTTCCGCATACCAATACCACCCGCCCGCGTTCTTCTTGAAAGGATCGAACGGCGCGTTCGAGAGAATCCCATGCTTCGCCGGATTGACGCCAGTGACGATCGTCGTGTGACTCGGATACGTCACCGTGGGAACGACACCCCGCACGCCAGTCGCCGCCGCGCCAATCCGCGCCAATTCGCGGAGCGCCGGTACTTTGATCCCGTGTGCATCGGCCGCTGACACGTAATCGGGGCGCATTCCGTCGACGGAGACGATGATCAACGTCGGAGGTGCACCGGCACGTGCTCCTTGCGCAACTAAGCTCGAGGTCACCGACGCGATCGGGAACATAACAGTCCCCGTAATGGCGCCGCACAAGGCGACGTGGCCCACGATCCGTTTCATCAAAGAATGCGAAAGCATGGCTCAGACCTCGGAAGAATGATGATCGTGCGCCTCTAGGACCCCCGTCATGTCGCGCAGCACGACGTCCTGGCTACTATGTCCCGGCAACTCGGCGACACACGTCCCTTCTCGCATGACGAGGACACGATCCGCCAACGACAACAGCTCCGGTAATTCACTCGACACGAGCACGATCGCCGCGCCACGCTTCGCCAAGGAGTCGATCAGCGCATGAATCTCCGCCTTCGCGCCCACGTCGACGCCGCGCGTCGGCTCGTCGAGAAGGAGCACTTGGCATCCCGCGGCGAGCCATTTGGCAAGAACGATCTTCTGCTGGTTCCCACCAGACAGTCCGCCGACGATGGCTTCGGTACTCGGACTCCGGACATTCAACTGCGCGAAATAGTGCTGGGTCAGCGTCTTTTCTTCGGACCGCCGCACCCACGTATGCGACGCCAACCGCCGCAAAAACGGTAGCGTCGTATTGTCCCGGCACGATAACGAAAGCACGAGCCCTTGCCGCTTCCGATCTTCGGGAACGAATCCAAGACCGCGCCGCATTGCTTCCAGAGGCGTCCCGAGACGCATCGGAGCATTGTCGACTGTGACAGCTCCGGTTGCCGCTTCATCCAAGCCAAACAGTGCTTCGAGAATGTACGATCGCCCCGCGCCAACGAGCCCCGCAAAGCCCACGATTTCGCCAGGGCGCACCGCGAACGAGATCGGCGCGAATTTTCCGGGGCTCGAGAGATTGGTCACCGACAACTTCGCTGGCTCAGCCGACGGAGCACCCGTCCGGTCGCGTGTATACCCCGTCACCGTACGTCCCACCATCAACCGAACCATGTCGGATTCGGTATACTCGCCGATCGGACGCGTCGCCACGTGCCGTCCATCCCGCAACACCGTCGCGGCTTCGCAAAGATGGAAGATTTCGTGCATCCGGTGCGAGACGTACAACATCGTCACGTGCCGCGCCTTGAGTCGCGCGATCAGATCGTACAAATGTTGTGCTTCATATTCGCTCAAGCTGCTCGTCGGCTCGTCGAGAATGAGCACCGACGCGCCGCTCCCCACCGCGGACGCGATCTGCAACAGTTGCCGCTCGCCGACGGTGAGATCCGCGATCGTCCGCCGAGTATCGATGCGCAGATCGTCATTCCCGGTCACCTCGGCGATCATCGCCGCGGCTTGCCGCTCCATCTCCCGGCGATCCACGACGACGCGCGTCATTCCGCGGCCACGGGGCAAATGGCCGAGCAACAAGTTCTCCGCGACCGTCATGTTCTCGCAGAACGCGAGCTCTTGATGCACCATCGCCACGCCGGCCGCCAACGCCGCGCGCGGCTCGTGGAAATCGACAGCCTGACCGTGGAGTTCGATGCGCCCTTCATCCGGGCGATAGATTCCCGCGAGCAACTTGCTCAACGTGCTCTTCCCTGCCCCGTTCTCGCCACAGAGCGCGTGGCATGTCCCTGGCGCCACCTCGAACGAGACGTCTTGCAACGCCTGCACGCCGGGGAAACTCTTGCTCACCCCATCGTACCGGACCGCGGCGGTCCCGGGAGTACCAACGCCGGCTATCATTGCGCCGCGAGACGCCGGTTGAGGAGCCGCGTGCCGTGGCGATCGAGTACCACCGCGATGATGATCGCCAATCCGATGATGATCCACTCGTAATTCTGATCGAGGTGGAACGTCCGGATCGCCTGCCGGATCAACACGATGAGAATGGCGCCGAGTGTCGCGCTCACCGCGCTCCCCTTCCCACCACTCAACGACGTTCCGCCCACCACCGTCGACGCGATGACGTACAACTCGTATCCATTCGCGTCGGCGCAGCTCGCTGAACCGTAGAAGCTGGCACCGAGGAACGTCGCGATCCCCGCGGTCAGCCCGGCGAGGACGTAGACACTCACGCGGATCCGTCCAAGCCGCAAACCGGAGAAACGACTCGCTTCCGGGTTTCCGCCGACGGCGACGATATGGCGTCCCATCACCGTGCGTGTGAGATAGAGCTCGCCCACGATCATCACCACCAACATCGACAACATCGGCACCGGCGCCAACGTCCTCGGCAACCCAAGCGGCGCCTTGGCGAACGACGTCAACGCCGTCGGCGCCAGAATGCTCTCGGCGTGACTACTCACGAACGAAATCCCGCGCAGCACCCACATCGTTCCGAGCGTGATGATGAACGGATGCACGTCGAGCGCGACGACCATGGCGCCATTCAAGAGCCCTGCGAGCGTCCCGACGCCCAAGCAAATGACCGCGCCGAGCAAGACCGCGAGCCCCGGCGCCAGTGTCCCATCCGGAGTATCGAGCGCGCGCAGCGTCAGCGCCATCAGCACCCCCGCGAGCGCGTAGACCGCACCGACCGACAGGTCGATCCCACCCGACACGATGACGAACGTTGCCCCGACCGCCATGATCGCGAAAAAGCTGGCGTCCGTCGCCACTTGGATCAGCGTGTTCGAGTTGAGGAAGTTGTTGACGACGGCGCCGTGCGCATCCGTATGTGAGCCGGCGAACATCGTCATCACCGCCCCGAGGACGAGGATGATTGCGATCAACCCCGTCTGTTGCGACGTCAGGATCGCGTGCAGAATGGACCGGGATGCCGGTCGCCGTGGTTCAGCCATGGGTAAAAATGTACTCCCCAAACAGATTCTCGACATACTCCTGCCGCCCCGACCGCACGGGCGGCTCGGCTTCCGTCGCAGCATACCCCGCACAGTCGGCGAGGGTCATCGTCCCCCCCGAAATAGCCCGTCCGAGTGGACTGTCCCATTCACCATACCGCTCCACCACGAGCGTATCGAGACGACCGTCGTCCACGATCGCCTGGGCGGCGCGGAGACCGCGTGCAAAGGCGTCCATCGCGCCGACGTGCGCGTAGAAGAGGTCCGACGGGTCGATCGACGCGCGCCGGACTTTGGCGTCGAAGTTCAGTCCCCCCGTCGTGAACCCGCCCATCCGGAGGACTTCCAACATGATCTGCGTGGTGAGCGCGACGTTGGTGGGGAATTGATCCGTGTCCCAACCGAGGAGCTCGTCTCCCGTATTCGCGTCGATCGAGCCGAGGACGCCGGCGGCGCGCGCGACCTGGAGCTCGTGCGCCATGGTGTGTCCCGCCAATGTCGCGTGATTCGTCTCGATGTTGAGCTTGACGTACGGAAGGAGATCGAACTCGCGCAGGAAGTTGAGACACGCCTCGACGGTCGAATCATATTGATGTGTCGTCGGCTCTTTCGGCTTGGGCTCGATGTAGAGTTGGCCTGTAAAGCCGATCGTCTTTGCGTACTCGATCGCCATCCACAAGAGCCGCGCGTACTGTTCGCGCTCCTGGCGGAGATTCGTGTTCAGGAGCGTATCGTATCCTTCGCGACCGCCCCAGAAGACGTATCCCAATCCACCCAAAGCATGCGTCGCATCCATCGCATGCTTCACCTGCGCGGCGGCATACGCGAAAACGCGCGGATCAGGATTCGTCGCCGCACCGCTCATGTACCGGGGATGACTGAACAGATTCGCCGTCCCCCACAACAGTTGGATCCCCGTCTCGCGCTGCTTCTCCTCTGCGTAACGCACCACGCGTTCGAGTCGCGTCAACGACTCGGCAAACGTCGCTCCATCGGGCGCGATATCGCGATCGTGAAAGCACCAGAACGTCGTACCGAGCTTCGTCATGAATTCGAAGGCGGCGTCCATCGTGTCGAGCGCGCGTTGGGTGGGATCGGCAGCTTGCTCCCAGACGCGCATCATCGTTGGTGCGCCAAATGGATCCGCGCCAGTCGCACGGAAGGTGTGCCAGTAGCAGACGGCGAAGCGGAAGTGCTCCGCCATCGTCCGCGTCCCGACGATCGCGGTCGGATCGTAATGCTTGAACGCGAGGGGATTCCGAGATGCCGGCCCTTCGTAGACGATCGCGTCGGCGACGTCGGGGAAATATGTGGTTTGATTACGCGTGGTCACGATGCTCGCCCCCACGCACGGAGATGTGGATATAATTCACGATATGCTCGAGCGGCCGTCGCGTAACGGGACGCACTGTCTCCGCCGCGCGGCTCGGTAGTGTGATGAATGTGGATGACCGCGTCGCACGCATCGGCGATCGTCGGCCAGATGTTCGCGGCAACGCCGGCAAGGAGCGCCGCACCGTACCCGGGTCCTTCGTCACACGAGAGTGTGACACACGGCGTCCCGGTGACGTCGGCGATGAGCTGGCGCCAGAACGGACTCACCGCACCGCCGCCGGTGAGACGCAACTGCGTTGGAGCGACGCCCGTTCCGCGCAACACGTCGAGTCCGTCGAGGAGTCCGTACGTGACTCCTTCGAACACCGCCCGGGCGAGATGTGCGCGCGTATGCCGCACCGTCAGACCGCAAAAGGCACCCGTTGCGCGCGGATCGTTGTGCGGAGAACGTTCCCCCGTCAAATAGGGGAGGAAGGTGACACCATCGGCGCCCGGCGAGACGGAATCGGCATCCGCCGTGATGTCATCGTACGAAACGCCAGGATACATCGTATCCCGAAGCCAGCGCACCGCGCCGCCACACGAGAGCATGACCGCCATGACGTGCCAGCGCCCATTCGCGTGACAGAACGTTTGCGCCTGTTCCGTCGGTCCCGCGGGAAGTGCGTCGAGCGCGGTGAATACGACGCCACTCGTGCCAAGGCAAACGCTCACGATTCCCGGACGCACCGTCCCAGTGCCGACACCCGCCGCGGCTTGATCGCCGGCACCCGCCGCGATGGGAACACCATCACGCGTCACACCGGCGACTTCACCTGATTCCACGACCCGTGGAAAGAGCGACGGATCGAGGTCGAGCGCTTCGAGCATCTCCGTCGACCACGTCCGTTTCGCGATGTCGAGGAGTCCCGTCCCACTGGCATCGGCGACGTCGGTGATACGCTCGCCCGTGAGCTTGAATCGGATGTAATCTTTCGGCAACAATACCGATCGGACGCGCGCGAACGCCGCCGGCTCGTGCGTACGCAACCACAAGAGCTTGGGAAGTTGGAATCCCGTGAGTGGCGGGTTCCACGTGATCGCGCGCACCCGCGACGCGCCCACGATCTCATCGATCTGCGCGCATTCGCGTTCGGTTCGTTGATCGTTCCACAGCATGGCGGGACGGACTACGTCGCCGTTCGCATCGAGAAAGACGGCGCCGTGCATCTGCCCCGTCAATCCGATCGCGTCGACATCGCGCGTTCCCCCCACTTGCCCGAGCACCGTCTCGACCGCGGCCCACCAATCCGTGGGATCCTGCTCCGCCCATCCGGGATGCGGCGTCGACAGCGGATATTCCGCCGTCGCGCGCCGCGTCACCACGCCGTCGTCGTGCATCACGAGCGCTTTCGTCCCCGACGTTCCGACGTCGATTCCGACGAGTGTCTTCACAGTCTCTCTTACGTCGAAAACGATGCGTTACTGCGGCAACGCCAGCAGCTTGGGATCGACGTCCTTGAACTGCCACGTCTTGAGCTGCCGAGCCCAGGTGCCGAGGCTGTCTTTCGTGACGCGAATCATCGGCATCGCGATGTGCTCGGGGACCGGCTTTCCGAGGAGGACGTGATCGAGGATCGTATTCACCGACACGTATCCCCAGTTGTACACGGGCTGCGCGATGAGCACGGGGACAATTCCCTTGTCGACATACGCGAGCTCTTCTGGGAGCGCATCCATCGACACGACTTTCACTTTCGCCGGATCGATCGCCGTCATCAATCCGCGCCCGAACAGCGGCCATCCGCCGATGAACGCCCATCCCGTGATGTCGGGGTACGCGTTCATGACGCGCACCACTTCCGCCGAGGCATCCTGCGGCGTCTCGACGTGATAGAACGTGTTGACGATGGTAATGCCGGGGTATTTCGTCGCCGCGTCTTTCACCCCTTTCACGCGAAGCTGCAAATTCGGCGCGTTCTGATTCCCGGCGAGGATGGCGATTTTCCCTTTCCCGCCCATCAACTTGGCGAGCTCGTCCATGACGTTCCGCCCGGCCAGGGTGTCGTCCGTACCGTAGATCGCGAATCGCTTCGACGCCGGCGCGTCGCTATCGAACATCATGACGGGGACGCCACGCGCCACGGCATCGTTGATCGCGCCGGTGATTTTCCCCGCATCCGCGGCCGAGATCAATAATGCGTTCGCTCCTTCGTTCACCGCGGCGGCGATCCGCTGAGCTTGTTGCTGTCCGTCGATTTCCGGCGGCGTGAGCCACAGGATCTTCACTTCACGACCGAGCTGCGCCGACCGTTCCTTCGCCGCTTGTTGCGCGCCGACCAACGCCGATTGAAACACCGGATTGGTCGAGCTCTTGGCGATCATGCCGATGACGAACGGCGCTTTGCTATCGCTCGTGGAGACGTTGTTAGAGGCGTTGGCGGACGTGTTGGACGCCGACTGGGACGGTGATTGCTCCTTTCCGCAACCGAGCAAGAGGCACGCGATGGGCGCGATGGCGTTGATACGCCATGAGGGGAACCGCATGGGAGTTACCGGGAAACAGGGTGGGTGGATGACGTTGGGGCCGGCTCCAGGGTCCGGGCCAACGCGACGGCGCCGATGAGCACCGAGTCGTCGCCCAGGGCGGCTGGGACGACGAGCGTACGCGGGTCGTACGCGGACATCAATTCTGATTTGAGCGCGAGGTACAATGGCTCGAACAGCACGTCACCGGCGCGCGCGACACCGCCGCCAATGACGATCACATCGGGATCCAACGTGTGCGCGACGCTGGCGATGCCCCGCGCGAGGTAGCCGGTGATCTCCTCGATCACGTCGGCGGCCTGCATGTCCCCCTGATTGGCCGCCTCGAACAGCTCGCGCGGCGAGAGGGGGGCCTTCATACGACGCTCGGTGATGGCGCGAATCCCGCCGACGGAGCACACGGACTCCAGACAGCCGCGCCGCCCGCAGTAGCACCGGAACGGGGTCTCGTCGTTCGAGACGACTTTCACGTGCCCCAGTTCGGCGGCGATGTTCCGGGAGCCGCGATAGACCTTCCCGTTGATCAGAATCCCGCCGGCGACGCCGGTACTCAACGTCATGTAGACGACGTTCTCCTTCCCGCGCGCGGCGCCGAGCATGGCTTCACCGAGCGCGCCGACGTTCCCGTTGTTGTCCATGATGGCGGGAACGCCGAGCGCCTCGCTCAGTTGGCGGGCGAGGGAGATGTTCTCCCAGCCACCAACGTGGAGCGATTTGACACTTTTTTGTTGTCGGAAATCGACGGGGCCGCAAAAGCCGATGCCGCACGCGCCGACCGGGTCGGACGAGTGGGTGGCTAGGGTGGAGGCGGTCTCAGCGATCGTCCGGGCAATGGCGATCCCGCCGCCCGACCGGTCCGTTGGAGTCTTGGATTTGCGCACGATCCGCCCGTCGCGTGTACATAATGCCACACGAACGTGCGTTCCACCCACGTCGACCGCACAGATGAGGGCTTCGGCCCTCCTCGGGGTCAACCGGACGTACCAGGATCCTTGGTGCGCATGGGAATAATGTAGTGCGGGGGGAACGAGAGCGGCAAGGTCGAATCGGGCACTTTCCCCCGGTCCGCGACGCCCCTCCCGTCAGTGCGCGTCCGCCGCCCCTCGTGCCCCGCCTTTGGGTTTCCGCAGCAACAAAATCGCCGGCGAGACCAGGGCGAAGACGATCAGAATCAGAATCCAGGAATCGTTATAGCTCAACATCGACGCTTGCCGCATCACCATCTGGTCGATCATCGCCAGCGCCGCGTTTTTGGCCGTGGCCGCGGGCATCCCGTGCGCCATCAAATTCGCGATCATCGCCTGCTGGCGTTGCACGAGCGCGGGGTTGTTCGCGTACGTGTTCGCGATGAGATCCACCCGATGCATTTGTGCGTGGGTCGTCGCATAGTTGATGAGAATGGCGATCCCGAACGACCCACCAATCTGCCGCGACAAATTGATCAACCCCGACGCTTGCTGCGCCTCACTCGGTTTGAGGCTCCCATAGGCGACGTTGTTGATGGGGGTGAAGAGGAATCCGAGCGCCACTCCGCGGAAGAGCAGCGCGACGCGCGCATCGTGTTCGCCAGCCTGGGGTGTGAGATGTGCCAACCGCCACATGGCGACGAGGAAGATCGCGACGCCGACGTAGATCAGGATGCGCGGATCGACCAACGGCCGGTCGCCATTCAGGAGCTTGCCGCACACCAGCGCGGTCGCCGCGGTCGCGAGCCCGCCCGGCAACAGGGACAATCCAGTCTCGGTCGGTGTGAAGTGCAGGATACTTTGCGTGAACAATGGGAAGAGGAACGTCCCGCCATACAACCCGAACCCGAGCGCGACGAACAAGAAGATCGACGCAGCGAGATCCCGGTTTTTCAACACCCGAAAATCGACGACGGGATGTTTGTTGCGGGAGGAGAGCTCCCACCACAACATCACCGAGAGCGAGATCGCGGATAGAATGGCGAGCCGGAAGATGAGATCGTCGTTGAACCAATCTTTCTGATTCCCTTCTTCCAGCACATACTGTAACGCGCCGAGCCCGACGGCCAATAACGTGATCCCGAACACATCGATCGGCGGGGTCTTCTGCGAGCCGCGCGGCGGGTCGTGCAAGAAGGTCATCACCAAAAACGCCGACACGATTCCGATCGGCACGTTGATGAAGAAGCACCATCCCCACGCGTAGTTGTCGGTGATCCATCCGCCCAGTGTCGGTCCGAGCGTCGGCGCGACGATGACGCCGAGGAGAAAGATGGCTTGCACCAGCCCTTGTTGTTCGCGGGGGAAAATCTGGCGAATGGTGGCTTGCGCGGTGGAGAGCAGTGCGGCGCCACCGATCCCTTGGACAATGCGCCAGATCACCAACTCCACCAAGCTCGTCGACGTTCCGCATAAGAACGAGGCGACGACGAAGAGGATGATGGATCCGCAAAGATAGTTGCGCCGTCCGAAGACGACGGTCAAATAGGCCGTAATTGGGAGGACGATGACGTTGGAGAGGATGTATCCGGTGCTGACCCAGCTGATCTCTTGTTGGGTCGCCCCCAAGTTTCCGGCCATTTGCGGCAAGGCGACGTTGATGATGGTCGTGTCGAGCACTTCCATGATCGCGGCCGTGATCAGCGCCAGCAAAATGAACCATCGGTATTTGTCGACGGTCTCGGCGTATGCCGCGGCGCCTGTGGGGGCGGCTGGCGCGGCGGAGCCGGGGGCGGTTGGGGATGCGGGAGATGCGGTGGCAGTTGCCATCTATCAATATATTCGCCCGAATGGGCGGGGATGGCGTCCTAGAGCGTTCTCCTGTCCCCCTTTCGAACGAGGCATGCAGCCACTCGAGCATCGATGTCGTGACGTTGGCCCTCAGACACGGCTGCTCTAGTCGGTCTCCGCCCGCTCATCGTGGGTGCCGCCATTCTCATCGGAGGCACCGGCATTATCGTCGGGCTCTCCGCGGTACTCACCGCGCACTCCGTTTACGATTGCTAGACCGCATCAGCGAGCGCGAAAAAATTAAAGTCGGTGACCATCATCGGGGGAGCGATAATCGGGGGAGAAGGCCATTCACCATTGTTCGGGGTGTACCCCATTGCGGCACGCCGCGATTCGCCAACCATCTCGAGTGCATTCCAGGCGAAAAACGGAGAGGCCCTGAAGAAGAAGTTCTTGATCGCCCGATTGATTTTCCCATCGACCACGAGAAAGCATCCGTCACGGGTCACCCCCGTGAGGAGATCGGACGCTTGATCGTCCCTGGATATCCCCGAAAATCGATTCACATAGATCCCGCGCTTACAGGCGGCGATCATCTCCTCGACGGTGGCGTGCGGAGCCGTCGCTTCCACACGGATCGACCGTGGCGGATCAGCGACCAAGCTCATCCCTCGTTGAGCCGCATAGTTGGGTTCGTACGCCAGGTGTTTCAACACTCCATGGTCGACCCAGGTCATTGGGACAACCGGGAGTCCATTCGTATTCCACTGACCATCCATCACAAATGGGAAATAGCCTCCGTCTGGATCGGCAGGATCAGATCGCAGCGAAATGCGTGCATCGAAGACACGCTGTCCGACTTTGCTGGTTCCTCCGGGCGCGGTCAATGCGGTGATCCCATCATAGACATAGTGCGCATTGAACTCATCATCCATCCCCGTCATCAGCTGCGCGACCGCAGTCCGGCCAAGAATCGTGGTATAGCGACCCGGTTCAAGCGCATGAATTGTTGTCGAGCGTTGGGCGATATCGATCGCCGTCTGGGTCGCCTCCAGGGGATCGAGCGTCGTCCAATTACGCGATGCGACGCCGCCCCACCCCGACCCTTTGCCATCCGATGTCCAACAGGTGACCGAGATCTCGGCGTCAGTCTCTTGACCGTAGGCGGTAAGGCCATCGGCATGCACATAACAGAGGGCGCGCGCCGCGGCACCGGCGAAGATCGACGACCGTAGATTGGCCGACTGGGTGGCGTCGAGGATAGCAGACAGTTTCTCGGTGCGC
>Ga0105241_10000074_pt1 | contig 75523 bp, 69 predicted proteins | sample KBSC64metaG_FD_80422 | JGI IMG/M metagenome (GOLD analysis project Ga0105241, IMG submission 80422) | Corn rhizosphere microbial communities from Kellogg Biological Station, Michigan, USA - KBS C6-4 metaG | ecosystem: Host-associated > Plants > Roots > Rhizosphere > Soil | place: Michigan, USA... | reverse complement strand
TCCTTCGCGGCGGGTTCATTGGGCGCTTGTGAGTGTCGAGTGCAGGAAGCTTTCTGCTCGCAGTTTGCGCAGTCCTGGGGCGGTTCGCAGACGGTGGACTCGGGAGCGAGAGCGGGGGTTTCCCGGACGAGGGCTTCGGCGAAGTCGATAGGATTGCCGGCTTCGTCGTGGACGGAGCGGACGTAGTCCTCGGGTTTGCCCTGCTCTCGCTGCTTGATGACAGAGGAGGCGATCTGGAGGCCGTAGAGCATGAGGCCCGCGCGCTTCATGTCCATGGTGTCGAGGCGAAGCAGGCGCATGACCTGTCCGATGCCGAGCAGGACGGAGGTCGAATCTTCAAGGGGCGGGATTTCGATATTAGGCCGGTGGACCGTGCGCTTGAGATTCATGTGGAAGTAGCAGTAGGGCTTGCCCTTGAGAGCACCGGTGCGACAGCGGCGACCATCCTCTTTGATGTGGCGACATTCTCGATACATGGAGGTTCCTTTCGGACGACAGGGATCAGGGATCAGTGATCAGTGATCAGAGAACAGAAAACAGACAACAGAAAACAGACAACAGACAACAGAGAACAGAGAACAGAGAACAGAGATCAGGGGGCAGAGATCAGAGAAACATTGATCAGGTACCCCTCCCCCCCGACGCTTTGATTGTTTTCAATGGGTTAGGGACAGTGAAGGCTTGCAAGTAGATGAGGATAAAAGAGTTAGGTTGTAAAATGGAGCAAACACAGGGACTTACGGGCTGAAAAGGAGGGCAGGTGGGGCGGAGAGCGCCGGTTGCCTGGGTGAGTGGCGATGAACGGCGGCGGGCACAGCTTGGATGGATGTAGTACATATCGAGTCTTTCTTCTCTCCGCGAGTCAGCGGCTTTTTCGCGCGAGGCGAGCCAGCCGATCAGCAAGGTTGAGTCACGAGTGAGCGCACAGATGCGCGACAAAAGGGCGCGAAGTTTCTGCACACATCCATTGTGCGGCGGCGCGCGAATTAATATGCAACATCAGCCGGGGAATTTGACGATTGGAATGAAGGGATTGAGAGCGAGATTGCGGGAGAGGTGTTGACTTGAAAAAACCGGGTGAGGGATGAACACAGATCGCGATGCTGAACAGTTCGAGATTGGTGCTTTTGGAAAGTGATTCAGCCCATCGCGGAGGTTCCTTCCCGAAGGATCTGCGATGGGCTTGCCAGCGCTCGACAGGGGCATCGTTGAGCGAGCCGGAGATGATGCGTTCTACATTCTTTCGCTACCGAGAACTGAGTACGAACTTGTTGCCTTCCGGGTCTTCGAAGATTGCCGAGGTGCCCCAACTCTCTTTTTTCGCCTCCTGGAAGAATTTGACCCCGCGCTGTTTCAGTACTTCGGCTGTCTGAAAGACGTCATCACACCAGAAGGAAATTGGTTGAAATGTACCGATGCGACTCTCATGTCCTTCCGGGGTGAAGAGCGACAGGCCGGATTCAGCACCCGGAATTGCCAACTCAATCCAACGCTGCCCACCGGGAATGAACTCCTGGTCTGTCTTCACCTTGAATCCCAAGGTTTCGGTGTAGAACCGCAAAGCCTGATCCTGGTTCCTCACTGGAATGCTGATGAACTTGATGCCTCGAATCATGGTTGTGTCTCCCAAGGTTGAGCGTATAGGCCGGATTGTAGAGATGCAATGTTCCAATCATTGCTATATTATCCAAAGGTATAGATATGAAAAAAGGCATCGTCCTCGATCCGTACATTCACCAGACGTTATTACGCGACCTGGTTGGGCACGATCATAAGCCTGCCGCATTTCTGATTTATCTGTGGCTGTATGCAGAGCAAGAGAAAGTGGGGACGGATGTTGCGATCAGCTATGCCGGTCTGGCTGAGGATACGGGCCTTTCGCGTTCTGCTTGTCAGTCAGCCGTTGGGTGGTTGATTCGGCGCAAGCTGCTTTCGGTCAGCAAGGAGACATCGACTGCAACGCCCGTCTATTCCGTGCTTCGGCCGTGGAAGAGATAGGCAAGAGTGTGTTGCGTGTCAGGCCGCGGGATTTTCGCAGGACATCAAGGAATGGCGTCGGAGCACCGACTGCGATGCGCGTCCTGAGACGGGGTGCTGCGCGTTAGTCGGCGGGCTGCGCGATGGCGTTTAGCTCGAGATCGATGCGCTGGCGGAAGATGGCCTTGATTTCGAGGAGGGCTTCGTCGTCAGGATTGAACTCAGTGTTGTGTTCGACCTGGCGAAGGGTAGCTTGAAGGACGGCGAGACGGTGCCGGGTTTTCAGCACGTCGAGGAGATTCTGGGTTTCAATGCTGCTCATGGTTGGGGAACCTTTGTCTTAATAGAACCACGATTCAGGGCGATTGTTGCGGTGATGTTGGTGACGAGTGTCACTAGAGTCATAGCGATTCGCATGTCAGAGCGAAACGATCCTTCTGCTTCCAAATGGAACCGGATGATGGATTCGAGAAGCTGAGTAGTGTGCTGGATCACAGGTCAGGATGATTGTGATGACGAAAGGGCATTGAATCCATTGAGGTTCGTCATCGTAGGTGCATCAACTATTCTCATTTCCTTTGCATCGGGTTCATCTTGCTCTTACAATTCCTGCCGGATACTACTCCCGTGATTGCGCAAGCTGGGCAGAAGGCTCCGTACGCACTCCTACCTCCGGCCAGTTCCTCGGTCGTAGATGAATCCATCCAAAGTTCAATTGCTGTGCCGGCCGAGTCTCGCATTCATGCGGAGGCGGGGCGTTACCGGGTGCGGCTGGCGGCGGGAGAGCGAGATCGCGAGGCGGCGTGCCGTTTGCGATTTCGCGTGTTCAATCTCGAGTTGGGAGAAGGGCTGGAGAGCTCGTATGCGACGGGCATTGATACGGATCACTTCGACGTGTTCTGCGAGCATCTGCTTGTCGAAGATAAGAGCGATGGACGAGTGGTGGGGACGTATCGCATGCAGTCGGGGACGACGGCGGCGATGAACCTGGGATACTACTCGGCGCGGGAGTTTGAATTCGGCCGCTATGAGCCACTGCGGAGCGACATACTCGAACTGGGGCGGGCGTCGATTGATCGCGAGCATCGCACGCCTGAAGTGCTGACCTTGTTGTGGCGCGGCATTGCGCAGTTTGCGAATGACATGGGGCTGCGGTACCTGGTGGGTTGCTCGTCGCTGAATTCGAAGGAGCCAGCGGAGGGATGGCAGTTGTATCGCGGGCTTGAACGTTATCGCGTGTCGCCGGAGTTCGAAACGGTTCCGACGCTTGACTATGTTTGTCCCAGAGAGCAGCCGGCAGTCAGCACGCAGCAAGAGACGGCCGGAGAAGATGGCGTGGTGCCGACGAAAGTTCCCAAGCTGTTGAAGACGTATCTGACGATCGGTGCGAGGATCTGCGCACCGCCGGCGTGGGATCGGGAGTTTGGCACGATTGATTTTCTGACGCTGCTCGATCTGAAGATGCTTTCGTCTGCGGCGCGCAATCGCTTTCTAGCGCCGCTGACGCCATGAGCACGAAATTTCTCCGGCGCGCTGTGGCGCTGGGGGCGGTGCTTGGAGCGGCGGTTGTCCGGTACTGGATGCTGCGGGTTGAGGGGCCACTGACGCTTGTGCGTCGAGCGCTCTGGTTGCAGGAGACATGCATTCTGGTTTTGCGCAGTATGGGTATTCGCTGTGAAGTTGAGGGTGAGGTTCCGAGGCACGGACTGGTTGTGGCGAACCACCTGAGTTATCTGGATATTGTGGTTCTGAGCGCGGCGATGCCGTGCTTTTTTGTTGCGAAGCGGGAGATTGAGGGCTGGCCGTATTTCGGGAAAGCGGCGCAGGCTGGAGGCACTCTGTTTCTCGATCGCGGACGGCGAGCGAGTGCGGAATCGGTGGCTGAGCTGATTCGTGAAAGGCTGAGACTGCCGGTTCCCGTTCTGCTGTTTCCGGAAGGGACGAGCACGGATGGAAGGATGCTGAAGTTTCACTCCAGCTTGTTTGAGCCGGCGGTGAGAGAGGGAGCGCCAATCACGCCGTGTGCGATCCGGTATGAGATGGAGGACGGAACACCGGAGAGAGAACTCTGCTGGTTTGGCGATGACGGATTTGCGTCACATCTTATGAAGACATTGAATGCGCCGGGGTTTAGCGCGAAGTTGAGATTTGGCGAGTCGCGAAGATATGGAGATCGGCGCAAGGCCGCGGAGGAGACGTTCGCGGAAGTTGGGATGATGCGAGAAGGCATAACCACGAATTCGTTACAGCATGCGTGATGCCGTGGAGAGTGCCGCTGCGACGTGAGATCACTGGCGGCGTCCCCAGGCCGACCACAGAATTCCGGACGGTGTGATGAAGTCGGGATCATCCAGGCGGGCGAGATCCGCGTCGAACTCGCCGGGGGTTATGTAGTTGCGATCGATCATGGGAGTTCGAAGCTGTTCAAGATTTGCTTTGAGCAGAGAGGCGCCCGGAGAACCACCTGTGAACATGAAGGCTCGCGCCTCCGCGGCGACGCTGGACAGTCCGTGTGAGCGCAAGCTTGCGAACAGCTTCCGCCCATAGCGCCTGTCGACTCCGCCATCATCGAAGAACTTCAGCATTGCGCTATGCGCTTTCAGGAAGACTTCGCCGGGACTTGCCATCGGATCCGGCAGCATTGATGAAGTGTCGTATTCCTCGACGACAAGCCAGCCACCCGGCTTCAAGGCTGAAACCATGCGCTCCAGCGCCTGCTCGCGCTGGGGAAGATGCATCAGCACGAGGCGGGTATACACGAGGTCGAACGCTGTTTCGAGGGGCGGGTCGGTGACGATATTGTGGCGCCGCACTTCGATACCGGAGTGCTTCAACGGTTCGAGATAGCGCGGATCGATATCGGTGACCAAGACATGCCCGGTCGGGCCAACGCGATCGGCCAACCAGCGAGCAATCGATCCACCACCACCTCCGACTTCGAGGCACGCCCACCCGCGACTCACGCCACATTTATCCAAATGGCGGACAGTCCCAGAATCGAATAATTCAGAGAGGGCAGAGAATCGCCGGGGGGCTTCTGAACTGTTATTCGCAAGCAGGTAGCTGTGGGGTGACGCATCGAAACGATCGCTCATGTTTCTCCGTCCAATGGATGGTGAACGAATAGGACCGCAGACTCAGCTTCAGATCAATAGTAGAACCTGGTCTCCGAGGGACGGCCATTCGCGACAGCAGGTCGGTGTCGAGCAGATAGTATTGCTTTCACGTGGGGGACGCGAATGCTTCGCTACAAGCCGGCTCTTTCCCTGTTGCTTTTCCTATCCTCAGCGATAACCAGCGTGAATGCCCAGGATATTTCGGGCCAATGGCAGGGGACAGTACAGTCTGAACATCCGCGTCGAATGGTATTCAACGTCTCGCACGATAGCACTGGAAAGCTCCAAGCGTTTTTCGTGCCAATCGATCGGAGCCCAGAACATGACACCGCGACCGCTGTGTCCGTGAGCCATGGAGAGGTGGATGCTTCGGCTAACGGGGGAAGCTATCACGGAAAATTGAGCGAGGACGGCACGCGGATTAACGGGACATGGATAGAGGGATCATCCCGGTCGCCGCTCGACTTTCAGCGAGCCTCGGAAGGCTCATCGTGGCTGGTGAAGTCGAAGATTCAATTTATAACGGTTGCCCCCGACGTATCGCTCGAAGTCATTGATTGGGGCGGCAGCGGACCTCCGCTGATTTTTCTTGCGGGGTTGGGAAACACGGCTCATGTGTTCGACGACTTTGCGCCGAAGTTTACGCCGAAGTATCACGCATACGGCATCACGCGGCGCGGTTTTGGTGCATCCAGTTCTGCGGCTCCCGATGATTCCAACTACACGGCAGATCGACTTGGAGACGACGTCCGGAAGGTGATGGATGTTCTTGGACTGAAGAAGCCAGTGCTCATTGGACACTCGATCGGCGGTGAGGAGTTGAGTTCGATTGGAAGCAGATTCCCGGCCGAGGTTGCAGGGTTAATTTACCTCGACGCCGGTTATTTCTATGCTCTCTATTCGCCTGAATCTAATGATCGTGAGTTGGACGTCAAGGACTTGAAGAGTGCCCTGAACGCCTATCTCATCGCCCAGTCAGGATCGGATCTGAAGAGCGTGATTGACAGCACCGCCAATGTTCTGTCAGAGATCCGGCTTGTACAAAGACATCTCGAAACTTTCCAGAGGCAACTTGTGTTGCTGCCAGTTCCGCCGGACTCGGGGACAGCGCCTGTGTTGCCCTTTGCCCCCTCCGCAATCATCAGGGGTGAGCAGAAGTACACCAACATTCAGGTTCCCATTCTCGCGATTTTTGCCAGTCCTCACGCCAATCCCAGTCTCGCGCAAATGTCTGAGGAGAAACGCAAGGAGTTAGTCTCGCTTGATCAGCAGGAATCAGCTACTCAGGCCAAAGCGTTTGCACAGCTTAAATCTGCGAAGGTGGTGATGCTGCCAAATGCGAACCACTTCGTTTTTGTTTCGAACGAGCAGGAAGTTGAAAAGGACATGTGGGATTTCCTGGCCACGCTTTCCCCAAAGTTCTGACTGAGCATCGCAGCATGAACTACACCCGTTGATCAGCTCTCCGATTTTACTGAGGAAGAATGCGGAGCGTTTGCCGCACGACCAAGGGCGAGTGCGGATCCGGATTCACTGTCAGTTGGGAGGGGTGGCGGGGCGGTGGAGCCGCGGACGACGAGGTTGGTGGAGACGAGGAATTCGCGGGGAAGGCCGGCCTTGCCGGGATTTTCGGCATGCTGGCGAAGGGCTTCAAAAGCGGCACGCGCGAGATCGCTGCGGGAGAGGCGGATGGTGGTGAGGGGCGGCAGGGTGAACTCGGCAAAATCGATATCGTCGAGGCCGATAACGGAGAGGTCCTGAGGGACGCGCAGACCCTGCAGGTAGGCGGCGCGAAGGACTCCGATGGCAGTCATGTCGTTGGAGCAGATGACTGCTGAGGGCTGTCCAACGAGGTCACGAAGCTTGCCGAATCCGACGACTCCGCCTTTGAGGGTGTGATCGCATTCGATGATCCACTTCCGGTCGATGGAGAGCCGTTCAGCGCGCATGGCGTTTTCGAAATCAGTCTGGCGCGTGATGGCGGAATGCAGTTTGTGGGGGCCGGCGAGGAATCCGATGCGCGTGTGGCCGAGTGTTGCGAGATGCCGAACCGCGGCGCGGATGCCGGTGCCGTAGTCAAGCAGGATGGTGCTGGACAAGGGCTCGGAGAGCTTGAATTCAGCGAGGACGACGGGGACGTCGTGAAAGGAGAGCTGGTCGAGGACGGGCTCCTCTTCACCGAAGGTGAGGACGGCTACGCCGTCGACTTTGCGCTCGAGCATGCGACGCACGCAGGTGGTGAGAACGGCGGGATCGCTGTTTGAGGAACTGACGAGGATCTCGTAGCCGTTGGTGACGGCGATCTCTTCGAAACTCTGGATCAGTTCAGGGAAGAAGGGATTGGTAATGTTTTCAACGATGATTCCAAACAGTCGGCTGCGACCGGAGACGAGGGTGCGGGCGTGGGTGTTGGGGAAGTAATTGAGCTGCTCGATGGCTTGCCAGACGCGCTTAGACAATTTTTCGCTGACGGCGGGAGAGCCGTTGATGGTGCGCGAGACCGTTGCGATGGAAACTTTGGCCAATGCGGCCACGGCCCGGATGTCGGGAGTTTTGTCAGCGCCTCTACGAGTTGCTTTTCGAGCCACGGAGAGAATCCTAAGTACATCTCAATGTATATGAAAGGGGAACTATCATCATAGCGCCCGCTGCAGGGATATGGGGAAGTTGTGCGGGATCGAGGGTTACTTTTAAGACTTATCGGAGATAAGCAGGCGCAGGTCGCGGAGATTGTGGCCAGTTGGTCCCGTGACGACAGTATCGCCGAGGGAAGTGAAAAGCGGGCAGGTGTTGAAGGTGCGCAGCGTCTCTTCCGGGTCGAAGCCGAATGCGCGAGCGCGATCGACGGTGGTGGGATCAGCGATGGCTCCGGCGTTCTGGGTATTGCCGTCAATGCCGTCTGATCCGGCGCTGAGAACAGTGAGCATTTCGCCGGGATGGTGCGCGAGTTCGATGGCGCAGGCGAGAGCGAACTGCTGGTTGCGGCCGCCGGCGCCGGGAGTGCGGTCAAGCGTGACGGTAACTTCGCCGCCGGAGATGAGACAGAAGCGGCGATGCAGGGAACGCAACTCGTGGAAGCGGTCAAGAAGGTAGCGGGCGGCATCGGAATAGTCCCAGTCATCGCAGGAGTTGTCGACTGCAACGAAGTAGCCGGCCTTCTGCGCGAGTGCGCGCGCGTTTTCGACGAGGTCGAGGTCGGAGAGAAGCACCTCGAAGACGGAGTCCTGGAAGGCTTCATCTTCTCCGGTGAGGCTGGCTTTGGAGGTGATGGGACGTGGATTCGGCACGGGATTGCGCTGGAAACGCGGAAGCAGTGAGGATGGCTTCCATTTCTTATTGCCTGGCGACTCGGGCAGATCGGTTTGCTCGAAGAAGGCTTTTACGGTCTCCGGGAGTCTCTTCCCGAGGTCATATCTCTCAATGATTTCGCGGACTTCATCGACGGTTGAGTGATCGGGAGAGGATGGGCCGGAAGACAGCGCATCGAGTGTGCGCAGGGGCACGTCAGGAACCAGCAGAGAAAACTTGAGCGCCTCGGGTGCGGCCAGTGCAAGTCGTCCACCTTTAACGGCGCTGAAGTGCTTGCGAAGAGTGTTGATTTCGTTGATGGGCGCGCCGCACCCGAGCAGAGCCTCGTGGAAGGCGATGGTGTCCTGGAGGGTGATCCTGGGATCGAGAGGAAGGTCGAACATGGCGGAGCCGCCACCGGAGATGAGGAAGAAGACCAAGGTGTCGCGTTTGGCTTTTTTGACGAGCGCGAGCGCGGCACGAGCGGCCGCGAAGGACTGCTCATTGGGTAAAGGGTGTCCGCCCTCAAAGTAGCGGAACCGCCAGTTACGTTTTTTTGGCAAGTATTTGGAGCAGCAGATGCCGCGCAATCCCTTGCGACGATTCATACGATTGAGGAGGATTTCGAGCATGGGGCCGGCGGCTTTGCCCAGCGCAATGACGAAGATGCGCTTGTACTGGGAGAGGTTAATGATGTCGGGACCGGAGCCGTCAGGAATGAGGCGCTTGAGAGTGTTGCCTTCGAACTGAATTCGCCGATCGAAGGCGGACTCGATGCTGCTGGCCTGAAGGGCTTCAGTGAACAGGCTTGCGGCGCGAGCGTGCAGAAAATCGAGTGCGGTATCGCTTGCTGGTGTCATTGGACCTGCTCTTTCAGCCATCCGGCGAGAGACTGCTGCATCGATTCGAGGTGACCGGTAAACGAGTGATCTGCTCCGGGGATGAAGACAAGGCGTTTGGGTTCGGCGGCTGATTCGACTATTGCTTCGAAGTCGTGCCTGGGAGCGAACCAGTCGCGATCGCCGCTAAGGAAGAGCTTGGGAACGTTGCAGCCGGCGAGGGAGGGATAGTGGAAGTTGTGACCGAAGCCCTGGGCGGGAAGTCCGAGGGCAGCGAGGGCGTGGACGGAGGCGCGAGGGGCGGTCTGGGTGCCGCAACAGGCCACGAGGGACATAGCGGCGCCGAAGCTGAATCCGACGACGACGATGGGGAGATCGAACTGAGCGCGCAGCCAGCTGAGGGCGGCAGAGACGTCGGCGGCTTCGGCGAGGCCTTCGTGGTGTCCTTCACTCAAGCCGGTGCCTCGGAAATTGAATCGGAGGACGGGGAGGCGAAAGCCCCAGTCTGATCCGTTGAGGACTTTCATGGCGTGGTAGACCACTTTGTTATGGAGGGTGCCGCCGCCGAGGGGATGCGGGTGGCAGACGAGAGCGGCGTACCGGGAGTTGGGAGCGCCTTCATTGAGGAGAGCTTCGAGGCGGCCAGCGGGGCCGCGGAGATCCACGTTGCGGAGCGTGGTTGGGTAGGCGGCTGCGGCCGTTTCAGAGGGAGCGGCGGAAGACTTCATTCAAAGGTCTATTTTACGCGTTTTTAATCAAGACAAGAGGGCGGGGGAAGATTCATCCATTCATTTTGGTGGAGTACGCTGCGGTATTCTGGCAGCACGATGAACGACACTGCGCCCATTGATCCCATACGGTTTACGCAGCAGCTTTGCGAGATTGAGTCGACGACCTACTTTGAAGGGCAGGTGGGGGATTTTCTCGCGTCGTTTTTGAGCGGACGCGGCTGGGATGTGGAGCAGAGTCCGGTTCCGCAGCCGGCTGAGAGCGCAGGGAAGGGACCGCGATGGAACGTGTATGCGGGACCGCCGGGCCAGGCGCCGGAGCTGGTGTTTTCGACGCACATGGATACGGTGCCTCCTTACATTCCGTTTCACGAGGATGACGAGTTCATTTACGGGCGCGGTGTTTGCGACGCAAAGGGAATCATTGCAACCCAGGTTGCGGCGGCAGAGACGCTGCGGGCGGAGGGATTTCGAGTTGGGCTGTTGTTCGTGTCCGGAGAGGAGCGGGATTCGGCCGGGGCGAAGGTAGCGAACGAGATGCCGAAGGGAAGCAAGTTCTTGATCAACGGCGAGCCGACGGATAACCGTCTGGCGCTGGCATCGAAGGGGGCACTGCGGGGGGTTTTCAGGGCAGCGGGGAAGATGGCGCACTCGGCGTATCCGGAGCTGGGAGACAGCGCGCTGCATAAGCTGGTGGAGGTGCTGGGGCGGCTGCTGAAACTGGAGTTGCCAGTGACGGAGGATGTGGGGCCGAGCACGCTGAATATCGGTCAGGTGCATGGAGGTCATGCGCCGAATGTAATTGCAGACAAGGCGGAAGCACAGGTGCTGGTGCGGCTGGTGGGCGATTCGGAGCCGGTGCGGAAGGCGCTGGTAGAAGCGGCGGGCGATCTTGCCGAGGTGGACTTCACGCTGGAGATTCCCTTTGTGCGGCTGAAGGCGGTTGAGGGACTGCCGACGATGGTGGCGAAGTTTACGACGGACATTCCGCAGCTTTCAAACTGGGGCGAGCCGCTACTACTGGGGCCGGGATCGATTCATGTTGCACATACGCCGCACGAGAAGGTCGGGAAGAAGGAACTACTCGAAGCCGTGGACCTCTATGTTCGGGTGGCGAAGCAATTGCTGGCCTGAGAGGCGGCATCCAACTATTTTCGAAATCCCAAGGAGAGATGATGAGCACCTCAATCTATGACGTTCCGGTGAAGAAGATCAATGGAGACGATGCGTCACTGGCTGAGTTTAAAGGCAAAGTTGTGCTGGTTGTGAATGTCGCGTCGAAGTGCGGGCTGACGCCGCAGTATGAAGGACTCGAGAACCTGTATGAGCAATTCAAGGGACAGGGACTGGTAATTACCGGATTTCCGGCGAACAACTTCAAGAGCCAGGAGCCGGGTACCAACGAGGAGATCGAAAGCTTCTGCACTACGAATTATGGGGTGAAGTTTCCGATGTTCAGCAAGATCTCGGTGGCGGGAGACGACAAGCACCCGCTTTACAAGCTGCTGACGACAGCTCAGCCGAAGGCGATCAGCCTGTCGGAGGTTCCGTTTCGCGAGAAGCTGAAGGGATACGGGATTGAGACGAATGCGGATCCTGAGGTGCTGTGGAACTTCGAAAAGTTTTTGGTCGATCGCAATGGGCAGGTGGTGAAGCGCTTCTCTCCAGACACGCTGCCGGACGCGCCGGAGTTGGTTGCGGCGATCAAAGAGGAATTGGCGAAGGAGTAGTTGAATCCCCTGCAAGCCCAGATGAAAAATGAGACACCTGCATCGCTAGGCGGTGGGGTTGTCTTCGGGCGAGACAGGGAAAAAGATGCGGAAGACGGTTCCGCATCCCGGCTTGGTGCGCACCGAGACGGTGGCGTGATGCTTGTCCAGGATTCCTTTCGACACCCAGAGGCCGAGGCCGGTTCCGGCCTCGCCTTTGGTGGTTACGAATGGCTGAAAGAGGCGCTGCAGCATATGGGCGTCCATGCCTGAACCGTTATCCGCAACGGTCACGACTACACCACCGACGTTGTGGACCGCGGCTGGCCGAACCTCAAGCATCAAGCGGCCCTTATCCGCCAGCGCATCGAGGGCGTTCGAAATCAGATTTGTGAACACCTGCTGAATCTCTCCAGGCTGACAGAGGACGGCAGGAGCAGGGCGGAATCGCCGATCGATGCTGATGCCGCGGACGCGAATGGCGGGGTCGTGGAAGTAAACGACGGAGTCGAGCACTTCCTCAAGAGCGACTCTTGCAGGCGCTGTACGCTGGCGATAAAACTTGAGGCTGCGCGCTGTGATGTGCGAGAGCCGCTGAAGTTCCTTGTCGGCTATCTCGAGAAGCTCTTTGGAACTTGGGGAGAGTCCCGCATCATTTTTGGCGAGGAACAGGAGGTTGGTTACGGCTTCCAGCGGGTTGTTGATCTCGTGGGAGATGCTTGCCGCGAGGCGACCGGCGGCAGCCAGCTGTTCGGACCGGCGCAAGGCCTGTTCGACTTTGCGGGCTTCAGTGCTGTTGCGGCAATAGAGGATGATGCCCTCGCCGGGCTGGGGGTAGATGTTGAACTGGAACCAGGCCTCGCCATCCGGACTGCCGAAGAACTGTTCGAACTCAACGGGCAGGCGCTGCTCCATTGCGCGGCGAACGTGCTGTTCGAGTTCGGTCCCAAGCACCTCCGGGTAGAGATCCCAGAACGTTGCGCCGATGAGGGATCTGCCGGCGCGAGCGCCGAGCTGGGCAGCGGCCGCGTTCATGTAAGTGATGCGATATTCATGGTCCATCGTGCAGAAAGCGATGGGAACATGCTCGAGCGCTTCTCCGGCGAACTGGCGCGCGCGGTTGATCTCCTGGGTGAGGGCTGCTTCCTGCTCCGCAGCCTGGCGGCGCATGCGAGCCATTTTGAGCTGGGCGTCGACGCGGGCGATGAGTTCACGAGCGGCGAAGGGTTTGGTGAGGTAGTCGTCCGCGCCTGCTTCGACACCTTCGATGCGGGCCTCTTCGCCGGCTCGCGCGGAGAGCATGATGATGGGGATGAGAGCGGTGGAGGGATTCTGCCGCAGTGCCTTGAGGAGCGCGAAGCCGTCCATCTCGGGCATCATGACGTCGGTAAGAACGAGATCGGGCGGCCTGTGCTGGATTTCGTCAATGGCAGTACGTCCATTGGAGGCTCCGACGACTTCGAAGCGAGTGGCAAGCAGCGAGCGGACATACTCGCGCATGTCGGCGTTGTCGTCGACCAGGAGAACCAGGGGTCTTGACGGTTGCGTTTCGCTTTCATCGAAGTCGCCATCAGCGACTGCTCCGGCAATTTCGTGCTGAAGGCGATCGTGCCCGGGTAGCCAGCCGAGTGCTTCCTGGACATAAGCAATGGCCGATCCCTGAAGCACGACAGAAGTTCCGGTTTCGCGAGCGATGTGACCATGGCGGAGATGTTCGTGTCCCCAGGGCAAGTGGACCTTGAATTCAGTGCCGTCCCCGACAACGCTCTTTACTTCGATGGAGCCTCCGTGCATTTCGACGAGTTCATGCACGAGCGCGAGACCGATGCCGCTGCCCTCGTGGCTTCGCCGGCGGGCACCCTCGATGCGTCGGAAGCGCTCGAAGAGATTTGCCAATTCATTTTCGGGGATGCCAGTGCCGGTGTCGCGAATGCTGAGGAGGGCGCCGCTTTCCTGCGCGGAGATGGAAACGCGAATCTCTCCATCGAACGTGGCTTTGAGGGCGTTGGACAGGAGGTTGAGGACGATCTTCTCCCACATGTCGCGATCGACGTAGACCGGTTCAGGCAGGGGAGGGCAGTCGATCGTGAGCTTGAGGCCGGCACGTTCCACGGCGGAGCGGAAGACGCTGGCAAGCTGCGCGGTGAAGACGGAAAGATCAGTGGGCTGATAGGCGGCCTGCATACGGCCGACTTCAATGCGGACGAAATCGAGCAGACCGTTCACGAGCTTGAGCAGGCGAAGAGCGTTGCGGTGCAACAGCTGCAAGGAATCAACAGAGGGTGGGGTCTCGTTCAGCAGCGCATCTTCAACGGGACCGAGAATCAGTGTGAGCGGGGTACGCAACTCGTGGCTGATGTTGCTGAAGAAGGCGGTTTTGGCGCGATCGAGATCGGCGAGTTCTTCTGCGCGCCGCTTTTCGGCCTCGTACGCTTCGGCATTGGTGATGCTGGCTGAGATCTGGCCAGCGGCGAGATCAAGGAAGCCGGCGTAACTCGAGTCGAACTGGCGGTAGGGATTGAGTGCCGCGATGAAGACACCGGCTGGTTTCTCCTGGCCACGACGGTAGATGGCAACAAGGCGGCCCTGGCGGGGAGGTTTGTTCCAGATGCCGCTGGGCAGAGAAGGGAAGCGATCCTCGAGCTGATCGAGGGTAATTGGCCGGTTGGATTCGAAGACGATATGTACGGGCCACGGAGCGCTGACAGATTCGCCGTCCATCTCGCGAGGCGCCGCTGGGTGGCCTGCTTCGATCCCGCTCTGGGCGACGAGACAGAGATTCGGGCCACCCTCTTCGAAGCAGTAGACCATCGCGAATGGGATGTCTTTCTGATCTGCGAGACCTCGATCAATGGCTGCGAAGACTTCCTTTTTGGTGTTAGCGTTAACCAGCGCTCCAGCAAGCGTGCTGAGAGAACCGAGCTGACGCTCGCCGCGGACGCGGAGCGTATCTTCCATTACGACACAGAGCATGCCTTCGATTTCGCCGCTGGCGCCTGAGAGGGGGCTATAGGAGAAGGTGTGGTATGTTTCTTCAGGAAAACCGCTTCGTTCGAGGATCAGACCGAGGGTTTCATCCCAGGAGGCCTCGCCGGTGCGCATAACTCGCTCAATGCGGGGACCGATGTCGGGCCAGATTTCGTGCCAGACATCCGAGGCAGGTTTGCCGAGAGCCCAGGGATGTTTTTTGCCCAAAGTCACACGGGCGTATGCGTCATTGTAGAGAACGGTGAGCTGAGGTCCCCAAGCCATCCACATGGGGAATCGAGAGGTAACGAGGATGCGGACCGCGGCCTTGAGACTGTCGGGCCAGGCGGCAACATGGCCGAGGGGCGTATCCGACCAGTTGTAGGAGCTGATCAAGTCGCTCATTGTGGCGGGCTGCATTGTTCCCGCGAGTCCGCCCGGGAGCGCGCTGTCATCGTCCATCGTTACATCTCCGGCTCTGTTCGTTCCCCAAAGAATCGCACGGCGTCGGAGCTGACGGACTCGGGCAAGGGAAATTTAATTAGCAACGCGATTCCACGGCAATCACGCACATAAACCTACCAACCCCCTCACGTGCATAGGAGGGTCCTTATAGTTTCTAGCCGCCCGCCAACGCACTCAGATGCCGTTGGTGGAAGAGGAGATGCCTATGAAGCAGAGAATACGATGCGAGGGCCCGTCAAAAATGCAGGTTGTGGCGGCAGAGCGGCAAGTGGAACGGCAAACGCTACACGTTGTATTCTCGGCGCATGGGCGAGCACCACTCACAAGCCAGTTTCGCGCTGAATCAGCTTCAGTCGGCATCCTCTTCCTATCTCCGATCGGCCAAGCACCAGCCGGTGAACTGGCACCCTTGGGGGGAAGCCGCATTCTCGCGAGCTCTAACGGAGAACAAGCCGATCCTGCTGGATATCGGCGCGGTTTGGTGCCACTGGTGTCACGTGATGGATCGCGAGTCGTACGAGGACGGGGAGATCGCTCGCATTATCAACGAACATTTCATCGCGGTGAAAGTGGATCGCGACGAGCGGCCGGATGTGGACACGAGATACCAGGCTGCAGTGTCAGCGATCAGTGGGCAGGGTGGATGGCCACTGACGGCATTTCTGACGCCGGACGGGCGGCCCTACTTTGGCGGCACCTATTTTCCCCGGGACGATCGCTACGGCAGGCCGGGTTTCGGGAGGGTACTGCTAACGATGGCGCAGGTCTGGGAGGATCGGCGCAACGAGGCACTGGAATCGGCATCGAGTGTGATGAACGCGATCGAACAGAACGAGTCGTTTTCAGCGCGCGGCGGGGATTTGACCCTGGGGCTAGTCGACAAGGTTGTCGCATCTGCGGTATCGCAGTTCGATCCGCGGCACGGCGGCTTTGGATCGCAGCCGAAGTTTCCCCATCCGGCGATTCTCGATTTGCTGTTGCAGGTTGGACTGAACCGCGGGATCGAGGACGCCAAACGGGCATTCACGGTGACGCTGGAGCAGATGGCGGGCGGGGGTGTTTATGACCAGCTCGCAGGAGGGTTCCATCGATACAGCGTGGATGAGCGCTGGGTGGTGCCTCACTTTGAAAAAATGATTTACGACAATACGGAACTGCTGCGGAATTATGTTCACGCGTACCAGAGCTTTGTACGAGAGGATTTTCGCAGCACAGCCGAGGAGATCATCGGATGGCTGGATGCGGTGATGACAGATCGCGAGCGAGGCGGGTTCTATGCATCGCAGGACGCGGACATCAATCTGGATGACGACGGCGACTACTTCACCTGGACGCTGGAGGAGGCGCGGGCGGTTCTCGATCCCGATGAACTGGCCCTGGCCGGACCTTACTGGGACATCGGCGAACTGGGTGACATGCACCACAATCCGGCGAAGAATGTACTGCATCGCAAGTTCACAGTGGAGGAGGTAGCCGCGCAGGCCGGAAAATCTGAGGCGGATGCGCGCTGGCTGATTTCGTCCGCGCACAGGAAGCTTCTGGCAGCGAGGCTGGAGCGCCCAACTCCATTTATCGATTCGACCCTCTACACGGGCTGGAACGCGATGGGAGTGACGGCGTATCTGGAGGCGGCGCGGGTGCTGCGCGTGGATGAGCCGCGCAAGTTTGCGCTGCTCACGCTGGACCGGATTCTGGCGGAGGCTTGGGACGGGGCTGAGCAAATACGACATGTGATCGCTTACGGTGATGGCGTTGGCGAGGGGACATCAGAAGATGTGGCGGGGACGCTTGACGACTATGCAATGACGGTTCACGCGTGCATTGACGGCTGGGTATCGAGCGGGCAGATGCGGTACTACCAGGCTGCCGTAAAGCTTGCAGACGCGATGGTTGCGAAGTTCTACGACCGTACGGCGGGAGCATTCTTCGACACAGCGATGAGTACGGAAGGGACTATCCCACTGGGGGCGCTGACGGCACGGCGGAAGCCGCTGCAGGATTCGCCGACGCCGGCGGGGAATCCGACTGCTGTTGCTGCATTGTTGAGGCTCGAGGAGTTGAGCGGGCACAAAGAATATCGCGAAATGGCTGAGGATACGTTGGAGTCGTTTGCAGGCATCGTGGAGCATTTTGGCCTGTACGCGGGAAGCTACGGGCTGGCGCTGGAGAGACTGCTGCTCGACCCGGTGCAGGTGGTTGTCGTCGGCACGGGAGCAGAGGCAGACCAACTCGAGGCCCTGGCAACGGCGCGCTTTGCGGTGAACAAGACGGTGATTCGGCTGTCGCCCGAGACAGTCGCGGCAGGAGCGTTGCCGGATGCATTGGCTGAAACGGTGGGGCAGGTTCCGAAGCCGGAAGGCAAGCTCGCATGGGCATTGGTCTGCCGAGGCCGCACATGCATGCCGCCGGTCTGGGGTCCCGAGGGGTTGCTGCATGCGATGGAGTAGCCCATCCCCGCGTCCCGCCGAATGTGCGTGATCTTGTCAGGCAGGGGGAACTTCCTGTTTCTGCATCGTCTGGTTACCGGCTGTGACCTCGGTGACTGTCACTAAAAATTCTCGAATTGGAGGTAGAAGGTTTCGCAGCAACAGGCATCTCAGCAATCAAGCAGGTGCTGTGATGTCTAGCTGTGTGTATTGCTCTGAAGGACATTCTCCAATCGAACTCCTCGGTTTGTGGGTTCATCAATTCAGTGATCGCTGGGTTACATGTATACTGCAGCCTCAGGCTGTCCTCGATGTGCTTGTCGTTCAGACGGCACCTCCGCCCTTCAGCGAGCCGATTGCATCATCCTTGCTCGGGAATCGACAATAAGAGGAAGTTGTTCCGTTTTCGATCAGCTTCAAGATTTTGGCGTCCTGCACTCTTCACGCTTTCGGTGCTGGCGGCTAGCGGGATACTGCTTTCGGCGGCGGGATGCGATGCCGGACAGAGCGAGCCGATTCCTCACACGACTGATCCGGCTCAGAGCCTAAGATTGGCGGCAGCAAAGCATCATCTGGCGATGGGCGCCGCTGTCGATTCTCCCTACTTCAACCAGGCTCTCTACAGATCAATACTTACGCGGGAATACTCCGTACTGGAGCCCGCGAACGAGATGAAGTTCGACGCAGTGCATCCTAAGCAGGATTCCTACGATTTTTCAGGAGCCGACGCTGTGGTGAACTTTGCGCGAGAGCACTCGATGAAAATACGCGGGCACAATTTGGTCTGGTACCGGTCATTGCCAAACTGGATTCGCGTGAACGACTGGATGCACGCCGAGGAGGGCCCGTCGGCTCCCTGGACGCCTAAAGCCCTGAACAAAGTGCTCGAAGACCACATTGCGACGGTGGTCAAGCGCTACAAGGGCGACGTTTATGCCTGGGATGTGGTGAATGAGCCGTTCAATGATGATGGCTCGGTGCGCAGATCAATCTGGTATGACAAGCCGGGAATCGGGTTTGCCGACCAGGGCACCGAATACATCGCGCAGGCGCTGATTTGGGCTCATAGCGCCGATCCTGGGGCGAAGCTTTTTGTGAATGAGTATGGCGCGGAGGCGATGAACAGAAAGTCGGACGCCATGTATGAAATGGCCAGGGATTTCGTGAAACGGGGGGTTCCCCTGAATGGAATCGGAATGCAGTTTCATGTGGAATCGGATTTCGCGGATTTCGACGCGGTGAGCAAGAACGTTCGGCGGCTTGCCAGCCTTGGGCTTGAAGTGGAATTCACCGAAGTGGATGTGCGATTGCGAGATGACAGCGACGCGAGCCTTCGGGCTCAAGCCAACATCTACAAAAATCTGCTCAGAGTGTGCCTGAGAGAACCCGCCTGCACGCTTTTCCAGACTTGGGGATTCACGGACAGATACTCGTTCATACCACAAGCGTTCCCAGGCTATGGATGGGCGCTGCCGTTTGACGAAGGGTACCGGAAGAAGCCGGCCTACACGGCGATGCTGGAAGAGCTTCAATCCAAGGACAACCCAGGGCGGTAGCTGTTCCGACTCATCCGTGATCAGAGCGATTCGGGAGAGGAGCGGGCGTCGTCTCCCGGAAGTGGCGGAGCTTCAGAGCCGCATGGATTAGCTGAGGGTCGTGCGAAAGACGACGGCCGGTTTCGCAGGACTTGAGAACGAAGATGCATAATTCAGGAGTTGGCTTCCCGAAAACCCCTGAGATCAAAAGATGCCCATCAGTCATCAGAATAAGAGTTCCCGGCGTGAGACACGGCTCGTTGATGGAGGCTTGCCTACCAAGGCGGTGACGCGAATCCGCGTGCGGCTGGTTCCTTTTCTCATGCTGATGTACGTGATTTCGTTTCTCGATCGATCGAATATTGGATTTGCGAAACAGGCTCTTCAGAGTTCGGTGGGTATCTCTCCGGCAAGCTACGCACTGGCAGCGGGTCTCTTCTTTGTCAGCTACTCTTTTTGCGGTTTTCCGAGCAATTTGATACTGCACCGGGTGGGCGCGAAGATCTGGATGGCCTGCATCATGACGGCGTGGGGCCTAGCGTCGATGGCAACCATGTTCGTGAGCGGAGAATTGTCGCTCTATACGGTGCGTGTGTTGCTGGGAGTCACGGAGGCGGGGTTTTTTCCCGGCGTGATTCTGTACCTTACCTATTGGTTTCCGAGTCGGATGCGGGGAGAAATCATGGGGCTCTTTTACATTGGAGTGCCGGTCGCCATGATTTTTGGGAATCCACTCTCCGGTTTTCTTTTAGAGATTCACACGTTTGCCGGACTGGAGGGCTGGCGGTGGATGTTCTTCACCGAGGGGCTGATTGCCGTGGTGGTGGGGATCGGTGCGTACTGGTACCTGGATGACAGGCCAACGCACGCGTCGTGGATTCCGCGTGAAGAGAGGGCAGCCCTTGCAGAACTTCTGGCTGCCGAAGAAGAGGAGCGCCGCGCATCCAGTCCAGGCAAGCTGATGTCGATGATCCGCGATCGTCGCGTACTGCTGTACCTGGCGATCTACTCTCTAATCCAGATTAGTGTGTACGGCGTGGTGTTTTACCTGCCGGCCGAAGTTTCAGCGTTGATCCATAAGCCGGCAGGAATCGAAGTCGGTTTTGTATCAGCCATCCCGTGGCTTTTCGCATTTATGACGGTGTTCTGGCTGCCCAGAGCAGCGGACAAGTCACAACAACATCGCTGGTATGCAGCTCTCCTTATGTTCGCGGGCGGGTGCGCGAGTTTTGCATTTCCCACGGCTGGACCGGTAGTCGGGATTATCGCGCTTTCGATAGGGGTCTCCGCATTTGTCGGGGTGCAGCCGCTGTTCTGGACGTTTCCTACCGGCTATCTGGCGGATCGCGCCGCGGCGGGCGGAATTGCTGTGATCACCATGGGCAATCTTGGGGGATTTATTGCACCGAACCTGAAGGTCTGGGCGGATCGCTTTTTCGGATCGGATAGCGCGGGGCTTTACCTTCTGGCAGGACTGTCCGTTCTGAACGCAGGGTTGATTCTGCTGGTGAGCGATCGAGGAAAGGCAGTTGCTGTGGATCGGAGATCCGCTTCGTGAAACGGAATTAGAGGTCGACTACGGTCCGCTGATCCGAGAGTGAGACTCTCCTGGACTCTTGTTTGTCCATTGAGTGAACAATGACCGTTTTGGGCGCAGACTTGAAGTTGCCGGACGAGGTGAGCGTCAGCCTTCTTGATGAGTTTTGCCAGGAGCAATCGATTCTGGAGAACTCTCCGTGCTTGTACGCGAAGCTGACTCCATCGTCTTGATACCAGCTGTACCGGCCATCGGCTCCGGGGTAAATGCGAAGGGTGACGGGCTCGTTGGTTGCTTCTGCGGTGTATTGAAGCACTGGGCCCATGGGTATGATGGCGCCTGCGCGAACGTAGAGGGGAATGGTCTCAAGATCCAATTCGCGTGTGGTCTCGGTGCCGTGGTCACTCATCGTGCGATGAGAAGTCCAGAAGTCCCACCACTCTCCGGGAGGAAGGTAAATTCGGCGGCTCTTCGCGGCGGGCTGGAGAACAGGGGCAACCAGGATGTAATCCCCCCACATATATTGATCGGCGACCTGGAGTGCCTTTTTGTCATCGGGGTTCTCGAGCCAGAGCGCGCGAATCGGAGGCAGGCCGGATCGATGAGCCTGTTCGACGGTGGAGTAGGTGTACGGGAGCAGTTGATAGCGAAGTTCAAGGTATTTTCGGCAGATCGACTCGACTTGGGAATTATGGAGATCCTGCGGAGCGGGCCAGTTGTCGATGGCCTCGGCGCCTTCAAGAGGACCGGGCGTTCCCAGATTCCATCCCCATGGCAAACGCAGCTTCCATGCGCGGCCGTGCGATCGGAAGAGTGGGCAGAAGGCGCTGAACTGGAACCATCGCACGTAGAGATCGGGCGTCAATTCGCGCGTAGGAACAAAGCCGCCGGTATCGGTGCCCCAGTAGGGAATGCCACACAAGGCGACATTGATAGCATCCGCAACCTGGGCCGCGAGCGTCTCCCATGTCGAATCGACATCACCCGACCAGAGCCAGCCGAATCTTTGGAGGCCTGCGTAGCCGTTGCGATGCAACGCAAACGGGCGACGCTCGGGGTGGGCTTTTATCTGGCCATCCCAGTACATCTGGTTGCGCTCAAAGCGCGCTTCGACGGCCAGCAGATCTCCTTCATCGGGCCACCAGCCGTCGACGCCGATTGTCTCCAAAGGCATGTGCTCGGCCCAATAGGGAATGGCATTGCCCGGACTATGAATATCCGTGCCGGTGTCCGTGATGTTCCCATGGAAGTCGTGAGGAGGAACAACGTGCATTGCGACTTTGAAGTGATCGCGGTGAAGTTCGCGCAGCATCTCCTGCGGGTCGGGAAAGGCCTGAGCGTTGAACGTAAAGGAACCGTGCCCGGTGTTCCAACCCGAGGGGCAGAATCCCGTGCCGAGGTAGATGAGCCCGTCACAGGGCAGTCTCTTTTCGCGGAATGTCTTCGCAACGTTCATCACTTCTTCGCGATTCGTCAGAGTACGATGCGACTGCAGGTAGCCGAGCGACCAGAGCGGCGGAAGGTGAGGGAACCCGGTTAACTCTGCGTAGCCGTGCAGCACCTCTGCGGGCGAGTCGCCGAGGATGAGGTAGACGTTGCGCGTGGATGTGGCGACTGGGGAACTCACGACGCCCGTTTCTCCCGTGAGGTCGAATGTTCCAAACGGCAGACCTACAAAGATTCCCCAACCCTCGGGGCTGATGAGCCATGGAATCGGCACTCTTGATCCGATGGTGCGTAATTCCGGCGAACTCTGGCCATTTCGCATGGAGTCTCTGGTGCCTCGGCGGTCTCCGATCAGTCCTTCACCGAGCCCGAACACCGGACGATTGCCCAATCGAAAGCGCACCGATGTGCTATCGGTATCGAACTGAATTTCCTGGCGCACGCGGCCGCCTCTGTCAACGGTGATCCTGAAAGGTTCGGTGTTGATCTTGATTGTGTGCCCATTCCAGGGCAGGGTTGAGGAGGGTGCGTGTGGGTGTGTGAGCGGGATTTCGTGATTGTCCTGGAGAACTGCAAATTCACTTTCAGGAGGGTCCGCATGCACGGGGGCGATACTGATGTGCAGGATTTTTGAGCCCGCAGCCTTTATGCCGAAATTCAGTTTGCCTGGCGCGCCCGTGCGTTCATCCAAAAAATGAGCAGAGCTCACCTGGGCGTGAAAGATGGTTTGTGCAAGGCCAGCTCCCAGGCCTGCGAGCATCGATCTGCGAGTCAGATGATTGAGCATAGAGGCGTCGTGCGCTTCCTCAATTAGATATCAATGCAATTCAGAAGATCGATGGTGCATATCTTCCATGGCGATCTTGCATCAATCGTGATATAACTCTGCCGTCACCAGCGTCGTCGAACGGTGTGACGAATGTTGAAATTCGCCCTGTATTGCAATTGCACAACACTACCGTATCGATGAGAAAGACAGCAATCCATACAAGTGCGCGCGAAAATCGCTGGCTGCCTGTCGTGCTGGTGACGGCGGCAATCGCGATCAGCTATTTCGATCGACAAACCCTTCCCATCGCTATCGCCGCGATCCAACACAACATCCCGATCTCGGATCAGCAGTTCTCGTATCTGCAGACTGCGTTTCTGCTGTCTTATGCGGCGTTGTATATCGGAGGAGGGCGCCTGCTTGATGTGCTCGGCACCCGGCGTGGCTTTATGCTCATCATGCTGTGGTGGTCGATAGCCTGTGCGCTGCATGGATTTGCCACCGGCTTCGGTCTGCTGCTGTGTGCGCGCTTCTTGCTGGGCATGGGCGAGGGCGGCGGGTTTCCGGCGGCAGTTCGTGTGGTTGCGGAATGGATCTCTCCCGAACGACGTTCGACAGCGATGGGTATCATCAATGCAGGCACCGCGGTTGGATCGGTGATGGCGCCGCCCCTGATCGGTTTCGTACTGCTGCATAGCGGATGGAGGATGGTTTTCTACCTTGCAGGCGCCGTTGGCATCTTTTGGGTTTTGTGGTGGGCACTGGCCTATCGTGACGGCGGTGACGAGGCGCGAACGGCGGAACGACCTGTTGCTATCAGTAAGCTGCTCTCGATTCGTTGCGTCCAGACACTGGTATTTGCGAAATTCATGAGCGATTCCGCGTGGTATTTTCTGCTGTTCTGGCTTCCGAAGTATCTTTACGACGCAAGGCACTTTGATATCAAGCAGGTCAGCTACTACGCGTGGATACCGTATGCGGCCTCAGGGATCGGGAGTTTTGTAGGCGGGTATTTCTCGAGCAGTTTATTGAAGAGGGGATGGAGTCTTGATAGAGCACGCAAAACGGCACTCGGATTGAGCGCGGCAATGATGCCCGTGGTGATGCTGGTGCCACTGATGCCGGTGCACTCTGCGCTGGCGCTATTCAGTATCGCGTTTTTCTGTCAGCAATCCTGGTCGGGGCTGGTGATGACGGTGCCTGCGGATGTGCTTCCTCTTTCTGCAGTGGGTACTGTTTCAGGCTTTGTGGGTTTTGGAGGCGCGATGGGCGGTGCGATTTTTGGAATGGTTGCCGGATATCTGCTCCAGCACGGCTTTGGGTACCAGACGCTTTTCATTCTGGTGGGAAGTTTTCACGTGATTGGCTTTCTCGCCATGATCTTTGCGGGTGGCAGGATTGAGCCAATCGGCACTAACGATCTCAGGGAATTAGAGGCTTCGATATGAAGATCACGGAAGTCAGGACGCGGGTGGTTCAGTGGGAGGGCAAGACTGTGCCTCTGCCACCGCATTTCTGCACGAATCCGATGGACCTGGTGAGCTATCGCCAGGCATCGATGGGGAATTTCTCTTTTCATGGATGGTTGCTGGTTGAGATTTTCACGGATGCGGGCGTGGTTGGGTTAGGCAATGCAGCGCTTTCTCCGCTGGTGACGAAGTCGCTGATTGACACCTATCTGAAGCCGGTTCTGCTGGGCAGCGATCCGTGGGATACGGAGTTCCTTTGGCAGCAGATGTACCGGCGGACCATGGCATTCGGACGCAAAGGCGTGGCGATGGTGGCCATTTCCGCGGTCGATATTGCCCTCTGGGACATTCTTGGGAAGGATGCGAAGCAGCCTGTGTATCGACTGCTTGGCGGGCGGACCAAGGAACGCATTCCGGTCTACGCGAGCCGCCTCTATGCAATGCCTATCGATGAACTGCGCGCCGAAGCCAGGCGCTACAAAGACGAGGGCTACACGGCCATGAAGCTTCGATTTGGCTGGGGGCCGATTGACGGGCGCGAAGGGATGATGAAGAACGTTGAACTGGTCCGCAATGTGCGCGAGGTGATTGGAGACGGAATAGACCTGATGACCGATGCCTACATGGGCTGGACACTCGATTACGCGAAGCGCATGTTGCCGTTGCTGGAGCCGTTCGGAATCCGATGGCTGGAAGAGCCGGTGATCCCCGACGATACGCGTGGGTATCGGGAATTAAAGAAATACGGACGCGTCCCGATTGCGGGAGGCGAGCATGAGCACACGATTTTCGGTTTTCGAACGTTGCTGGAAGAAGATGCGCTGGATACGATTCAGTTCGATACAAACAGGGTGGGAGGCATCAGCCAGGCCCGCAAGATTTCAGCACTGGCTGAGTCGTTCCAGGTGCCGGTTGTGCCGCATGCCGGACAGATGCATAACTATCACGTGGTGATGGCGAGCCTGAATTCGCCAATCGCAGAATTTTTTCCCAAGGTGGATGTGGAAGTAGGGAACGAACTCTTCTGGTACATCTTTGACGGGGAGCCTGTGCCTGAAGGCGGTTACATCAATCTGAATGAGAAGCTGCCCGGGCTCGGGCTCACCGTAAATGAAGAGTCGCTCAAGCGCTTCAAGATTATTGAGTAAGGAAAAGAGGAAGCTTGCGCCTGGTTCAAATTCAAAACGGGACCGAGCGGCGCGTCGCGATCGTCGACGAGCCGAAGCTACTGGTATTACGGGAAGTCGAATCAGTGTTTGCCCTGGCGGGCAGAGCCCTGTCGACGGGACAGCGGCTATCTGAAGTTGCCGGCGAACTCGCAACGACTGAGACGTTAAGCTACGACGAAATTTATGAGGGCCGGTCGGGTTGGAAGCTGTTGCCACCGATTGACTGTCCCGGTGAACCTCATCGGGTTCATATATCGGGTACAGGCTTGACGCATGTAGGGAGCGCTCGAGAGCGACAGGCCATGCACGTTGGAGGCGCATCTGAGGACGATTCACAGATGACGGACAGCATGCGGATGTTCGAGTGGGGACGACAGAAGGGGAGGCCGCCTGACGGCGAGATCGGGATCGCTCCGGAGTGGTTCTACAAAGGAGATGGTTCGATTCTGAAGGCACCGTTCGGAGATCTGAGCATTCCGGGATATGCCGAAGACGGAGGGGAAGAAGCGGAAGTTGCCGGGATCTACTTGATTGCCCCGGATGGAACGCCATGGAGGATCGGAATGGCAGCGGGAAATGAGTTTTCCGATCATGTTTTTGAGCGTCGCAATTATCTCAATCTTGCAGGTTCGAAGTTGCGAAATTGCAGCATCGGTCCAGAACTGGTTATCGATGCGAAATTCGATGATGTGGCCGGAGATGTGCGCATCTTCCGCGAGGGCGACTTGATCTGGGAAAAAAAGATTCGGACCGGGGAACTGAATATGTGCCACAGTCTTGCGAATCTGGAGCACCATCATTTCAAATTCGCTGCCCACCGCCAGGCAGGCATGGTGTACATCCACTTCATGGGAGCAGGTGCTTTGTCGTTTGGCGAAGGCATTCGCTTGAGGTCTGGAGATGTGACTGAAGTTCAGTTCGAGGGATTCGGCAGAGCTCTGCGGAATACAGTCGCGACTGGAGAACCGCAGACAAGAGCGCAACGTGTGCAGGTGATGCAATGACGGAAGAGATGCGGAACGTGAAGCCATCGATTGGATTGTTGGGCCTGGGCACGATGGGACAGGGAATGGCGAAGAATCTGCTGAAGGCGGGTTTTCCGCTGTCAGTCTGGAATCGCACGAAAGCGAAGGCGGAACCTCTGGCGCACTCGGGTGCGAGGGTGACGGAGACTCCCGCGCAGGCAGCCGGAGGTTCCGCCATCGTTCTTGCAATGGTGGCAGATGATGCGGCATCGCGCACGGCGTGGCTCGGGCAAGATGGAGCTTTAGAGGCCATGCCGGAGGGCGCAATTGCCGTCGAGTGCAGCACACTCAGTCCGGATTGGATTCGAGAGTTGCGAGAGGCGGTTGTGCGTCGGGGTCTGTGGATGGCAGAAGCCCCGGTTACGGGGAGCAGGGTTCAGGCAGATGCCGGGCAACTGAGTTTTCTTGTAGGCGCTGACGGAGATACGCTTGCCGCGATTGCACCCGTGCTGGAATGCATGAGCAAGGAGATTGTGCACCTGGGACCAATCGGAAGCGGTGCTCAACTCAAGCTCATTAACAACTTCCTGTGCGGTGTGCAGGTTGCCGCGTTCGCAGAAGCACTCGCATGGATGGAGCGCACAGGTCTTCGACTCGAAACAGCAATTGATTTTCTCAAGCGCGGCGCGCCGGGGAGCGGTATTCTGACAGCGATGTCAGACCGAATGACCCAGCGTACCTACGAGGTGAATTTCCTGCTGCGCCTGATGGCGAAGGATCAACGCTACGCCAAAGCCGCTGCTGCAGAACTGGGGGTGGATATCTCAATGGCTGCTCCGGCGCAGGAACTCTTCCGACAAGCCGAAGAGATGGGGCTTAGCGAGAAAGATATGTCAGCTGTGGTCGAGGTCGTTCGACGCGCGAGTACAGCAGGTATCACAGAATAGCTGCCCCATCGGAGCTATCTGCGATTTCAGAGGATGCAGACGTTGCTTTGATCGTTCATTGGCGGATAGCGGCGCTAATTGTGATTCGGCTCTGATCTATGGAGCTGATCACTCATAGCGTAGTGCGACGATGGGATCAACCCTCGAGGCGCGATGCGCGGGCAGAAATCCAGCGAGAAGAGCTACGGCTAGAAGTACGGCTGCCGAAATGGCGAGGCTGACGAGTTCGGCCCCTTGCATGCCGTACAACATGCTTTCAATGAGCCTGCGCCCAGCAAGCGTAATGGGAATGCCGAGGGCAATGCCAATGGAGACAAGCAGCAGAGTTTCACGCATGACGAGCCATCGGACATTGGATCGGTTCGCGCCAATCGCAATGCGAATGCCAATTTCGTTCGTGCGCCGGCTTATGGCGTAGGACATCACTCCGTAGATTCCGATGCTGGAGAGAAATGCGGCGAGAATTCCGAAGAAGGTTGAAAGCTGGGCGACCAGCCGCTGGTTGGTCACGGTGCGCGTGACCTGTTCGTCAAGTGTCGTCACGTTCATGATCGGCATGGTGCGGTTTACGGAGTGAATGACCTGCTGAACGGAATGGGAGATGGCATCGAAGTCTCCGCTATAGCGGACTTCGAAGTCCCCAAAGCCCCAGGGTCTTTGCCTGTAGGAAAGATAGTTGATGTTCTTCGTCTTTTCTCGCAGATCAGAGAATTTGACGTCCTTCACGATGCCGATGACTTCATGATCGATATCCTTGCCGTCGTCATGGATGGTGAAATGGCGACCTATGGGATTACCCGGCGGAAATAGGGTTTGCGCGACGTGCTCGCTGATGACGGCGACCTGCTGGGAAATCGCAGTATCGTTGCTGTTGAAAGTTCTGCCAGCAAGCAAGGGGATCTGCATTGTGGCGAAATATCCGTCACCGACAACATTCTGATGAACACCGATATTTTCGTTGGCGGGCATGCCGGGCACCAGCAAGGCCTCGGTCCAGCTTCCCTCATGGAAGGTGAAAGCCGAAAAACTCGCGGCCTTTACTCCGGGGATCGCTCTAACGCGGGATTCGATTTCCTGGAACATTGCGGTCAGGCGAGGGTCATTGTCCTTCATTCCAGTGGATTGTGAGTCGATGTTGAGTCGCAGCACTCCCTGGCGATTGAAGCCGGGCTCGATGCCATTGAGGTTGACAAGCGTACGGATGAACAGGCCGGCGCTGACCATCAATGTGAGCGAGAGACAGACTTGAGCGATGACGAGAGCTTTTGCCAGCGGATTTCTTGCGCTGGAATTGCTCGATGCCCGGCCATCCTTCAGTGCGTCTGTCAAACGAAGACGGGTGGCTCGAAATGCCGGCACCGTCCCGAAGAGAAGTGCGGTGAGTACAGTGACTGCAAGCGTGAAGCTGAGAACGCGAAGATCGAGTCCGGCTTTGACGGGAATGGCCTCTGCGCCACCCGAGACCAGGCGAAGGAGAAGCCGGACGGCGGCGGCGCCTGAAGCAACACCGAGAACTCCGCCGCCGAAGGCAAGGAGGAGGCTTTCTGTAAGCAACTGGCGAATCAGGCGGCCGCGATGAGCACCAAGCGCTTGGCGAACTGCCAGTTCACGGGCGCGAGCCGTTGAACGGGCAAGCAAGAGGTTGCCGATATTTGCACAGGCGATCAATAACACGAGGACAACCACTCCCATCAAAATCCGCAGGGGCTGAGAGAATTCCTTGCGGATGGATGAGAGGCCGGTTGCGACCGGCGTCAAGGAAACTCTGACTTGTTCGAGCTTCCGGATGTTCTTCTGGCTGAGATCCGCGTCTGAGAATCCGCGCGTGATTTGCTGGAGCAGCAGGTTCACATTTGAAGATGCGGTAGCCATCGAGACGCCGGGTTTGAGCCGAGCGATGATGTTGAGGCATTGAGTAAAGTTGCCGGTGTAGAAGTCCCATCCCGGTGGAACACTCTTTGTCATGCTGGTGGGCACCCAGATGTCGGGGGATTCTCCGACTTTTGTGCCGAAGAACTCGCTGGGGGCGACACCGATTACGGTGAAGAACGAAGAACCGAGCTTGACTTTGCGCCCGATGATATCAGGATCAGCAGCGAATGCACGTTGCCAGAAACTCCGGCTTATGACGGCGACAGGATGGTCGCCTTGCGTTGTGTCATCAGACTCCTCCAGCATGCGGCCGAGATGGGCTCGCACACCGAGCATTGGGAAATAGGAGCCGGATACCAGTACGACGTGCATCATTTCGGACTCGGTGTTTACCTGATCTGACTTGTCGACGATGAAGCCATGCACATCATCCGTCATGCTGAAGACTGCAGCAACTTCGGAGAAGACGTTGTTTCGGTTCTGGAGCTGACGGTAGAACGGGTAAGAGTAGAGCTCGTTGTCTGCAATGCTATTTCCGATGCCGTCGTCATTTCCTGTCCCAAGAAGGACTAACTGGCCCGGTTCTGTGACGGGCAAAGAGCGCAGTAAGACAGCATCGAGCAGACTGAATATGGCGGTGTTGGCGCCAATGCCCAGGGCCAGGGATAATACCGCGACCGCGGTGACCACGCGGGTGCGGAAGAGAGAGCGTGCTCCGTAGACGACATCCTGAAGAAAGTGGTGAATCATTTCGGGCGTCCAGGCCATGTGGCTTCTCTCCTTGATCCGAGTAGCATTTCCAAAATGAAGGCGAGCAACCCGCTGAGCCTCGTCTGGGGTGAGCCCACGTTCGACGAGCTGTTGCGCGCGGAGATCGAGGTGCAGCTGGATCTCTTCGGCGAGGTCTCTGTCAAGCTGAGAGCGACGCCTGAGAGTGTGAATCCGCCGAAGCAATTCCCGGATGAAATCCATCAGACGACCTCATGCTGTTTGAACGACTCGAGAAATTGCACCCATGACGCGCTCAAACTGGGAGGTCTCCACCTGCAGCTGCTTTCGGCCAGATTGCGTAAGGGTGTAATAGCGCGCTCGGCGATTGCCGGCGGTGACGCCCCACTGGGCATTAACCCAGCCTTTCAAGAGCATGCGCTGTAGAGCCGGGTACAGAGATCCTTCTTCTACCTGCAAGACATCGTCAGAAGCTTGTTGAATGCCTTCTGCGATCTCGTAGCCGTGCAATCGACCACGGACAGAGAGGGTCTTCAAAATCAGAAGGTAGAGCGTTCCTGGCGGAATCTCATCGCGTTCGGCCTTCGAGGCCTTAGTTAGCCTGATCAGTGCTGTCAAATCGCTCTCCTGTCGGGAGTGACATAGGTAAACTATGCCAGTATGAGGAGAGGGCAACAGGGTGTCAAGCGGAACGTGACCGGATGAATTCAGAACGCGGGAGGTAAAGGCCCGATAGGAAGCATGACAGTGTGCTCGAACGCGAGTCTGGAGAGCGATGCATCCGGAGTCTACGGAAAGTCGCCCGAGGCGGTGTGGGGCGACAAGGCAGAACCTTGTGTTCATGTTGATTCTCTCAATTGCGTTGAGGGACTGACTGCCGAAGGGAAACAACCGCGATTCCAGCCGCAGCATCGCAACGGGGATAGCCGTGCTGGAGTTTCTATGCTTAGAGAATTTCTCTCGCGTTGGCCACTTATTCAACAAATCAGAACCGGGGCTAGTGGTACTGGTCCGGAAGCGTGGAGCGAACACACCCGCAATCTCAAGCCCAAAACATTGGGCTGCGAGGTCAGCCGAGGTATTTGTCCTTATTGCGGAGTTGGCTGCGGGCAGCTTGTTTATCACAAAAATGGAAAGCTCGTATCAATCGAAGGCGATCCTGCTTCGCCCATTTCGCGGGGGCATCTGTGCCCGAAGGGCGCAAACACTTATCAACTTCATGTGCATCCCGGCCGGTTAACAAAAGTGAAGTACCGCCGCCCGTTCTCGAAGGATTGGGAGGAACTCGATCTTGATACGGTGATGGAGATGATTGCCGAGCGGGTGTGGGAGACGCGTCAGCGCACGTTTCAAGAGACTCGGGATGGCGAGAGCCTCATGCAGACCACAGCGATGGCACACCTGGGCGGAGCCACTCTCGACAATGAAGAGAACTACCTGATCAAGAAACTCTTCACAGGAGGTCTGGGCATGGTTTGCGTCAGCAACCAAGCCCGTATTTGACACAGCTCCACGGTGCCCGGTCTGGGCACCTCGGTTGGACGCGGCGGCGCTACCACAGCTCAACAATCGCTGGCCGACTCCGACGCAATTTTAATCATGGGCTCATCGATGGCCGAGCAGCACCCTGTTGGTTTCCAGTGGGTGGTTGAGGCTCGCGAGCGCGGATGCAAAGTCATCCACGTCGATCCGCGTTTCACGCGTACATCGGCTTGTTCAGACATGTGGGCGCCTCTTCGCGCTGGATCTGACATCATTTTTCTCGGCGGAATCATTCACTACGTTCTCGAGAACGAGAAGTGGTTTAAGGAGTACGTAGTCCATTACACCAATGCTTCGACGATTCTGCGGGATGACTACGTTGATGCCGAAGACGCAGGGGGACTCTTCTCGGGCTGGGACGACGAGAAAAAGAAGTACGATCCAGAGACCTGGCTCTATGAGGGATCGGAGCCGCGAAAAGAGGACGGTCAGTCGGTTCCGGGCCATCACGAGGCAGGGGGCGGCCATGCAAAAGACCGCGGTGGAGAAGCCGGTAAGTCCTCGCAGTTTGAGACCGACGAGACACTTCAGCATCCGCGCTGCGTCTTCCAGGTTCTGAAGCGCCACTTCGCACGCTACACGCCAGATATGGTTGAACATTCTTGCGGGATTCCCAAAGAAGTGTTTTTGAGAATTGCGCAGACCTACACCGAGGCATCCGGTCCTGAGAAGACGGGTTGCATCTGTTATGCGGTCGGATGGACGCAGCACTCGACCGGCGTTCAGATCATTCGCGCGGCGGCAATCCTCCAGCTCCTTCTGGGAAACTTCGGCCGTCCTGGCGGCGGCATCCTGGCATTGCGTGGTCATGCTTCCATTCAGGGATCGACGGACATTCCTACGCTGTATGACATTCTGCCGGGCTATATGCCGATGCCGTTTTTTGACGAGGACGCGAAGAGCTTCGATCGATACGTGAAGAAGCACTCGTCGGAGGCGGGACTGTGGAGCAAATTTGAAGATTTCGTGGTCAGCTTTCTGAAGGCCTGGTATGCGGACGCCGCGACAAGGGAGAACGAGTGGGGCTTTCATTTTCTTCCGCGGGTGACTGGAGATCACTCTGAGCTCGGCTACTGGCTCGACATGGCGGACGGCAAACTGGAGGGGCTGTTCGTGATGGGGCAGAATCCCGCGGTGGGCGCGCCTAACGGTCGTCTTCAGCGCAAAGCCATGGCTAACTTGAAATGGCTCGTGGTGCGCGATCTTGTTGAAATCGAGACGGCCAGTTTCTGGAAAGACTCTCCGGAAGTTGAGCGAGGCGAACTCCGTCCTGAAGAGATCGGCACTGAAGTGTTTCTGATGCCTGCTGCGGGACCTGCCGAAAAGTCTGGCTCCTTTACAAACACGCAGCGGCTTCTGCAATGGCACAACAAGGCAGTCGATCCGCCGGGAGATGCGCGCAGCGAATTGTGGTTTGCGTATCATCTCGGCCGGATGGTCAAGGAGCGGGCGGCGCGTGAGCAGACGCGGATGAATGCAGGCCTGAATGCGTTGACCTGGGATCTTCCTACTGAAGGTGCGATGGCGGAGCCGAATGCCGAAGCCATTCTCGCCGAGATCAACGGGCGAAATGTCACGACAGGCAAGCTTCTCTCCACCTTCGAAGACCTGAAGAAGGACGGGACAACGATGTCGGGTTGCTGGATCTACTGCGGCGTGATGCCCGAAGAAGGGAAGAACCGCGCCAATATGCGGGAGCCAAAAGACGCTCTGGGTCATGGCTGGGGTTTTGCGTGGCCGAAGGACACTCGCATCATCTATAACCGCGCTTCGGCACGTCCCGATGGCGCACCGTGGAGCGAGGAGAAGAAGTTCATGTGGTGGGATCGGGAGAAGCGCGAGTGGACCGGAAAAGACGTCAGCGACTTCAAAAAAGATATGCCGCCCGATCACAAAGCAGATCTGAGCAAGGGGGGACTGGAGGCGCTCGACGGAGATAAGCCGTTTGGGATGCATCCGGACGGTCGTGGCTGGCTCTATGTGAACAGCGGGCTGAAGGATGGCCCGCTCCCAACGCACTTCGAGCCGCTGGAATCGCCCGTTCGCAATGCTCTCTACCCGACGCAAATTAATCCACCGAGCGACAAGAAGGAGCGGAGCGACAATCCATACGCAAGCTCGCCGGGTGATCCGCGGTTTCCATTTGTGCTCACTACGTATCGTCTTACCGAGCATCACACGGCGGGTGGAATGTCTCGTTCGCTGAGTCATCTCTCTGAACTGCAACCGGAGCTCTTCGCCGAGATGTCGCCTGAACTTGCCGAAGTTGCCGGCGTCTCGCCGAATGGCTGGGTCACCATCGTCACACCGCGCGCACTTATTTCTGCTCGCGCTCTCATCACGCCCAGGATGACTCCACTCGACATAGACGGCAAGCGGATCCATCAGGTTGGATTGCCGTATCACTGGGGGTGGAAGGGGCTGGTCACGGGCGATGTAGCCAACGATCTGCTCGCAATTTCGCAAGAACCCAACGTGCGCATCATGGAGACCAAGGGGCTGGTCTGCAACCTGATTGCAGGCCGACACCCCGCGGGTCATGCCGCGCTCGAAGAGCTGAAGGAAATACTGGAGGAACGGGCATGAGCGGCGCGACTGACCATACTGGTATTCAGCCCGGAGAAGTGACTGCGTTTCTTACCGACTCCACGCTCTGCATCGGCTGCAAGGCCTGTGAGGTGGCCTGCAAAGAGTGGAACGGAATCGAAGCCGATGGGTTCGATTTCAAAGGATGGTCTTATGACAACACCGGTGCGCTCGGCCACTCTACCTGGAGACACGTGAAATTTGTTGAAGGGAAAATTTCGCCGGGTGTTGGCGGCAATGCGAGCGAGCAGATATCGTGGGAATTTTCTTCCGACGTTTGCAAGCACTGCGAGGTTGCGGGATGCCTGGAAGCGTGCCCGACTGGTTCGCTCGTCCGCACGGAGTTTGGGTCGGTGTATCTTCAGCCGGACATCTGCAATGGTTGTGCGTACTGCGTCATCTCGTGTCCGTTCGGAGTGGTGCAAAAGAACGAGGATGACGGTCGCGCCTTCAAGTGCACGTTCTGCACGGATCGGCAGAAGGCTGAGCTTATGCCGGCGTGTGCCAAGGCATGCCCGACGGAATCGATCAAGTTTGGCCGGCTCGATGAACTTCGCGTAGAAGCCCAGGTGCGTCTCGCCACGTTGCAGGCCCGCGGGATGACGGATGCGCGACTCTACGATCCCATTGAGAGCAGCGTCAAGGGAATCCACTCCATGTTCATCATTCGCGGCGAGCCGGAGACTTACAATCTGCCTCCCCGACCAGAGGTACCGACTGTTTATTTGAAAGAGGGCTGGAAGTCGGCTGCGATCGAAGCCGTCGCGATGGTCGGCGCAGTCTGCGCATCGTTTCTTCTTTTCGGCAGGAAAGGATAGCTGAATGAGTGAAGGTCAGAGCTCCTCTCGATCGAATTTTCGTGAGAGCCGTCTGGACGAGATCCGTCGTGAAGCCGAAGAATTCGGTACGGTTCAGAAGCCAGGAATCCGCGCGGCCGGAGCACCTTTGCCCAAGGCATCGCCGAACACCGGCTACTACAACCAGCCGCTTTTCAAGGAGCCGCAATGGACTCCCCTTGTGCCGCTCTACTTCTTTGTGGGCGGCGCGGCCGGATCGCTGGGCGTGATTGGCTCACTGGCCGATCTGCTCGGCGGGGATGACGCGCTTGCAAGAAAAGCCCGCCACATGGCCACCGCCGGTTCGGCGATCTCGTCGGTCCTGCTGATCGCCGACCTTGGCCGACCGTCGCGTTTCCTCAACATGCTTCGCGTGTTCAAACCGCAGAGCGCCATGTCGGTTGGATCCTGGGTTCTCAGCGGATTCTCCGCGTTCGCCGCTGCCTCGACACTCGCAGACATCCTCGACACGCAAATTGACGGCAGCCCGATTGCCACGTTCCTGCGAACGGTTGGACGGACCGGTTGCACGGTACTCGGGATGCCTTTTCATAACTACACCGGCGTTCTGATTGGAGCGAGCGTTGTCCCTGTGTGGAACAATCGGATTCGCTCACTTCCCAGAGAGTTCGGCATGTCTGGACTGCAGTCCGCGGTGGGGCTTCTCGAACTCGCGGGTGAAACCGAGAGCAGCGCGCTCAACGCGATCGGCGTGTTCGCGGCAGCATTGGAGAGCTGGGAAGGTCTGGAGCTTCTTCGCACCCGAGATCGTGCGCTATCGCCAACAAAGGAAGGGGTTGCCGGAGCGCTTGTTCAAACTGGCGGGATCCTCTCCGGACCGGTGCCCATCGCGCTGCGTCTGGCATCGCTCTTCAGCCGGAGGAACAGGCGTGGTCTGCGGAAGGCTGCTGCGCTGTCCGGGATTGTCGGTTCCTTGTGTCTTCGCTACGGGTGGGTTGCGGCGGGAAGTGCTTCAACTCGCGATTGGAAGATTCCGCTGGATATTCCCGAAGCAGGCAGGGTGGAAGCAAGCGCAACGACGTCCACTGTCGCAATCTGATTATGTCGGAAAACTAGACATCGAGAATATCCGCGTTGCTTGCCGGCCCGTCGGCAGGAGCCTCATCAGGGAAGACGTTGGAGACGGCGATTGCGGAGCCATTTCGCGATTCCGAGTAAGAGCAGCAATCCGCCAAACGGGATGCACATGAGGGCCACTATGAGCGCGAGCCAGCCAGCGTTTGTGTGGGCGCCGGTGGGGCCGAATCCGCCAAATACGGTTTCAAGCAGGAGGGCGGCGAGCAGGCCCATTCCCACAGCGGAGGAGCCCCATTGAAGAAGCTGGCGCGTGCCGTCGTCGGTCGCGGTTGCGCGTTTTGAAGTTGCCGGCGGAAGTTCGCTCACGGGCATCAGCTTACCTTCCCTGCGCGAGGCGCAGCATCACGTAGGTGATTACGCCGGTGACAGACACGTAGAGCCAGAGCGGGAGTGTCCATCGCGCAACTTTGCGATGTTGAGCAAAGCGACCTGAGAGCGAAAAGAAGAACGTGACCAGCACCAAAGGAAGTGCGGCCGTGGCCAGAACAATGTGGCTGGCAAGGAGAGGCAGGTAGATGGAACGATGCGCAGCGTGAATGGGATAGCGCACATCGCCGTGCAGGTAATGGTGAAGGATGTAACTGATCAGGAAGAGGGTGGAAAAAAGGAACGCGGTGATCATCGAGGCACGATGTGCCGCGATGTTGCGCGCACGAATAAAGGTGAACCCGACTACGAGCGCGGTGGCGCTCAGGCCGTTGAGGACAGCGTTGAGTGCGGGAAGGAAGGGAAGCTTGACGCTCGCGGCGTCGGCGGCCGGATGCTGGTAAATCAGCCAGAAGAGAAAGAGCGAGGCAGCGGCACTGATGGCGAGAATGGCAACAATAGCGGAACGAGTGTTTGCCGGCGGTTTCGAGGTTGTTGCGGCGGTGCCCATGTGCTCCTTAGTGCTGTGCGATAGCGCAGACCATCAAGGTTGTCAGCAGCAGCGGCAAGTAGATGACGCTGACTTTTAACAAGTCGCGCGCGACGGAGCGGCTTTCGGTTTCAGAGGTCGTGCGAAGAATGCGCGTAAACCGTATGGTGTAGGCGAGATAAAAGATGCCCAGTATCGTCGCCGGGATCGTATAGGTTGGGCCGGTCATGCCTAACTTCCACGGGGCCAGGCTTACAGGGATCATTGCGACTGCGTAGAACAATGCCTCAACGACAGTAGAGAGACCGTCAGGCTGTACGACGGGAAGCATGCGAATGCCCGCACGCGCATAGTCGTCGCGGTAAAGCCAGGCGATTGCCATGAAGTGGGGGAATTGCCAGACAAAGAGAATGGCGAAAAGGGCAATTGCAGGCCATTCAATGCGTCCTCGAGCGGCTGTCCAGCCGAGCAGGGGGCCCATTGCTCCGGGGAACGCTCCGATGAACGTGGCCAGGGTGGTGACACGCTTGAGGGGCGTGTAGATTGCCACGTAGCAAAAAGCCGTGAGCAGCGCCAGCGCAACTGTGAGGAGATTGGTGTGGAGCAGCAGCCACAGGGAGCCAAGGCCGAGCGCGCCAAGACCCGCGAGAATTCCCTGCGCGAGAGAGATGCGGCCGGCCGCAATCGGTCGGTCAGCGGTGCGCTTCATCTTTGCGTCGATGGAGCGTTCGAGAGCCTGATTCAGGGCGCCTGAGCCGGCAGAGACCAGTCCGATTCCAATCAGCGTGTCGAGCAGGCCTCGTTGAACGCTGGAGATGCCGGATTGCATGGAGCCGAGGTAGAAACCAGCCCAGCCTGTGATGACAACGAGCCCCGTAACGCGAACTTTAAACAGTTCCCGCAAGTCGTTGATCATGGTGGCGGTTACGCCAGGGCTTGGAGCGTGAATGGGATGAGCCGAGTGTCCCGTCTCTGCTGCTGCGGGCAGGCTCGATTCGTGCGCGAGCAGGTCGAGGTGGGAAGCAGGAGCCATTGAGTGGAGAGGACCTCGTGGAAGGCAGTGAAGGTTCACATTGCCTGCTTCGATGATATCAAGTGGGGCCAGGGTGCTACTTTGCTCTAAGTTGTTCAATCGGTTCCGAGATATTCGTACGAAATGGCAGCGATCACGGGGTGGCTTTCGTGCCAACTCCGCCAGACGGACGCGCACCAGCGGTGAATCAAGGCGTCGCGATCAGGACCAGGAGGAGCGTTGACGACGTGTTCAATGCGGATCTCGCCTCGTTCGGCGGGAATCGGCAGCCTGGGCCAATGCTTTGTTTTGTTCGCGAGCCGCATGTGGGCTTGCTGCACTTGTTTGCCGGTGTATCCCTTCTCGAGGTAAAGGTAGAGCCCCACGAGCGCGAACACCAACGCAATCGGCTTGGTCGCCTCATTTGCACTCTGTGCGGTGTATGCGTCGACCGCGACCTGGTGAATGAAAGCCGGGTCGCGGTGAGCGAGCGTGTAAAAGCCCAGCTCACTGTAGAGATCGTCGTCCTGGGACATGTTGGTTTTTCCGGGTGTCAGGCGCTGTGCTGGTCCATGCCAGCGGCGTAGATCACCGCGTCAGCGACTTCATCTGGTGTCTTGTCGTCGACGCGAATGGACACATGCGCGAGGCGGTAGAGCGGCAGCCTGCGCTGATAACGCGCGGCAAGGTTCGCCTGATCCGCGAGAACGGGACGGCTTCCCTCGGTACCGCTGCATCGAGCAAGAGTGGTTTGGATTTCAACTTCGAGGTGGATGAGGATGGTTTGAGGTGATGCCAACAGCAGGTTACGCGTATCTTCCCGTTCGATGGCGCCGCCGCCGAGAGCGAGTACCAGATTGTTGGTGGATGCGAGCCGTGCAATGGTGATGTGTTCGAGATCGCGGAAGGCACCCTCACCACGCTGAGCAAAGATCTGAGCGATTGTGGTACCAGCTTCGGTTTCGATCACGTTGTCTACGTCAATAAATCTCCAGCCCAGGCGCTGTGCGATGAGTGGACCGACGGTGGACTTGCCGGAACCCATAAAGCCGGTAAGGACGATGCGGACGGGCGCGGTTAGGGTAGGTGTGCTCATGCAGGTTGCGGCAGCCGTGATCTGAGGATCGCTTTAACAGTATATGAAGACGGATACAAAGGAAGTTCAACCCAGAACCATGATGACTGCTCCGGCTGTGATGAGCAGTCCGCCGGTAATTGCAGGCCCGGTAAGCTTCTCGCCGAGAAGGAGCCATGCGAAAAGCATGACCAGCGGAACGCTGAGCTTGTCGAGAGGGGCAACGCGCGATGCGGGACCGAGTTGGAGAGCCCGGAAGTAGCAGAGCCAAGACAGTCCAGTGGCGATTCCAGAAAGCGTAAGGAAGAAGAGTGTGCGGCGGTCGAGAAGGCGCAACTCGCCGTATTTGCCAAGGGCGAGGGCGATTGCCCAGGCAAAGACCAACACCACCGTGGTGCGAACGGCAGTAGCAAGGTTCGAGTCGACATGTGCGACGCCAACTTTGGCCAACAATGCCGTGGCTGCCGCAAAGAGCGCTGACAGAAGTGCCCAACCGATCCAGGTCATGGTGTTCATGGTACCTGCAACTGCGAAGCCGGCTGTGCTTCCTCTAGACTCAATTGTGTGGAAACAGGTCGCGCCAGCAGAACCGCCCTGCGCGTTGCGCATCGACGCGCGGTGCACCAGGTGCTTGATGAGCCGTGCGTTCTGCATGATCCGATTGCAATTCCATTGCTGGGAGAAGAATTTGCTCTCGATCGCGGCCGGGAGTCGCATCCGCTTGCGCGGGCTTTTCGCGCGTTTATGGCTGCGCGAAGCCGGTTTGCCGAGGATGAGTTTGCGGTGGCGGTCGAGAAGGGCATCGGGCAGTTTGTCGTGCTCGGCGCTGGGCTGGATACTTTTGCGTATCGCAATGGCAATCGAGGTCTCCGTGTCTTCGAGGTAGATTTCCCGGCGACGCAGGAATGGAAGCGCAATCTTCTGGCGAAAGCGGGAATTGTCGCGCCTGCAAACCTGACTTTTGTGCCCCTGGATTTTGAGCACCAGACGCTTGCCGATGGATTGGCTAAAGCGGGATTGCAGAGCGGGGAACCAGCTTATTTCAGCTGGCTCGGGGTTGTTCCTTACTTATCGCTTGAGGCTTTTCGCTCTACCGTTTCGACGATTGGCAAACTGCCGCGCCCGACCGCAGTGACCTTTGATTTCGCGCTATCGCCGGAGTTATTGGGAGCGCGGTCGCGGGCAGCCTTTGAAATGCTGGCGGAGCGGGTGGCAGCCGCAGGCGAACCATTTCAGTTGTTCTTCAAACCGCAGGACCTTGAGAGCGAACTTGCGCGCGCCGGATTTTCAACGGTTCAGTTGACCGGCGCTGATGACCTGAATGCGAGGTATTTCGCCAATCGGGCTGATGGACTTTCGCTGCCTTCGCCCGGACTGGGAATGATGGCGACAGCGCGGGTTTGAGCGTAGCCGCCGCTACAATGAATTCAAGCATGTTCAGGAAAGTCATTCTGGTTCCGATTGCCGCTGCGGCGCTCTTGACGGGTTGTGGTTACCACACCGTTGGCGCGCCGACTCATTTGCCGCCGGAAGCGCGCACGATGGCTGTGCCGGTGTTTGCGACCAATACGGAGACTTACCACACGGAAGCGGCTCTTACAGATGCGGTGATTCGGGAATTTGCGGCGCGGTCGAAGATGCGTGTATCGCCGGGTGAGGGAACGAATCCGGACGTGGTGCTGCATGGAACGATTCTGAAAGAGGTTGTGGCTCCGCTAACCTACAACACGACGACGCAGCAGTCTTCGAGCTTCCTGATCACGCTGGTGATCTCGGTGACAGTGACGGATCATGACGGCAAGGTCCTCTACGAAAACAAGAATTACGTCTTCCGCGGGCAATACCAGTCGACGACGGATCTGCCAACATTTCTGGACGAGAGTCCGGCGGCGGTAGAGCGGATTTCGCGGGATTTTGCGCGAGCGCTGGTGGCGGATGTGATGGAAGGACTGTAGAGGGGCAGGGGACGAGGGGCACGAGGGGACAAGGGAACAAGGGAACAAGGGAACAAGGGGACGACAGATGGGGAATTGGTGGGAGTTGTGGATGAGTTTCGGCCCTTGCTTTCCTCAGGCTCTGGTTGAGTGATCCACTGTTATCCTTAAGACGCATGAGCACTTCGGGGCAGAGCGATTTTTGTTGGAGTCTGGCAGGATGAGTGCTGGTCGCTGGGGTGCAGGGTTCAGCGCCGTGGGGCGGTTCGTTTCGGATATCGAAGCGGCTGCGGCTGGGAAAGGCTCGCTGAAGCCTGGCTATGTGCTCGCCGGAGACGAGATTTTCCTTCTCGATCGTTGCCGCGATGCTGTTCTGAAGGCGTTTGTTCCCCAGGAGCTCAGAGACTTCTGTCTTTCGGATCTCGATCTTTCTTCGACGCCGATTTTTGACATCCTTGATCGTGCCCAGACGCCTTCGCTGATGGCTCCGTTTCAGGTGATCTTCATCCGCAATGTGAGGCAGCTTTACACGCGCGGCGCGAAGAAGGACGAATTTGCGGCGCTTGAGAGATATTTCCGGTCTCCGAATCCTCAGGCATTGTTGATCTTTGTTGCAGACTTTCTGCGGATCCCGACGGACACGCGGCGGATGGAACTGGAAGACAAGGGACGATTCGAGAGGCTTCAGGAAACCCTGGGCGAGCACTGCGGGATGGTTGAGCTGGCGCGCGTTGGCGACGAAGACGCGATGCGGTGGGCGACAGCGACGGCACAGTCGGCGGAGACGAAGCTCGATCCGGATGCAGCGCGAGAGCTGGTGGATGCGCTCGGTTCGGACATGATGCTGATTGCTTCGGAACTGGAGAAACTGCTGCTCTACACCGCGGGCCGAGGCCGGATAACGCTGGGCGACGTGGAGACGATGGTGCTGGCGGCGAAGCAGCGATCGCTGTATGAGCTGACCGATGCAATCAGCTCGCGGAATACGGCGAAGGCGCTGGCTCTGCTGAATGGTTTGCTGAACAGCTCGGATGCGGGCGAAGACGCGGCGATCGGACATTTGTACATGCTGGCCAGAACGTTTCGGCAGATGCTGGTGATCCTGGAAAAGAACGTGCGCGACTCGCGAGCGATATGGCAGGCGTTGTGGCAAGGTTTTCGAATGCCTCCTTTTGCTGCGGACGACCTGATTCGGCAGGCGCGGCGATACAAGAGCAGGCGTGAACTGACACGAGCCTTACGGCTGATTGCGCGGGCAGATCTTGAATTGAGATCTTCGCCGCCTGACAAGCGGCTGGTTCTGGAACGGCTTGTTTACGATCTTGCCTCGGAGCCCAAGCCTGCTTTGCCAGCGTGGGCGTCGGCTCAGCTTTCCTTCGAGAGCTAGGCCAGTTAAGACAGTCAAGTGACGAGATTCGCACCGGTCGTACCTGTGCGACGGTGAAAGCATCGATGTCTTCGCAAGCATCTCTCAACCCGCGTACAGCTTTTCTTGGTTATGGCGCGTGCGCCATTGCGGGTTGTCTGTGGGGAACCGGGTTTTATTTTGGACGGATCGCTCTGAATGAAATGAGCGTGGAGCACATGGTGCTCTACCGGTTTCTGTTTGCATCGATCGGTCTGCTGCCCGTTGCACTGTTGAAACGCGTCCGTCTGACGGGAGGCGAAGTTCGCATCCTCCTCATCTCAGCTGCGTTCGGAATTCCTATTCAGTTTCTGATCCAATTTCACGGGCTTGCGCACACAACGGTGAGCCATGCTGCGCTCATGGTGGGGACCATGCCGGTTCTTCTCGGAGTGGCGGCGGTGCTGTTTGCCGGCGAACGCCTGGAACCGATTGGCTGGATTGCACTCGCGGGATCGACTGCAGGAGCGGCGCTCATTGTTCTCGGCGGACATCGTGGTCCGGCGACTCTGGGAGAGCCGAGCCTCTATGGAGATATGCTGGTCGTGCTCTCGCTGGTCGTTGCGCTTGGCTGGGTGCTGCTGAACAAGAGGCTGATGCATTCGCACAGCCCGATCGTTGTTACGGCATACTGCATTCTGTCGGGCATGGCGATGCTGGCCATCTGGATTCTCGGGCCGATGGTTCTCAATCCTTGGCGCACGCAGAAAGTTGCGCCGCCGCCGTTTTCTCACGTCAGCACAACGGCATGGATCGCGCTGGCAATCAGCGGACTGGCCTGTACGGCGACGACGACCTTTTTGTGGAACTGGGGTATCCATCACGTTCCGGCCTCTCGGGCTGGCGTGTTTTTGAATATTGAACCTGCTCTAGGCTCGTACCTGGGCGTTCGGCTGCTGGGGGAGCATCTTGGCCCGTACGCGTGGGTTGGAGGGGGCCTGATTCTTACGGCAGCGGTGATCCTTACGACGCGGGGCCACGAACCCCAGCCAGACATCATCCTTGAGTAATCGTTCGTAATGAACCGTTGGTCACATGCGCGTGACCTAAAGACCCATACGGCTTACCCGATAAGGATCATTTAAGGGTTTCGAAAGCGAAGCTACACTTGCAACTACTCGCGGAGGAAATGTGACGCTGTTGACCTGGAGCCACGACTGCATCATCGGAGTGCAAGCCATGGATGATCAGCACGGCATCCTGATGGACACGCTGAACGAACTCCGCCGGATGGTTGTGCGCGGTTCGGATCGCCGCGAAATCTGCCTGCAACTGGAACGGCTTATCGAGTTCACGCAGATGCACTTCCAGAGCGAGGAACAGCTTCTGGTGCAGCAAGGTTTTCCCGACGTGGAAGACCACCGGGAAGCGCACCATTCGTTGCTTGGGCGGCTGTATACGGCGCTGGAACAGTTGCACCGCGAAGAGTTGATCCACTTCAGCACTCTGCTTGAGTTTCTTCCAGCGTGGTATCACGAGCACGTCGAGCAGGTGGACCAGCCCTATGGGCATTGGTTGAACGAGCGCGGCGTCTACTGATCGACCGCGGTTACGCGACCGCGTTCACTCTTCTTTACGTTTATCGGCTGTTTTTGTGGAAGGCACCAGCGGAATGCTGGGCCGGGGTCGCAAGCCGTCCTCCTCTCCCTACCGCTTAGATCAGAATTGAAAGCTCTGGAGAACCGTATTGGATAAGCTCCAGGTTCCGAAGCTGATGACTTTTGAGCCAACTTAGGAGTCATCCGAGGCGGGTTTCGGTGGAAGCTGTACGTGCCGGTGGGCCGGATTTTGACTCGATCTCATTGCTCGCCGGAATCCATGCAAAACAGGATGAGGTTTTTGGCGCAGGAGACAGTATTTCTCCGTGCAATTTCTCTGATGGGGAAGCGAGTGTGGGGGAGATCACAACCGTTTTGATCAGTGAAGACCTTATCGATTTGTACCTATTGTGGCGGAGCAGATTGGGAGTTATACTTCGTCACACTTCGCTTCACTTCATTCTCCTGCCTGACAGAGCGGCTTGCGGCCCCGGGCCATACCTTCATATCTGATTGCTCTGCGTTGGATCTCTGGGCTCCGATTGAAATACGGAGGTCATCGAGATGCGCACGAGACGCATTCTGTGTCCACCGGTGCTTGCTTTCGCACTGCTGGCGCCAGCTGTGGCCCAAGATGGCCGGCCGGCAATGTCGCAGGCGGACGCGATCAACCAGGCCGGGATTGTGCACTTCAGGCAGTTTGAATTTGAGCAGGCGCTCGGCATGTTCGGTTCAGCGGCCAAAATGTATGTCCTGAGCGGAGACATCAAGGGAGAAGCGACTGCGCTGAGCGAGATCGCGATGTGCCTGGATGGACTTGGCGAAAAGCAGAGAGCGCTTGAGTATCTTGATGAGGCGCTGTCGAAATGGCGACGGGTAGGCGACCGCGATAACCAAGCGTCAGTGCTTGGGAAGAAGGGCGACATCTATCGCAGCTGGGGATTTCCGGACCAGTCGGTGCGGTACTACAGGCAAGCTTTGCCGTTGTTTCTGCTGGCTGGGGACAGAGCAGGCAGGGCGGCAACGCTGAACAATCTTGGGCTGGCGCACCTCGAGATGGGAAACCGGAAACGCGCACTGGAAATACTTCAGCAGTCATTGGGGCTGTACCTGACCCTGGATGATGAAGGCGGAGTGGCTTCAGTGCTGATTAACCTTGGAGCGGGCTACAACCAGGCACGCGATTCTTCGCATGCTCTCGAAGCGCTGAACCGGGCTCTGGAGATGGCGAAAACCTTGCGCGCACCGGACCTTGAAGCGCGGGCGCTGAATGGGATCGGGCAAGCCTATGCGAACCTCGGAGACCGAGGGAAAGCGCTGGAGAGCTACAATTTGGCGCTCGCGGAATTTGAGAAGCTGGGCAACCGCGCGGGAGACGCGGAGGTTTCGAAGAATATCGCCGCGCTATCGAGGATCAGAACAAAGTAAAAACATAACCGGCGGCCGGATACATGCCAGCGAAAAAGCGGGCTCAGCCCTAGCTTACCGGCTGAGAAATCCTGAACCATGCGACTACGAAGATTCGGGCAGGACTCGTTTGAAGAGTCTCTGCCCGGCTTGGTGGAGCGCTTACTGCACATGGGTTTTCATTTGCCGCCCAGGCCGTCACGATAGGCCATGGCTTCGAGCTCGACGCGAACTGCATCGGCAACGGGGATAACGGGACGAGCTTCGAAGGTAAATGCAGGGAGCATGGAACAGAACTTGTGGACCTGGAGTGGGTCGTCGCACTCCATGAGCATGTACCCGCCCCAATCACCAACGCGTATTACGAACGCCTCGATTTTGAAATTTGCCGGCGCTTTCCATGGACTGAAGACATCGAGAATCCGTTTCTGCGCGTTTTCGTACTCGAGCGGCGAGCCTTGTGGACGTTCATTCCAGGTGATCATGTATTTCATGTCTTTCTCCTCATTCGGAATCTGGTGAGCTAATGCCCCCCGCGCAGAGAGCGGACTCGACAACTGGCTAACGGGAAGTGTTGGGCAAGGATACGCTCGCTATCCGCCCAGGGCGAGCGAAAAAGTTCGTCGTTTCTGCGATGCGATTGGTATCAGCGGGAGAAGAGTTTGAGGAGTTCGGGGAGAGGGCGGCTGTTGAGGACGGAAGCTTTGTCGAGAGCCGCTCGACGGGCCTGTTCGAGGCCGAAACGGATGGTGGCGAGCTCGCCGATGCTGTGCGAGTCGGTAGAGATGGCGATGAGGATTCCGGCTTCGCGGATGAGGCGGGCATTTTCAGCGGAGACGTCGAGACGATCGGGGCTGGAGTTGAGTTCGAAGAAGCAGCCGTTCTGTTGGGCATGGGCGATGATGCGCTCAATGTCGATCTCGTAGCCGGGGCGCTTGAGGAGCAGGCGTCCCGTGGCGTGGCCGAGGATGTTGAAGTAGCGATTGTCCATGGCGCGGAGAATGCGCTCGGTCTGCTGCTCCTTGTTCATGGCGAAGCGGGAGTGGATGGAGCAGACGGTGTAGTCGAGTTCGCGGAGGATTTCATCGGGGTAGTCGAGAGCGCCGTCGACGAGGATGTCGACTTCAGCGGATTTGAGAATGCGAATGCCGGAGAGCTTCTCGTTGAGCTTGTCGATGGCGCGGATCTGTTTTTTGAGGCGCTCGACGGAGAGTCCGTTGGCGATTTTGAGACTGGGCGAGTGGTCGCTGATGCCGATGTATGCGTATCGGCGGCTCTTTGCGGCGGTGGCCATCTGCTCGAGGGTGTCGACGCCGTCGCTGGCTTCGGTGTGCATGTGGAGGTCGCCGCGGAGGTCTTCTTGCGTGATGAGGGTGGGGATCTTGTGTTCGCGGGCCAAGCGGACTTCGTCGAGACCTTCGCGGAGTTCGGGAGGGATGAATTGCAGGTTGAATTTCTTGTAGAAGGCTTCTTCCGTCGCGAACGGTGTGGAGCGTTCGAGGGCGGCGAGGCTGCCGGTGACACGGGTAAGGCGGGTGAGGTGCGCCTTGGAGCCGGTGTGTCGGATGAGAGCGAGTCCCCAGTTCTGCTTTGAGGCGGGTTCGAGACGAAGCAATGGTCCGGAGGGCAACGAAAAGGTTGCGTATTTTGAGTTGATCTCGAGCATGGGTGTGCGGCCGCCGAAGCGCTGGAAGCATTCGGCGGTGGCGCGGAATTCGGGCGTTCCGACGATGAAGTCGAGACCGCTGATGACTTCGACGCAGCGTCGGTAGTCTCCCGCGGCAATGGCGCGAGTGGCATTGCACTGCTTGAGGAGGAAGTGCTGGATGGCGGCGACGAGCGAATGCGCGTGGTAGAGGAGGATGGTGTTGGATTCGATGAGGCCCTGGCGGATGTGCTGGGCCATGCGCGCGCCGAAGGTTTCGTCGATCTGTCCGCTGTCGAGGGCGCGGCGGAGTTCTTCGATGGAGGAGATGCCGAGTTTCTTGTAGATGCGCAGGACGCGAGTGGCGTCGAGACGCGGGTACTGGTTGATGGCGACAACTTCGGGGGGTACTTCGGAGCGAAGTTTTTCAAGACTTCCGAGTTTGCCTTCGAGAACGATTTCGCGGACGGCGAAGGCGATGGCTTTACCGATGCCTTCGTAGGTGGTGAGATCGGCCTCGTTGCGGACGAGTTCGTCGACGCTTTCGCCAAGGCCGCGGATGGTGGAAGCGGCGCGGCGGTAGGCGCGGATTTTGTAGGGGTTGTCGCCTTTTACGGTGAGGAGTTGGGCGAGCGAGGAGAGACGGTCGGCGATTTCGGCGTTACTGAGAGGAGTGGTGGTCGGCACAGACGAGTAATGCTCCTCTGGGGTTCGATGCAGGATTAACTGATCTCCCAGGTCTCAGAATCGAGACCTGGGGCACCCGCGTGGACGGGAATTGGACCCTTGAGATCCGATGTTGAAGTTCTTCGTTTCCCACGTCCCCGAAAGAAGGGGACATGGGGCACCCGCCATCCTTGTATTTCGACATTTCAAAAGACGGGACAAACATTTGGTTGCGCGAACTGACCGTTGAGTTTCTTATTTTGCGAGGGAGCCGATGGGGAGGTCGATGACGCGGAGGTCGGTGTCGCGGTCGCGAGCGGTGAGGAGGATTTTGCCGTTGCCGTCGGCGACGAAGCTGGATCCGCCGTAGGTCCAGCCGGTCCAGGGGCCGTGAGTCATTTCGCCGACGAGGTCGACGCCGGCCATGGGGCAGTGGACCTGGGCTGCGCGCCGGCTGACGAGGTCTTCGAGTTGTTTGGAGTGATCGGGCCACTGGTCGTTGGGGGCGGCCCAGCCGTAGGGAACGAGCATGAGGTCGGGCTTGAGGGTCTTCATGCGCTCGACGAAGGCGTCGCTGAAAGTATCGGCACAGATAAGGACGGCGATGCGGCCGTATTCGGTTTCGACGATGCCTATGGCTTCGGGGCGGCCTTGCGAATAGGGCGGGGTCATCAGTTCAGGCAGGACGTTGATCTTGCGGTGCTTCCAGAGGATCTTGCCGGATTTGTCGACGAGGATAGCGGAGTCGTAGAGATGGTCGCCGTCTTTTTCATCGAGGCCGATGGCAATCATGAGGCTATATTTGCGGGCGAGGGAGGCGATGCGATCGCTGTCGGCTCCGGGAATGGGAGTGGCCATCTTGTGTGCGTCTGGGTTTTCCCAGCCGAGGATGGAGGACTCGGGGAAGACAGCGATCTGTGCGTGCTGCGCGGAGGCCTGCTCAAGGGCGTATTCGATGCGGCGGAAGTTGCCTTCGCGGTCGCTGTCGATGACAAGGATCTGACAGATGGCTAGGCGGACGTGTCTGGGAGGCTGCTTCTGGGCCGTCGAGCATAGGCAGGGAAGCAGCACTGCAATGGCGATGATGGCTGCGGAGAGTTTCTTGAGCATAGCAGGGATCCCCTTAGCGCATGGCAAACTATCTCTCATTGCCAAGTTCTGAAAATCCGGTGAGTCTAACGGGAGCACCATTCGGGAAAGTCGCAGTCAAAACCAGCTTACCTCCCATCGCTTCTACGGAGCGCCGGAGAGTTGAGATATGCAAATCGGTCCGCTTTTCGATTCTCGAGATTTGCTCCTGTTTGATTCCGAGAGTTCTAGCTAACTCTGCCTGAGTGATGTTGCGAGCTTTGCGCAGCTCACGCATGGTCAATTCCTTCGCAATCAATTCCTCAGCTCGACGCGAAATTCTCTTCTGTCGACTGATGGGAAGAGTTCGTAGTTTTTGCTTCAGAGTTTTCACGGCTATCTTCTCCCCTTTGACTTTTTCATCTCAGCGGTTAAGGCTTCGAGATGGTTCCGAAACCTTGCATCAGCCTGGGCGATCAGGCGTTTGTAGAATTTCGTTTCGCTTACTCCTTTTTGTCTCCAGCCACGAGCAATATAGCGCAGCGTTTGGGATCGAAGGCGAAAGCAACGCGCCATTCGCCACCGTCTGCCTCGAACCGAAGCTCCTTCATGTTCGCAAAGCTGGATCCCTTAAAAGTGTCTACGTGCGGCCTTCCAGTTTCTGGTCCGAACTTCTCCAAGAACAAGGCTTCAGCGTATAGCTCGTCCTGCACTTCAGTTGCGAGTTGCTCGAATTCCAACTCGAATGCTGCGTGAAAGGCAACTATCCACCTCATTAGAATATGCTCCGTGGCGCATATGCTGTCAAGCGCATCAGGTCTTAAATTATCGAAGTGATCATCGGCGGATGGGCCAGGTTGCCTGTGATCAGGGTCGTGAGGCAGGGGATAACAGGCCCGATGCGGTCAGTGAAGGGAGGTCACTAGGGGGAAGAGTCGCAACTGACGTTTGGACAGCGGCTTCTTCGCAGGCTTGTCGTCGAAGACGGTGCGGCCGTTGAGAGATGGGGAGATTTCGCGTTCGTGATTGATGGCGGCGGTGAAGTCGGCGAGGGGGTCGAGGTTCTTTTCGACGTTGCGGGTGAGTTTGTCGAGGCGGCGGAAGCCGTCGAGCTTCTCGGTGTGGCCGAGTTTGGCGGCGTCAAGGGCGCGCCGGAGGATCGCGAGGGATTCGTCGTAGGTCTTGAGGGGAACGGGGAAGGGGTGTCCGTCTTTGCCGCCATGAGCGAAGGAGAAACGGGCGGGATCGGCGAAGCGGCTGGGTGCGCCGTGAACGACTTCGGCCACGAGCGCCAGCGACTGAAGGGTGCGAGGGCCCAGACCTTCGACCAATAAGAAGGATGCGAAGTCGCGGAGGTCCTGCTCGTGGGCAATGGCCAGGACGGCGCCGAGGCGTTTGAGATCGACGTCGGCAGGGCGGACGTCGTGGTGCGCGGGCATCACGAGCCTTCGGATCTCGTCGAGGGAGGTCTGGACGGGCTCGCGAGCGATGTCGAGGAGGACATGCTGGGCCTTGTCGGAGCGGGCGTCGACGAGGTTGAGGATGGTGCCCTGGGGTTTGCCAACGATCGCTGTGTGCGGATCGGAGACGAAGTCGCGAACAGCGGCCGAGTGCCAATGATAGCGGCGGGCGAGGCGATTGCTCTCGTTCATGCCCTGCTGCACGACTGCCCACTCACCGGATTTGTGGATGACGAAAGAGTGGAGGTAGAGCTGAAAGCCATCGGCGATGGCGTTGTTGTCGATGCGGGCGGTGAGGCGGCTGGTGCGGGCGAGATCCTGGCCGTTGAGGCCGGTACGGGAGGCGAATTGAATCAGCTCGTCGGGCGTGCGGCGGGAGTGGCGGCCGCGGCCTCCGCAGATGGTGAAGCCCAGCTCCGAGAAGCGGGGATTGAGGCCGCGCTTGAGTGCGCCAAGGACGGAAGAGGTGATGCCGGAGGAGTGCCAATCCATGCCCATGACCGCGCCGAGGGCCTGAAACCAGAAGGGATCACTGAGACGGGTGAGGAATTCGGAGGGACCGTAGGAGTGAATGACACACTCGGAGACGGCTGTGCCAAGGAGGGTCATGCGCTCGGCAAGCCAGGTGGGAACACGCCCGCCATGAAGGGGGAGGTCGGCGGTTCCAGAGCGCTTCACATCCTCATTCTCTCGCAAAAGAAGGCCACGCGGAGGAGGGCGACCGAGTTGAAAACCCGATCACCAGGGTGTGCGGGCTCAGGGCTACCCCGGAGGATTTGGTGGATGTGAAGCCTGGTTTCCCACCCTACCAACGGTGAAGCGGTTAGCAGGATGGGAACCCGAAGTCGTGCAGAATTAGACGGCCTGCGAGAGGGCGAGGTCCTTTTCCGCTTCGGCATCTGCCGGCGCCGGAGCGGGTTTCGCGGAGACTGGCGGCTTGGCCTTTTCCGCCGGCATGTGGACGTCGATGGTGCCCTGGAGGACGGCCCCTTCTTCGACGCACAGGCGCTTCGTGGCCAGATCACCGAGGAGTGAGCCCTCAGCGCGGATTTCGACGCGCTCATCACTGTTTACTTTGCCGCAGACGTCGCCCATGATGACGACTTCCCGGGCGGCGATGTCGGCCTTGACCGTACCTTCTTTGCCGATGGTTACGCGGTGAGCTGGTGCGCTGATGGTGCCCTCGACGGATCCATAAATATAGATGGGATCGGAAGCGGCGATTTCGCCCTTGATGCGAATCGATTTGCCAATCATCGTGTACTGGCTCTGTGCGGGAGGCTGGTTGGCGTTCGGGCTATCGCTGAAGTTCGACATGAATTGATCCTTTCCTCTTTTGAGAATGTGGAGTGTATGTGTCGAGGCTGGATCAGTCGCAGTTTAAGCGAGTTGCGGGCCGGTCGCGCCGGTCTTTTGAGCCAAGCCGGAATGCCAGAGAAAATCAAGGGATTCCCGATTGTAGCCATAGAGCGGCGGTTTCGGACGATCACGGGAGTGCCGAAGGTAACAGGGCAGGGCTAGGAAGACGCAAGAGAGCCAGGGCTGGTTTTGTTGATTTCCCGAATCGGAACAGGGTTGACAGGGAACTTGAAGGATCGTCAGAGCGTCCAAGTTAGTGCTAGTATGGTTGGCACGGTGCGCCTTGCCAGGTGCTCTTTCTCCAGGGCGCGTATCCTTCAACAAGTTCTCTCAACCGAAAGAAGGATGCGGACATGAAAAGCGATCAACCCTCCAAGGCACTGACCTTCCGGGCAACGGCCTTCAAGGCAATGACCTTCGTCTCCATTCTGCTGCTTTCCCTCGCGGCCCATGCGCAAACTACCGCCGACGTCTTAGACAGCACCGGGGCAAGCCCATCAGCGCCTGGCTCATCGAAGGTGCGCATCGTTCGACTCAGCCAGGTCAAGGGCATTGTCCAGATCGACAGGAACATCGGTCGCGGCTTCGAGAATGCCATCGCGAACCTGCCGGTGGTTGAGCAGAGCCAGATCAAGACGGGTGTAGGCGTCGCCGAAGTGGAGTTTGAAGATAACAGCTCACTACGGATCGCACCCAACTCGCTGGTCGACTTCCCGCGGCTAGAGCGCGAGGCTTCCGGAGCGACGGCATCGACGGTTCACCTGGTGAAGGGGACGGCATACGTCAGCCTTGTGAAGCAGCAGGAGAAAAAAGCTCCGGTGAATCAATTTGAGGTCAAGTTCGGCGCACGGACGCTGAGCCTGGGACCCGCGACCCATGTTCGGCTGGACGTGGCTGATTCCGATGCGAAGCTCGCGGTGTTTGACGGCGCGGTTCGCACCGACGGAGAGAACGGCGGGGTCAGCATCCCCAAGAAGAAGATGGCGGTGTTCTCGATCTTCGATTCGACTGAGCCGACAGTAGCGAAAGAGATTGCGCCGAACGAGTTTGATAACTGGGACGAACAGGAAACCAAGTATCACGCAAACGTGGCTTCCTTCAGCCGATTCAACTCACCGTATTCGTATGGATTGAGTGACATGTCGTACTATGGCGCCTTCACGGAGTTGCCGGGGTGCGGCATGGCATGGCGGCCGTACTTTGCGACGGCGAATTGGAATCCGTACGGGAGCGGTACCTGGGCCTACTACGGCGGTGCGGGCTATTCGTGGGTGTCGCCCTATCCCTGGGCGTGGACGCCTTATCATTCCGGCACGTGGATGAGCTGCGGCGCTGCAGGATGGGGTTGGATGCCGGGCGGAAACTGGTATGGCGTTAACAATGTGGTGGCAACAAACGTGCCAACTTCAGGCGGCGGCAGTGCGGCAGGTGTCGTACATGGACCGATTCGTGCTCCGCACGTGCCTGCTCGTCCCCCTATGAGGGGTGAGTCCGCGCTGATTCCGGTGAATTCGAAACCGATTCCGGTGTCAGGAATTTCTGTAGCGACGAGATCGTTTGTATTTCAAAAAGATTCGGCCGGCCTGGGGGTGCCACGCGCGAGCCTGGGCAAACTCGACAAGTTCTCGAACCAGACTGTCAGCCACGGATCTGCTCGTACGGAGATTTATGCGACTCTACCTCAGACTCAGAGCATGAGGGCGACGGGGCGTGGTATCCCCACGCCGTCGGCTGGACAGGGACAGAGTCTAGGTCTGGCGGGATCGATCCATCGCGGGGCGCCGCCTGCTCCGTCGTATTCCTCGGGCTCCATGGGCGGTTTCTCACGCGGAGGCAATCCCGGCTATTCCGGTGCGTCGAACTCCAGCCCAAGTATGAATTCGGGCTCGATGGGGTCGGGCATGGGTTCAGGCAGATCAGGCGGTGCGCCGATCAGCGCGCCGGTGGCATCTGCTCCGGTGGCGGTTCACAAATAACCATCTGACGAGTCAGTCTTCTGTGCGCATCCTACGGGATGCGCACAGTTGTTTCCGGGAACGGATCAGGGCTGCGCGTCCTCAATGTGGAGAGCGGCAGAGGCAAAAAAGATCAGTGCGCGCGCGAGCACAATTTGATCGCTCCCGGAAATTCCGACGGGGTAATGAGCGAAAATTATCAGCAATGGTCAAAGAGAAATCGGGCCGGATCCGGCGCTGTCTGCTGCGGCGCGAACTTGCGAAGATAGCCCTGGTAGTGGTACTGGCGATGCCCGGGTGGGCCAACGGGCAGCTCTTCAAGCATCATGCGAAGCAGGGCAGCGATGCGAAGACCGAGGATCGCAAACCGGAGTTTCCGGCTTCACAGGCACCTGCCTTCCGTATTCCAGTCGAGCCGCTCGGATTCTTTGCTCCGGGAGCGATCTATCAAGGTCAGCGAGAAAGCATGGTCTCGCTGGATTTTCTGGATGAAGAGCATCTGCTCTTCACGTTTCATGCACCTGGGCTGATTCGCAGGCAGGGAAATCCACTGGCAGCCAACGAGCGCCAGATTCGCGCCATGGTATTGACGCTTCCTGGAGGCGCGGTGAGTTCAGAGGCTCTCTGGTCAGTGCATGACCGGGACCGCTATCTCTGGATGCTGAACGATGGACATTTCCTTTTGCGAGACCGGAACGATCTGAAGATTGGCGGGAGTTCACTGGAGCCTTCGCAGCTGTTTCACTTTCGCGGTCCTTTGCTGTGGGTGGAGGTGAATCCAGCGCAGGATTTGCTGGTTACAGAGTCTCGCGAAAACGTGGACGTCAAGGCGAAACCCGGAGACGTGCAGAGCCCACCCTCGGCTTCAACCCAAATGAATGTGGACGGCGAGGCCCCGGGTTCAAGCCAGGATGTGGTGCTGCGAATCATGCGGCGAGCGACGGGACAGGTGATGCTGATGAGTCGCACACGCAAGACGATTCATGTACCGATCAACTCGGAGGGCTGGGTCGAGACTTTGCGGGGCAAGGGGCATGAATGGATCATCAACATGAACTACTTCCGAGGAGGCAGCCGGATTCTCGGAAAGCTCGACTCAATGTGTGCGCCATCCCTCGAATTCATTTCGGATCCCGAGGTTCTGGTGACGGCCTGCAATCCAGATGAGAGCAGGTGGATGGTTGCGATGTCGACCGACGGAAAACGCCTGTGGAACCAGTCGCGGCCAGCCACGCAGATCTGGCCGAGGCTGATTATGGCGCCAAATGGTTTGCGGTTTGCGCGGGAGACTCTGCTGGCGACCCATGAAGTGAATGCAACTGCGCCGATCAGCTTTGACGACGTGAAGGCGCAATGGGTTGAGGTGTACGACGCGTCAAACGGGAAGATGGAGCTGACTGCTCCGGCAAGTCCAATCCTGGATGGGGGCGGCAATGTGGCGATCTCGCCGTCGGCGCGGCGGGTGGCGATTTTAAATGCGGGGGCGATTGAAGTGTATGAGCTGCCTTCGCCTGCTGCGGGCGCTGCTCCGGCGCGCTGACGGCGGGTGTTCAGGAATTGCTGACGACGTGTAAACTTGCCTGCGGAGGTAGTTTTGGCCACGGCTGTTGTGCGATATACGGCTGCGGCGGTCACTGACCGCGGGCGCAAACGTCCATCGAACGAAGACGCGTTCGGGTTCTCCGTCGAAGCGGGTGTGTACGTGGTGTGCGACGGGATGGGCGGCGCAGCAGCGGGAGAGATAGCAAGCAGTCTGGCTGTGGATGAAGTGCTTCGGTTGCTGAAGGATCGCAAGCAGGAGAGCGAGTCAGAGCTTCCGGGAGCCGCAGAAAGCGCAGTGACGGCTGCAAACGAGGCGATCTTTTCGCGGGCGCAGCGCAATCATCGACTCAGCGGGATGGGCACAACGCTGGTGGTGATGGCGACGCAAGAACAGCACGTCTGGATTTTGAACATCGGCGACAGCCGGTGTTACCTGTTGCGCGGCGGAAAGCTGGAGCAACTTACGCGCGACCACTCGCTGGTGGAGGAGCAGGTGCGGCTTGGCCGTATGACTCCGCGAGAGGCTCTGAACTCTCCGCTGAAAAATGTGATCACCCGTGCGCTGGGAACGCAGTCGCAAGTGACGCCGGATATCTTCGAACTGGAAGCAGAGGCGGGCGATATTTTTCTGCTGTGTTCAGACGGGCTCACGCGGGAATTGCCCGACGGCAACATCGCGAATTTGCTGAACTGCGATCTACCGCTGGAGAACATGGCTGCCCGGCTTGTGGATGCCGCGAAGAAGGCCGGAGGCCACGACAATATTACCTGCATGCTCGTGCGCGCTGAAGCTTAGTCTCCGAATCACGCGCTGATCGTTCTCAGGCCTGAGGAAAGCTACCACCGGGCATCTCGCCACAAAACAAAGTGGAGATGGCATTGAGCATCACCGTGGGGTGCACGGGCTTGGCCAGAATGTCGAACTCATGGCCCTCATTTTTCGCCTGCTGCATCAGCGCTCCAACCGAGGGCTGACCTGAGAAGAGCAGAACATGGCAATGAGGCAAGGTTTCCTTGAGAACTACAGCGAGCTCAATGCCATTCATTGTCGGCAGCATGACATCAAGGATCGCAAGGTCGGGCGGCCAGCCACTTATGACGGTGACTGCGTCCTCAGCCGAGTAGACGACGCGGATGTCATAGCCGTGTGCGCCCAGGATTTGTCCGAGCGTATCGGCGACAACTTTCTCGTCCTCGACGATGAGAATCCTTCTTTCACCCATGCGCCTTGACACCCCTGGTCCCCATAGGGAGAGTTGCGACACCACCACTTGTGCACAGAGATGCCCGGGCGCACATGCAAGTTGGATAGAACTCTGCCAGAAAATCTGCCTTGAAAGTGTCAGATCTGTCTGTGCAGTCGGTGTTGGTCGGTGACGGCGGAGCACCGCATCTGGAGAGAGCTATCGCGATCCCGCCGGAAAGTATGTTGAAGCCGGGAAATTGTATGTGATTCAGCGAAGCTCCGGTTCTTGTTGCAGAGCCGATGTGAAGATAGCGGTTGCAGGCCAGGCTGCGTTGCAGAGAACGAAATTCGGAGGGCATCGGTTCTGAAATCGCCCATGATTACGCGATTACGGAGCTATTAACAAGGTGCGTTTCAGAACCCGGTAAAAACCCTGGACGAACGTAATGGACTTCGTGCACCAGTGCAACCTAAAAACATCTATGTACCTCTAAGAGACCGAGTCTGAAAGCCCTCTCGAACGAGACAACTTGCTGTTGGAGTGAATTTTCACCGCCCGTCCAGCGAGCTTTTTGCAAGCGCAAGTCTCAACAACGAACGACAAAATCTGGGCGGTATCCGGGAAACGACATTATGGTCGAAGCGCTCGTGCTTTGGAACGAACCGAATAATTTATCGCATTGGAATTTTCACTTAGATCCGGATTGGAAACGCTTCAGTGAAATGGTGAAGCTGGCGTCCGCGGCGATTCGCAAAGTTAACCCCGATATTCCGATTGTTCTTGGTGGGGTTTCAGCATGCGATTGTGATTTTCTCCGGCTGATGGCCTCGTACGGAGTGATGGATTTTGTGGACGCAGTCGGGGTGCACGGATTTCCGCTGGACTGGAACCACTGGCAGCTCGATGCCTGGCCCGATCGTATTTGCGAAGCGGCGATGGTGAGTGGCAGGCCTGTCTGGGTGACCGAGGTGGGAGTTTCATCGTTTGGCGCTGAAGAGGTGCAGGTATTCGGGCTTGAGCGCACGCTGCAACTCATTCGTGGACTGACGGAGAGAATTCACTGGTACAGCCTCTACGATCTTCCGCCCACTTGGCCGGCGGAAACGCGGCACAAAGAAGCCGAGGGTTCCTCTTACTACCGTCATTACTACTTGGGGCTAATTAAGGCCGACGGAAAGCCGAAGCTCGCCATGGTTCATTTCCCCACTGACGGCACAGCGGGATTGTGTCAATGGTTTCACTTCGAAGATCACCGTCTTGAAGATTCAGTTGCCTGGATGAAAGAACACGGCGTTCAGTATCTGCGAACGGGATTGAGTTGGGCAGACTCTTACAGGCCCAATGCGGTGGAGTGGTTTGACCGGCAGATGGAAGCGTTGCAGCCCTTCAAGGTAGCGCTGACGCTGTGTTTTACTCCGGCTCACCTGGGAGTGGAAGAGCACCACACCAGCCCACCGCGCGATCCTGATCAATTTGCGGAGTTCGCTGCATGGGCGGCGGAGCGTTATACGAGCAGAACGGCAATTGGATCTAAACCTACCGCGAAGGAAGTGGCGATTTCATGACCAAGCAGATTTTGATTACCGGCGGCGCTGGTTTTGTGGGCTCACACCTTGCCGATGGATTGTTGAAGGCTGGACATTCGGTGCGCGTTCTGGATTGTTTGACGCCGCAGGTCCATGGGGGTGGAGTTCCCGATTACCTCTCGCGCGATGTGGAACTGGTAATAGGCGATGTGCGCGATCCGGAGACGGTGCGAAAGGCTCTGAGCAATGTTGATGTGATCTATCATTTTGCGGCGGCGGTCGGCGTAGGGCAATCGATGTACGAGATCAGCAGGTATATGAGCATCAATACGCAGGGTACTGCGGAACTGCTGCAGGCGATGCTAGATCTCCGGCTCACGCCGGAAAAGCTGGTTGTCGCGTCCTCCATGTCGATCTACGGCGAAGGTAGCTATGTGTGTGCTGAGTGCGGCGCGAATGCTAACCCGCCAGTGCGCACGAATACGCAACTCCGGTCAGGTCGCTGGGAGATGAGTTGTGATCTGTGCGGAGGAACGCTGAAGCCAGTGCCGACGAATGAGAAGAAGCCGGGCGTGCTGAATTCAGTGTATGCACTCTCAAAACGTGACCAGGAAGAGCTCTGCCTCATTTACGGGAGAACCTACGGGATTCCGGTAACGGCTCTGCGCTTCTTCAATATCTACGGGACGCGGCAGGCGCTGTCGAATCCATACACGGGAGTAGCGGCAATCTTTGCTTCGCGATTGATGAATGGGCAGCCGCCAATGGTGTTTGAAGACGGGCAGCAAATGCGTGATTTCGTAAGCGTGTATGACATTGTGCGGGCGAACATGCTGGCGATGGAGAGCAGAGCGTCAGACGGAGAGGTGATCAACATCGGATGTGGCAAGCCCATTTCGATTTTGCAGGTTGCGCAGATACTGGCGAAATCGCTGGGCAAGGAGATTGCGCCGGTGATTTCGCAAAAGTACCGGGCGGGAGATATCCGCCACTGCTATGCCGATCTGACCAAGGCGCGGAGCCTGCTGGGATATGAGCCGCGGGTCACGCACGAGGAAGGATTCAAAGAGCTTGCGGAATGGCTGGCAGAACAAGAGGCTGAAGACAAGGCGGAGACGATGATTCGGGAGCTGACCGCTTACGGGCTGACAGCATGAAAGGACCTGAGTTGCCGAGGAGCGCAATAGAGATAAGTAAAGGAGAGTGTGCCGAATGAAAGGAAACAGAGCGCGCACGGTACTGATTACAGGCGGAGCGGGATTTATCGGATCGAATCTTGCTGAGCGGCTTCTGGGGACACCCGAGACTCACGTCAGGATATTTGATAATCTGTCGCGCGCTGGAGTAGCGCGTAACATCGACTGGCTGAAGAGCAAGGCTCATGGCAACCTGGAGCTGATCGAAGGAGACGTCCGCAATCAAGACGCGGTGCGCAAAGCGGTTGATGGAGCTACGGAGATTTATCACTTTGCCGCGCAGGTAGCGGTGACGACGTCGGTCGACGATCCCGCGTTAGATTTTCAGGTGAATGCGGTGGGAACGTTCAACGTATTGGAGGCAGCGCGGAAGTCGAGCCTCAGGCCTTTCCTGCTGTACACATCTACGAACAAGGTGTACGGGGCTCTTGAATCGGTTCCGGTGGCAGCAGATGGAACGCGATATCGATCGAAGGATCCGCTGTTTCACGGGGTGAATGAGTACCAGGGCCTGGATTTTCATTCTCCTTACGGATGCTCGAAGGGAACTGCAGATCAGTACGTCCGCGATTACGCGCGAATCTACGATTTGCCTACTGTCGTGTTTCGTATGTCGTGCATAGCGGGGCCGCGTCAGTTTGGCAATGAAGACCAGGGTTGGGTTGCGCATTTTCTGTATTCCGCGTTGATGGGCAAGCGCATCACGATCTACGGTGACGGGCTGCAGGTGCGAGATGTTCTGCATGTCCATGACCTCATCGATGCGATGGCACGGGTCCGGGAGCAGAGCGTGACGACAGCCGGGCAGGTCTTCAACCTCGGCGGAGGTCCGGAGCACTCGTTCTCCGTTATGGAGATGTTGCAAGCCATCGAAGAGGTCACGGGAAAGACGATTCGCGTTGATCATCGAGAAGTGCGGCCGGGCGACCAGCCGCTGTATGTTTCAGACACTTCAAAGCTGGAAAGACTCACCGGCTGGCGGCCGCGCAGAAATTTGTCAACCATACTCGGGGATATACGCGAGTTCTGGCGTCAAGGGCAGGTGCGGGAAGAGTCGCGGGACCTGGTGGGATCGCGGAACACCGCGCTGGGAGAAGTGGCATGAAATACGCACTGATCAATCCGCGCTGGACCTTTGAGGGATCTACCTACTTCGGCTGCCCCGAACCGCATTTCCCGCTGGAGCTGTTGTATGCACAGCAGACTTTGCGCAAAGCGGGGCACGAGGTTGTGCTGATCGACGCATTGATGGAATCGCTAAATCCGGACCAGGTCAGAAAAAGGCTGGGCAGATTCGACGAAGACTACCTGGTCATTCCCACAGCGCCGTCTTATCTCTTCTGGAGATGTCCTCAGCCGGAGCTTCGGGTGCCGCGGCAATGGTTCCAGGCATTGGAGCGGAAATCGACCAAGGTGGTGATTGGGCCGCATGGATCGGCGACTCCCAAAGCGACACTGACGAAGACGGGTGCAGATGTTGTGCTGAGAGGTGAGCCGGATCAGACGCTGCCTATGCTGGCGCATTCGCCCTGGGAGACGATCGACGGCTGCTGCTGGCGCGATGCTACCGGCACCATTCACATGGGCCAGGGACTTGGAGTGGCGGATATGCATGCGATGGGTCCGCTGGATTACTCGGACTATCCAGTGGAACTGCATAGCCACAAGCATCATATTTTTTCCGGGAACGGAGCGGATCATTTACGACGAGGAGCCGAGATGGAGTTTGCCCGCGGGTGTCCGTACTCCTGCACTTTCTGCAACAAGACTCTGTTTCGGAACAAGTTCCGAGAACGCGAACTTGGCGCAGTGATTGAGGAGATGGATCAGCTGATTGCGCGCGGAGTGGATTACATCTACTTCATCGACGAGATCTTTGGAGTCGGGAAGAATGTAAGAACACTGCTCGAGGAGATCGCAAAACGACCGGTATCGATTGGATTTCAATCGCGCATCGATCTTTGGAATGAAGAGACACTCGATCTGCTGGGACGCGCACACTGCGTGTCGTTTGAGTGCGGCGTGGAATCGGTTACGGAAGAGGGGCGCGACGAACTGAATAAGAATTGCAAGCTGACGACGGATCGGATTGGCGATCTGCTGATCTATGCGCGCCAGAGGATTCCGTGGGTGCAGGCGAATCTGATCAAGACGGACAAGGATGATGCAGAGCTCGTGCGTCAATGGCAGACGAAGCTGAAAGCGCATGGCGTCTGGGTGAGCGAGCCGGTACCGATGTTCCCGTTCCCGGGAAGCCCCCTATACGTAGAGACATTTGGCGTGGCTCCGGATGAGTCAGCATGGGAACGTGCGCACGCGTTCTATCTGCAATTGTTTGCGGACAAAGGGTACAGCGATATTCAGGATCAGTCGCCGGTGCCGCTGGAGCAACTGGAGAACGAGGCAAGACCATGCGGATCCTGATGACGACCGATACGGTTGGCGGTGTGTGGACGTTCGCAAAAGAACTGGCGGCCGAACTACTCAGGAATGGATGTTCAGTAGCGCTCGTCAGCTTGGGACGGAAGCCTACCGGGGAGCAGCAGGCGTGGGCTGAGGCGCAACAGAGCGAGTGGGGGAAGCGCTTCCGCTATGACGGACTCGAAACTCCACTTGAGTGGATGACGGAAAATGCTGGCGCATTTACTGAAGCTGCTCCAAGGCTGGAGAAGATCGCGAATGAGTTTGGCGCGGAGTTGTTGCTGAGCAGCCAATTCTGTTTTGGGGCGCTTGAATTCGATATCCCGCGCGCGGTGGTTGCGCACAGTGATGTGCTGAGCTGGGCGGAGCAATGCAGGCCAGAGGGTCTTCAGAAATCGGAATGGCTGGATACCTATTGCGATCTGGTGCAAAAGGGACTGGATGGCGCCGACGCAGTCATAGCGCCCACGCGGTGGATGATGGATGCGCTGACACAGAACTTCAGAGTGCCGAGCGAGCAACGGGTAATCGCGAACGGGATTGGGCCTTGTGGAAAGCATCGAAGCGACAAGCGGCCATTGCAGGCGGTTAGCGCTGGCCGCCTCTGGGATGAAGCGAAGAACCTGAAGTTACTGGAGAAAGTAGACTCGCCCATTCCGCTCCTGATTGCAGGCGAGACTGAGTATGGGTCCGCGAGCAGTGGGACGCAAGGCGAGGACGTTACATTGCTCGGCCCTCTGGAGCACGACCGGCTGATGAGCCTGTTTGCGCAGAGCGCGATCTACATCTGTACATCCCGCTATGAGCCGTTTGGATTAGCTCCGCTTGAGGCGGCTATGTGCGGGTGTGCGGTGCTGGCCTTCGATATTCCTTCTCTACGTGAGGTGTGGGAAGACGCCGCGCTTTACTTCACCGGCGTAGATTCGCTTTCGAGCTGGCTGTGGCGGCTGAGCGATCATCCATGGTTGTTGAATGAAGCGCGAGAGATCGCAGGGAGTCGTGCCGGAGAATTCTCGGCAGAACGTATGGCTCAGGGGTATGTGGAGCTGTTCCAGTCGATGATGAGGGAATCATCCGTGGTCGCCAGCCATGTCGCGTAAATTCCGCATCGCATATTTCGCTCATGCCATCCGTTCTGACTGGAATAACGGCAACGCGCATTTTCTTCGGGGGCTGCTGCGGAGCCTGGGAGAGTGCGGGCACGAGGTGGAGATCTACGAGCCGGAGGATGGCTGGTCGATTGAGAACCTGAGGCAGGAGGAGAAAGGGGAGCAATCCCTGCGGCAGTTCGCAAGGGTCTATCCAGATTTGCGCGCGAGGCCCTATGTCGCGGAGGAATCGAGCGGTCCAAATGCGAGGGAGCGGTGGCAAAAAGCGCTGCGCGGAACGGATTTTGTGATTGTCCACGAGTGGAATCCGCCGGCGCTTGGGCATTGCCTGCTGGAACTGCGCGATGAACTTGGATTCCGGCTGCTGTTTCACGACACCCATCATCGTGCATCCTCATCGCCGGGACAGATCCGCCTTCTCGGGATTGAGCGCTATGACGGGGTTGTCGCGTTTGGGGAGGCGCTGCGAGCGATCTACCGGGAACGCTTCAACCTCCAATGCGTCTGGACGCTCCATGAAGCGGCGGACATTACGGTATTCCGACCGCAGCCGGATGTTCCGAAAAAAATCGACGCGGTATGGATTGGGAACTGGGGCGACGATGAACGTTCGATGGAGATTTGCCAATTCCTGCTGAAGCCGGCAAGCGAACTTCGGCAGTACCGGTTTGCAATCTATGGAGTGCGTTACCCGAATGATGCGCTCAAAGCGCTTGTGAGCGCCGGTGTTGAGTACGGAGGATATCTTCCGAATCTCGATGGGCCGGAGACCTACGCGAGATCACGAGTGACGATGCATATACCGCGGCAGCAGTATGCGAGCGCCATGGCGGGCATTCCGACCATCCGGGTGTTTGAAGCACTGGGTTGTGGCATTCCGCTGATTTCGGCGCCCTGGTCCGACACGGAGCACCTGTTCCGCGAAGGGGATTTCCGGTTTGTTCGGAACGCGAATGAATCGCTCGAGGCGCTGAAGTCGCTGCTCGTTGACGAGAAGTCTGCTGCGGAGCAAGCAGCACGGGGACTGGAGACGGTGCTCGCGAGGCATACGTGCATGCATCGCGCGCAGGAATTGACAGCGATCTGTGAGGAACTAATCCGATGAAAATCTTTGTCTTTGGCTCAAGCATCGTGTCGTCGTATTGGAATGGCGCTGCGACCTACTACCGAGGAATCTACAAGTACCTCGCGCGGGCGGGACACGAGATTACCTTCGCAGAGCCGGACGCCTATGGGCGGCAGGAGCATCGAGACGCGGAGGATGTTTCGTATGTTCACTCGCTGGTTTACCGACCCGGCGAGGACCTGGATGCAATGCTGAAGCGGGCTTCGAACGCGGATGTTGTGATCAAGCACAGCGGCCTGGGGGTGGATGACGAACTATTGGAACAACGCGTGCTGGAGTGTTCGCCGCATTCGGTTGTTTGTTTCTGGGATGTAGATGCTCCGGCAACGATTGCGAGAATGCATGCAGATGCAAATGATCCGATGCGCAGAGCGATCTCAAGATACGACGCTGTGTTTACGTATGGAGGCGGGCCGGAGATTCGTGACGCGTACCTGAAATTGGGGGCCCGCACCTACTACAGCGTCTACAACGGGCTCGATGTGGATACGCATCATCCCGTCCCATCGGAGCCTGAGCTGAAATGCGACGTGGCATTCATCGGGAATCGACTGCCGGATCGCGAGAAGCGCGTGGAAGACTTGTTTCTAAAGGCAGCGGAACTCGCACCGGATAAGCAGTTCCTGCTGGGCGGAGAAGGCTGGGGAGACAAGTCGATGCCGCGCAACGTGCGATGGATTGGGCATGTGCCCACGCACCGGCACAACGCGGTGAACTGTTCGGCGGGTATGGTGATGAACATCAACCGCTCGTCGATGGCGGCCTATGGCTACGCGCCGCCCACGCGCGTATTTGAAGTCGCGGGTGCAGGGGCGTGCATGCTGTGCGATGAGTGGCCGGGGATTGAGGAGTTCTTCGAGCCGGGAAAAGAAATCATTGTGATCGACAGTCCCGAAGAGGTGGTTGCGGCGATTGCCTTGCATGATGAGGCATCGCGCAAGCAGATCGGAGCGGCATTCCACGCACGCGCCCTGCATGATCACACGTACGCGCAGCGAGCCGCAGATGCCGAGCAGGCGTTTCGCGAGTGCCTGCAAAGGAAGAAGACGGCAATTGTTCAGAGCGAAACGGGCGTGACCGCAATGACAGGAGAAGTGGCGTGAAGATTGTCATTTATGGGCTCGCGATTACATCGTCGTGGGGCAATGGTCATGCGACGACATATCGATCGCTTTGTAAAGCGTTGGCGCGACGGGGCCATCAGATTCATTTTGTAGAGAAGAACCTCGAGTGGTATCGCGACAATCGAGACATGCCACATCCTGAGTTCTGCACAGTCCACCTCTACGAAGACTGGGCGGAGCATGAGCGTAGCCTGATCAGGCTGAGTAAGGATGCGGATGCCATTGTGGTTGGCTCGTATTTTCCGGATGCGATTGCCGCAACGGGAGCGCTGCTGCAGGCTGGATACAGCCCGATGATCTTCTACGATATCGACACGCCGATCACGATTGCGAAACTGAGGATTGAGGGACGGTCGGAGTACATTGATGCTGGCCAGATTCCGCTGTTCTCGGCGTATCTCAGTTTTACGGGAGGCCCGGTGTTACGCGAAATCGAAGAACGATTTGGATCGCCGTATGCTGTGCCTTTCTATTGCTCGGTGGATGCAGAACTGTATCGGCCGAAGCCTGCCGAGCGCGAGTTCGAGTGCGCGATGAGCTATCTCGGCACCCATGCCAGGGATCGACAACCGAAGCTGATGAAGTTTCTAAACGAAACAGCGGAGATGATGCCGGAGTCCCGCTTTATTGTGGCGGGCGCGCAGTATCCAAAGGAGACACCGTGGGCGAAGAACGTGGAGCGAATCACTCACCTGTCGCCGCCAGATCATCCTACGTTCTATTGCTCTTCGAAGTTTACGTTGAACCTGACGCGCGATGAGATGGTAGCAGCGGGCTACTCGCCATCCGTGCGGCTGTTTGAAGCGTCAGCGTGTGGTGCAGCGATCGTTTCGGATTATTGGAAAGGGCTGGAGCAATTTCTAACCCCGAATGAGGAAGTGTTGCTGCCCAAGGATGCATACGAAGTGAAGCAGATTCTTCGAACGACGTCTGAAGCCGAGAGAACGCGTCTGGGACTGAACGCGCGGGAACGAGTGCTGTCAGAGCATACGGCGGCCCATCGAGCTTTGGAGTTTGAGCAGATTGTAAGCCGGTGCAGTGGCGGGTCGCCGGACGTCACGAAAGAAGTTCAGAAAGAGACGAAAGAACAAGATCCGGCTGTTCCGCAGAGAGCTGTTCGCGCGAGTGTTTGCCCGTAGCCACTGCGATGACGCTGATGCCGTGCTGACGGGCGGCGCGGATGTCGGCGGGTGTATCGCCGATGGCGCAGATGGCCGCATCGGGTCCTGCGAGATCTCGAGCTTTCAAGAGCGCCTGACTGTAGACGGCAGCGCGGGTTTCAAGTCCATCGCTGAAGGCGTGGAAATCGAAATATTGCCAGAGTCCGCATGATTCCAGCTTGATCGTGCCTATCGAGGCAAGGTTGCCGGTCGCGATTCCGAGAGCTGCTTTGCGATGGCGCAGGTGCTGCAGAACTTCACGGATAGCTGGGAGAACCTCGGCATTGATCTGCCCCCGGTTTCTACTGACAAAAGAGCACATGGAAGAGCAGGCCTCGGGAATGCGCGGTCGCCAATCGGACTCGGATATCCCGGCCAGAACGAGCGCATCGCGGATGATTCCGATATCGGTATTGCCGTGCGCCGTAACTCCGTCCAAATTGAGATCACGTCCGGAGAGACCTCTTAGCGCTTCGCAGAATGCGAAGTAGTGAATGGCATCCTTGCAGTTGAGGAGAGTGCCATCGACGTCGAAGAGGTAGGCATCGAACTGATCCCACGGGCGAGGCAGGCTGCCTCGGGGAGTCAGGCGATCATCTGCGGCCGGCTGCAAAGCTGTGTCCATAGGTTCAGTTCCTGTCGTACTTCTTCAATGAGCCCGGACCAATCTCCGGGAGCGCGCTGGCGGAAGAGGCGGAGGGTGGGATACCAGGGGCTGGTGTTTCCGCAGGCCATCCATCGCCAATCTGCGGCGTGCTGAAGCAAAACCCAAGCGGGAATGCCCATGGCTCCTGCGAGATGCGCGGCGAGGGTGTCGACCGCGATGACGAGATCTAGCTGCGAGATGATGCAGGCAAGATTCAAGATGCCGTCGCCCACATCAGCGGAGTCGCGGAGACGTGGGGTAGGTGGCAACTGGTTCCAATCCGACTGTGCGGAGCCGCCCTGCAGGCTCCAGAACTCGCAGCCTGTTTCTGAGAGCAAGGCCGAGAAGGCGGGGAAGGGGATCGAGCGATCGGGATTCCATTCTCCTGCGGCCCAGACGACTCCGACGCGTGGATGATTATGACCCAGCTTGCGATTGACGCAGTTGCAGCGGGTCTGCGGCGGGTGGAGGTAATTCTGAGCGAGAGGCAGATCGTTAACCTCGGTGCGGAAAATGTAAGGCAGCTCCATCACTTCGATCTGCGTATCCCAGGAGACTGGATTCACGGGTGCGAGCCGGCCCCAGGTGACTACTTCGTCGACGCCGTCTATATAAGGCGCGAGGTCGTACAACGCTGGTGGCACTTCGAAAGTGACATTAGCGGCAAGGCTTCGCAGGCGAGGGGCGTAACGCAGGAACTGAACGGCGTCGCCGTAGCCGTGCAGGCATCTCAGGATGACGTTGCGGCCTTTCAGATCTTCACCCGTCCACATGCGATGCGGATCAGGGCCGCCGCGACCGCGAATTGCATCGGACTCGCGCCACGCGGAGGCGAAGTCGCCCGAGAACATATGCGCCATCCAGCGACCGGCTGCGCAGCGATCGGGATCGGCTCCGGAAGCTTCGGCGAAGTGAAAGTGCTGAACAGCTTCAGGGTAGCGACTGTTCAGAAGGCTCTCGGCTTTTTCGAGATGCGGCACGCTCTGGTTTCTCATGATGCGCTCCGTCCGTTAGCTGGGTAGACACAGTGTGGGCCGTCAGGTGGAACTTCGATGGAGTGCCAGCGACAGATGTACACCTCGTTTTCCGGTTGCGACTCGATGGCGAATCCTGAAGAGCGCAGCATCGCTTCGACGCAGGCACGGTTGGGTACCCACCAGTTGGTTTCATCGTGTGAGTAGCGGTGCTCGACGAAGTGCATCTTCGGATAGCCAGGGTCGTCGAAGTGGATCTCGGCATGGAAGTCGTAGTCAGGATCGACGTGGGCGATTTCGCGGCTGCCTCGCTGCATACTCTGAAAGAGCAGCAGATCTCGGGCTACGTGTTCGTGAATCAGGTCGAGCGCGAGCAGCGGGTGACGAAGGTGGTACAGCACTCCCATGAAAATGACGAGATCGAACGTCTCATGGAGAGATCCGACTTGCCACACCGACATCCGGCGGAACTCGATATCCATTCCGGAGACTCGAGCAGCGAATCGGGCCTGGGCAAGGTAATGTTCGTCCGTATCGATTCCGAGTACGCGGTCGGCACCCCGACGCTTCATCTCGAGCGAGTAAAAGCCTCCGTTGCAGCCGATGTCGAGGACTGTCTTGCCGGTGAGATCGTGAGGCAGGGATTCACTGAAGCGGTCGTATTTGATCTGAGGATAGTCACCGAGGAAGTGATCAGGCGCAGTCTGAACTCCGCATAGACGCATGTTGTGAAACCAGGGGCCCAAAGCGGCGATGCGTTCTTTAAGGGTTCTGATTTCCTGGTCAGCGTGAAGCGGTGTCGACGGCATTGAAGTGTTGTTCCTCCTGGGTTTTGTCCTCTTGCGTCTGCGCTGATGGGAATTCCCCTTCTTCAAGGAGTCGAATTGCGGATCGATAGCCGTGGAGAGTTCCGACATCTACATAGCCGCGTCCCGCTCGTACGGCCCGAGCACGACCTCCGGAAGCGAGCCATGCGTTGATGAGGGTGCCGAAGTATTCGTCATTGCGTTCAGGCTTACGCCACAGATCATAGAGATCGTGGAAAACATGGCCCGGCATTTTGAAGGCACCCCAGATCCAGTTGGAACCAGCGTTCTTCTGCTTCACCTGGATTTCGCGCACGTTGTCATCATCATCTGTGAGAACGGCGTCGAAGAACTGGGGCTGCTCGACAGGGAAGAGCAGGAAGGAGAGTGCGTCATTTGGGAGCCGTTGAAGAGCGTCTTCAGGGAACCAGACGGTATCAGGCAGGCCTATGACGACAGACTCATCAGCAGCGATGAAGGGCCGGGCGCGAAAGACCGCGTCACACAAGCCCCCAGGGTGAGGCTGTACCGCGTACATAATGTCAGCGCCCCAGAGACGGGAGCCGTAGTAGTGAAGGATGTCGCCCTTACCCGGAGAGATGACAAAGCAGAGCTTGTCGGCTCCTCCGCGGATCATGCGTTCGACGAGGTACTCGCTGACTGCGCGAGGACGTTCGCCGCCGTTTTCGACGCGACTGCCCACCGGGAGCAGCTCTTTGGAAAAGGCCAGCGGCTGAATGCGATTGCCTGCGCCTGCCGCTGGAATGATACCCCACATAAGGTCCCTCGAAGTTGATGTCCGCCGCGGCCAGCTTGCCTTGTTATGCCGATTCACCTGCAGCTTGCACGTGATCGGTCACCCGATCGCAGATATCTTCCCATTCCATGACGCGCCGTTCGGCTGTATGGTTGGCCAGGGTCCGTTCACGAGCAGCGCGGGCAATGCGGAGCAGGTCTGAGTCGGGCAGGGAAAGTGCTCCGATGACGTCGTCAGCGGTGTCGACACGGAGGATCTCCTCCCCGGGAGTAAAGAACATATCGAGCCCATCCCATCCGTCGCTCACGATTGGGACGCCGCAAGCTGCAGCCTCAAAGAGGCGTCCTGAAGGGCAGTATCCGTACTGGGCCATGACGGCACGGGTGATATTGAGGGTTGCGCGGCTGGAGCAGAAGAATGCCGGGTGGAGATACGGCGGGAGATGGGGGACAAAGATGATGTTGGGAAGAGACGAAAACGAATTGGGATACTGCGCGCCCGCCAGCTGAAAAGTCTGATCGTGGAGACGCCGCGCCGGTTCGAGGAACAGATTTTCAAGGGCTTGCTGGCGGTCGGCGGCAAAGGTGCCAAGATACGACAGCAGGCCTCGGTACCGCTCGAGCGGCTCGACAGGAGAGTGCGCTTCTGGGTCGACCGAGCCATAAAGCGGGGCTACGGTGCGCGCACCGAGGCGCGATTGCAGTTCGGTGAGAGCGCGTCCGCCGGTATAGCTTAAGACGAGATCAAAATCAGCAAGACCATTGGTTGGCAGATATTCGACGGGTTCTCCGCTGCGGAGGGAGCTAAGTGTGACCGGCGTGTCGAGATCATAGAAGCACTTGATGGCCGCACGAGAGTTAAGAATCAGGTCAGCAGCCTCCGGGCCATCCGGGCAATAGCTGGTGAACATGCCGACATCAGCTGAGTCCAGATCGCGTCGAGCCTGTGTGCGAATTTCATCCATGGATGAGTAGAGGCGAAGTGCGATGCCCTGGGGCGCAGTCCATTGATCGCGATTGTCGGCGTACCAGGAGACATTGTGTTCGTAGAAACTGGCGGTGTGGCCACGTTTTGCGAGGGCTTTAAGAAGGGCCCGCCAGAGCGTAGCGTGTCCATTTCCCCACGATGAGGAAATCGTCAGCCCGAAAATGACGATGTGCATGCACCGCTCCGATGTAGGCAAGACCTTAATGTGCGTGGCATATCAATTTATGGCTACGTCGGCCGTTGTCGCTTCGGCCGCGCGAATCTTTCGGTTTCACGAATAGAGACACTGGTCCTGCACTGAGCGCGGAATTCGCGCCACGATGGCTAGCGTAGGATGAGACGCTCCAAAACCGGAGCGGGTTGTTTGTTCATTCCTGCGCGGAGTGGAACGAACTTGAGGCGGTTCTGGCTAGCGCTCAGCGCGTTTCAATATGAGAGGCATACCGGCGCCGAGGGCTCCAAAGGACCCAATGGACGGATCGGATTCGTCAGGAGCAGGGCCGATAGCGGGAGGATTGACCTGTTCCCTGGGTTCGGGCCTGTGCCACGGTAGCTGGAGAGTTCGCCGTAACTCGATCTGATCGCCGTTGATCTTTCCTTCGAAAGAATTGATGCCGGATTTAAAGACGACACGATCGCTCTGGACGGAACCGTCAGAGATGGGAACAGGCAGATCATCGCCACCGAAGAAGCCGCCGGTGCCTTCGACAGAACCACTGAGGTTGCTGCCGTTCTGGGTGAATGTGAAGGCGTGAAGCGAGCCGAGGAAACCTCGGAGTTCGGATCCGGGTTCAGGGATCGGACGCCAAAGGCCCGTGATCCCGGAGCCTTTGGGAATCGAGCGCTTCCACTCGGAGATCTGCGGGCGGAGGTCGATCTGTTTGCATTCGACGCTTGTGGATGCTGAGGTGAGGCCCGGTGATGTGGCTTCGACAGTGATAGTCCCGGGCTTCTTTGCAGACTGGACAATAGCCATGCAGTAGCCGGAAAAGGCTTTGCGGGACTCGCCTTTGTCGGGTGCCTGATCGGTGGGATCTCCGTTGCCCACACCAATGAGTTTTGCAGGTCCACTGACATGGAAGGTAACGAGACTGTCGGTGACCGGGACAGTGCGCCCCTTAGCGTCCTGCACTTCGACCGAGAACATCGCGACGTCTTCGCCATCAGCGGAGATGGATTGACGGTCGGGACGCAGCACGAGCTTGGCAGGCGTGCCGGTGGTTTCGCGCGCGGTTGTCATAACCTGCTTGCCGTCCTTAAAGCCGTGGGCCTCAATGGAGCCGGGCGAGTATTTGACGATCCAGGCGACGTGCGAATCTCTGGGGACATCTTTTGCGCCGAGGCTCTGGCCATTGTGGAAGAGCTCAACCTTGTCGAGGTTCGAATAGACCCAGACGGCGATTTCCTTGCCCTCGTAGCCCGGCCAGTTCCAGTGGGGAAAGAGATGCAGCACGGGCTTGGTGGTCCACCACGACTGGTAGTAGAAGAAGGAGTCTTTGGGGAACCCGCAGGTATCGATGATGCCGTATTGCGAGCTGATGTTTGGCCATCCGTTCGGCGAGGGCTCGCCGCGGTAGTCGAAACCGGTCCAGACGAATCCACCAGAGAGCCATGGGCGCGCGTTGCAAAACTTCCACCAGCCTTCTGCCGAGGCGCGGCCGGTAGTGGTATAGGGATCGTAGGAACTGACGAACCCTTTTTTAGGATCGGTGATATAGATGCCGCGCGTGCCGACGGCGCTAACGGTTTCGGTCCCCATGACCGGCTTGTCAGGATGAGCGTTGTGAAAGGCTTCAGCCTGCGGGTCCATGTAGTTGTAGCCGATGACGTCTCCGAGAGCGAGGCCGCCAGTACCGATGGAGCCGGTGGGGGCGAGAGAAGCAGGGCGGGAGCCGTCGTGCGCGGCTGCGACTTCTTTCATCGCGGTGAGGATGAGAACTCCGCGCGGACCGTTGGCCTGGGCTTCTTCATTGCCCATGGACCACATGAAGACGCTGGGGTGATTGCGGTCGCGGCGAACGAGATTCTCGAACTGCTGCAGACCCTCGGGACTCGACGACATCATGCGTGTTTCATCGAAGACGAGCATGCCGAGTTGATCGCAGGCTTCGAGAAGTTCCGACGTGGGCGGGTTATGCGAAGTGCGAAGTGAATTGCAGCCCATCTCCTGGAGTTTGCGGATGCGGTAATACTGAATGGCATCGGGAAGAGCGGCACCGACCCCCGCGTGATCCTGGTGATTGCATGTGCCTTTGAGCTTGACGGGAGTGCCGTTGAGAAGGAGGCCGCGCTGAGCATCGAAATGAACGGTGCGGATGCCGAACGGCGTTTCGTAGCGATCGACCGTTTTGGCGTCGACTTGAACCTCGGTTAGGAGCTTGTAGAGATTGCGGTCTTCGAGCGACCAGAGCTTGGCGCGAGGGATCTCGATCTTCTGGTTGTAGGCGTGCTGATCGCCCGAGTGGATTTCGGCTGGTGCAGCAACGTTTTTAGCGACCGCATTGCCGGAGGGATCGACGACGGTGGAGATGATGCGTGTGTTGTTTGCTGTAGGACTGTGATTCTCCACTTCAGTGAGGATGGAGAGGGTTGCAGCGTCGCCGCGAATATCAGACCGGACAAAAGTTCCCCACTTCTTCACGTGCACTGGATTCGACTTAACGAGCCAAACGTGGCGATAGATGCCGGCTCCTTCATAGAACCATCCATCGCTCTCAGTTGCGTCGACGCGAACGAGCAGCACGTTGCGTTTACCAGGATTGGCAAAGGTGGTTACATCGAAGCTGAAGGGATCGTACCCGCCGCTGTGACGGCCAATGTAGAAGCCGTTGAAGACCACCATGGTATTGCGATAGGCTCCATCGAACTCAAGGGAGATGCGTTTGCCGGCGTCTTCAGCGGGTAGATCGAATATGCGGCGATACCAGCCGACGCTGGTCTCAGGATACTTGCGACCGAGAGGATAGAAACCTTTGCTCTGCAACTCGGGATCGTTCTGATACTTCAGTTCCACGGCCCAATCATGCGGAAGGTCGATGTCGCGCCAATCGCCGTCATCGAAAGAGGCGGAGGCCGCGGGCATGAAGTTGCCGGTCTTTTGAAAATTGCCGGCGCCGGCGGTGCCGTAGTCGAAGTCCTTGGAGGGATCACATGCATGACCGAAATGGAATCGCCATCCGAAGTCGAGGAGAAGGCGTTCGCGCCCGGCGCCTGGTGTAGGGGAAGCGAGATTGGCAGGAGCCGTAAGAGGTCCCGATAGATCGTCGCCGACAATTGCTGCAGCGGCATGAACCGGGTTCGTCGTCGCCACCGCAGCGGGTGCGAGCAAGCTGGTTTTGAGAAGGTCGCGGCGTGAAATCGTTTTCATTTTGCCTCCCGGAACTGCCACTTTGGGTTCTTCAGAAGTGGCTTAGGAACATGCATCGACATTATGCACGGCTAGACTGGCAAGCGTCGCGCAAAAAAGTCGGAGACATACGGACCTTCGCGACTAGAGGAAGGTGCAGCGCTAAGACACCGCCACGCGCAAGGCGAGCGCAGCAACAGCGAAGAGGAGCCATATTGTCGGAAAGGGGAGGTGCGAATACCAGCGCACACGTAGTGCGAAGACGATTGCGGCCACGAAGAACAGAACGAGACCCGCGGCTGCCGCGATGCCAACCATAGGGAGCAGCAATCCGGCGAGCAAGCCAAGTGCCCCGGCGGCCTTCAAGGCGCCGAGCAGGGGCAGCTGAGAGTATGGAAGTCTCAACCTGTCCATGCTCGCGAGTATCCAGTCGACGCGCCTGAAATCGTTGCTGGCAGCGTAGAGATTGGCCGCTGCAGTGAGTACGGTGATGACGACATAGAGTTTGAACACGATGACTCCCTTCGAGGGCAACTATTCTTTTTATTTGGCGGGCTTGTAGGAGCCAATGAACCGTAACTCCTGACGGATGGGAGGGGCCGCTGCCCAACCTTGAATATTGGCCGCGAATTCTCGGCCGGCATCGATGTTCGGCAGAGGATTTTCAATGCCCTCTTCGAGTTCGAGCCAGCCGATAAAGCTCGTACTGTTCGGTATTGCACACCATGTATACCGAACGCCTTCGGCAGATTGGTGATTCAGCGCAATGAGGATTCTGTCTCGAGCGGTTTCAAAGTCTCTTACAAATTCTGGTTTGATGTTGAATTGAGCCATGAGCACGCGCATGAGCGGATTTCTCCATTGAAAAAGGTACGACCAGAAACGAGGGGACCGTCTGAGGAAGTGTCACCTCGGTTTCAGTTCGTTCGTCAATACGATGACGAAGTGCAAAACGAGAAGGTGACCATGAGCGGAGCTGATTGGCTGGCGGAGCGATTCGAAGGGCACCGCAACCATCTTCGATCGGTAGCGTATCGGATGCTGGGTTCGTTGCATGATGCAGATGATGCCGTGCAGGAGGCATGGCTCCGACTGAGCCGCTCAGATGTGAGCGAGGTGGAGAACCTGCGCGGCTGGCTCACGACGGTTGTCGCTCGCGTGTGTCTCGACACGCTCAGATCGCGAAAATTGCAACGGGAAGAGAGTCTTGAGTTGACGGTTCCCCAAATCAGGGCGGATTTGTCGGCCTGGATTGACCCGGAAGAGGAAACGATCATGGCTGACTCGGTCGGCCTCGCTCTTCTGGTTGTGCTGGAAAGGCTGACTGCGGCGGAGCGGATCGCATTTGTGCTTCACGATGTGTTCGGCGTCTCTTTCGATGAGATCTCGCCGATTGTTGGGAGAACCACAATTGCGGCGAAGAAGCTTGCCAGTCGTGCTCGACAGAAGGTGCAGGCGGACGACGGAGCGGGGAATCGGGACCTGAGGCGTCAACGGCGAGTTGCAGAGGCCTTTCTGGCAGCATCGCGCGCCCGCGACGTGAAGGCATTAATTGCGTTGCTGGATCCGCAGGTGACGCGGAGAGCGGACCGACAGGCGCTGCCTCCGGGAGTTGATGCGGAGGTTCATGGAGCAGAGAGAGTGGCAAGCGAAACCGCGGGGAACTCCGCGCTCGCCCAGCACGCGCGGATCGTCCTGGTCGATGGAAGCGTCGGGATGATTGTTGTCCTGCGCCGGCGAGTTCGAGTAGCACTGAGACTCGAGATCGAGGGAGAGCGGATCAGAGAGGTGGAAGTGATTGCGAACCCCGAACGGATCCAGGGGATGCGACTGAGTGTTCTGGATGAGACCAGTGAGATTGCCGTACAGGCAGAAAGGAAACAAGAGTGACTGAAAGCGAGGGTGCTTGAAGTCGGATTGCTCCAGATCCGCAAGGTTCTTGCGGCAATGGAGTTGTAAAGCGGTGCTGGAAGACTCACTTTGGCCGGCGAACTCCATCGGCATTGCTTATCCGCATTTCTAGCGAAAGGCTGAGCGATGAAAGGCGCTTTGGTAACAGCTTATTGTTTGGGTAGATGCTGCAGGTGATTCGGGTGTGTGAGCGACCTGAGACATAGGTAACAGTTTGTACCGGACACATGGGTAACACTTCCTCCCTAGGGAGGAAGTGATGCCTTGGAAGGAGTGTTCGGTTATGGACGAGAGGCTTCAGTTTGTGGCT
>Ga0105241_10000071_pt1 | contig 77040 bp, 61 predicted proteins | sample KBSC64metaG_FD_80422 | JGI IMG/M metagenome (GOLD analysis project Ga0105241, IMG submission 80422) | Corn rhizosphere microbial communities from Kellogg Biological Station, Michigan, USA - KBS C6-4 metaG | ecosystem: Host-associated > Plants > Roots > Rhizosphere > Soil | place: Michigan, USA... | reverse complement strand
GAATCGCTGCTGTAACTGGAACATGGACGTTACGCCTTGGGAGGACGAGTGAACACGGGAAGGCAGGGTCGACCGGCCAATTTGTTAGATCCCCTCAGCGAACCTGCTGTAGAGCGCGGGGTCCTCGACGAGCAGAGTTTCAGGCGGGTAATCGCGATTGAGAGGAAGCGGACCGAGCGTTCTAAGGCCCCATTTGTCCTCATGCTCGTTGAGATTGCCAGTCAGAATGGTGCCAGGCAAGCCCCAGCTCTTGAAACTGTGATGGCGGCATTGCTCGCATCCAGCCGAGATACAGATGTCGTTGGATGGTACAAGGGGAATTCGACGATCGGCGCGTTATTTACCGGGCTGGTCTCTGGCGAGAAAAGCGCCATTTTGATGACGATTCTCACCCGGGCCACCAGTACGCTTAGAGAAGAATTAAGTTTTGAGCAATTCAGCCTCATCAGTATTTCTCTCCATTACTATCCCGACGACTGGGATGAGAACGGGCCTGGACGTCCGAGTAATCCAGCACTTTATCCCGATCTCTCAAAGCAGGCCACCAATAAGCAGCCGATGCTCGTTTTGAAAAGGCTGATCGACATCCTGGGCAGCCTGTTTCTGATGATTGTTTTTTTTCCTTTCTGTGTCCTGATTGCGATCGCAATTAAAATGACCTCGAGGGGACCTATTCTTTTCAGGCAGATGCGAGTAGGTCAGCACGGGCGGCAATTTGAGTTTTTGAAATTTCGTTCAATGTACGCGCAGAACGACACTCGGGTCCACCAGGAGTACGTGACGAAGCTGATAAAGAAGGGCGCTCCCGCTGAGGAGGCCAAGGGGAACGTATTCAAGTTGACCGGAGACAAACGAATCACGCCGCTTGGCCGATTCCTGCGGAAGACCAGCTTGGACGAGTTGCCCCAGTTCATCAACGTTCTGGTTGGAGATATGTCGCTCGTTGGTCCGCGCCCGCCCATCCCGTATGAGCTGGCAGCTTATCAGACTTGGCATCGACGGAGGTTGCTGGAAGTCAAGCCAGGTATTACTGGTCTGTGGCAAGTGACCGGAAGAAGCACGGTGGACTTCGATGCCATGGTCCGGCTCGACTTGAAGTACGCAACATCCTGGACTCCATTGCTTGATCTGAAGATCCTTCTGCGGACGCCTCTCGCGGTGATTCGCGGATCAGGCGCCTACTAGCAAGTCCTTCCTAGATATCAAATCTTTTCGAACTGGCAGCGATCGTCACTGATCCCGGTCTGGAATCCTGAGCACGTCATCCCCCAACCAATTAGCGATTCTGCGGAAAGTCGGCGAACCATGAAGTTTGGCGTTATTGGTTACGGCTATTGGGGCCCCAATATTGTGAGAAACCTCACGAATCTCGAGGGTTCTCAAGTTTTGGCAATTGCGGAGATAAGCTCAAAGGCTCGTCTCAGGGCCCAAAAAGCACATCCGGGAGTAAAGGTTGTTTCAAGCGCAAGCGAAGTGACTGAATCATCAGAAATCGACGCCGTCGCAGTCGTCTCGCCGGTCTGGACGCATTATGAATTGGCCAAAGCTGCTCTGCAAAACGGAAAACACGTATTCGTCGAAAAGCCCTTCACGAGCACTTCGGCTCAAGGCGAGGAACTGATCAACCTCGCTGCGCAGAAAAACCTGACCATCATGGTCGACCATACCTTTCTGTTCACTGGAGCAGTAAGGAAGATCAAGCAACTGGTCGATGAGGGCGCTCTGGGGAGCCTCTATTACTACGATTCAACACGCGTTAATTTGGGGTTGTTCCAGCACGATTGCAATGTCCTTTGGGATTTGGCACCGCACGATCTTTCGATTATGGATTACTTGCTGAAGGGCGATCCCCAGGCAATCGTCGCCACTGGGCAGGGCCACTTGAACGGCCATGAAGATGTGGCTTATATGACGTTGTACTTTCCAGAAAAAGTGATAGCCCACATCAACGTAAACTGGCTCTCCCCTGTCAAGGTAAGGACGACCTTGATCGGCGGAGAGAAGCGGATGCTCGTTTGGAACGACCTTGAGGCCGACGAGAAACTCAAGATCTACGACAAGGGAGTTCAGATCGGCAGCAGGGAAGGCGTTTATGAGTTGCTCGTTAGCTACCGATCTGGAGACATGTGGTCTCCCCAACTAGAACAAGGTGAGGCTCTGCGCCAGGAGATGACCTACTTTGTCGAGTGCGTTTCGAGCGGACAGAGGCCCTTCAATGATGGCTGCGCAGGGCTAAGGGTGGTGCGCATGCTTGAGACCGCGAATGAGTCACTGAAAAAAAGGGGAGCGCTGGTTTACCTGTGAACACATTCAACTGCATTGCGGACGACGTGAAACTGGGGGCAAACGTTCGACTCGCCAAGTTCATCAATCTGTACGGTTGCGAGATCGGCGATGAGAGTAAGATTGGGGCCTTCGTCGAAATCCAGAAGAATGCCAAGGTAGGCAAACGCTGCAAAATTTCCAGCCACTCCTTCATTTGCGAGGGTGTTGAGATCGAGGACAACGTATTCGTTGGCCACGGGGTCATGTTCACCAACGACAGCTATCCTCGGGCGACGAATCCCGATGGTGGGCTGCAGACCGAGGCTGACTGGAAGGTAGAGAAGACGGTGGTCAAGCGCGGAGCTTCCATTGGCACTGGCGCAACGATTCTCCCCAATCTTTGCATTGGCGAAAATGCCATCGTCGGTGCGGGTAGCGTGATCACTCGCGATGTTCCTGCCCACGCGGTAGTGGCAGGCAATCCGGCAAGAGTACTGCGCTTTCTAGATAGCGCGAACAACAACGAAGCGATCGGTGCTGGCCGCTAACTGGGAGCTTCGGTGAGCTCAACGGCCGGCTTCACCAGTCTGCTTACAAGCAGTTTCAGGACATCTCACAAGCGTTTAGTCAGGAGAGCGTATGAATACTGACGTGTCGATTCCGTTCCTCGATCTTGTCACCCCCCACGTCGAACTCGAAGCGGAACTCACTGCGTTGTTTCGTCGCGTGCTGCATTCAGCCGGGTTCATCGGCGGGCCTATGGTAGAAGATTTTGAGAACGCATTTGCGGCGTTCTGCGACACTCGCCACTCGATCGCCGTAAACAGCGGAACAGACGCATTGCGGTTCGCCATCATTGCCAGCGGTGTACAGGCGGGCGATGTTGTGCTCACGGTTCCGAATACCTTCATCGCCACCACAGAGGCAATTTCGCAGGCGCGAGCGATTCCCGAGTTTGTGGATGTAGATGAGCAGACCTACAACATGTCTGTGGTCATGCTGCGTCGATATCTGGAGAAGAAATGCGTCCGCGACAAGTCGGGACAGCTTGTGAGCCTGCGCAGCGGCAGGCCCGTTACGGCCGTCGTTCCAGTTCATCTCTACGGCCAGATGGCGGACATGGATGGCATTCTTGAACTCGCAGAAGAATTCAACCTCATCGTCATTGAAGATGCGTGCCAGGCTCACGGAGCTGAATACTTCTCAAAGAAGCAGAATCGCTGGGTAAAGGCAGGCTCAATGGGTAGGGCCGCCGCATTCAGTTTCTACCCGGGAAAGAACCTGGGAGCATGCGGAGAAGCCGGCGCCATCACTACAAATGATGCGGGCATGGCCGAGAAGATGAAGATGCTGCGGGATCACGGTCAGAGCCGCAAGTACTATCACGATATCGAAGGCTACAACGGAAGACTTGATGCCCTGCAGGCGGGCATTCTCCACGTGAAGCTTGGGCACTTGAAATCGTGGAATGAGCAGCGTCGTGCGAAGGCGGCTGAATACAACCGGCTCCTGTCTGGTTGCGATGCGATCAGTCTTCCCTGGGAGCCATCGTGGTCGCGGGGAGTGTACCACCTCTACGTGATTCGCACGGGCGACCGAGATCGCATGATGAAGCATCTTAAGGATGCGGGAATTGGATCGGCGATTCATTACCCGGTGCCTCTACATCTGCAACGCGCATATGTGTCGCTCAACTACGGGGCAGGGGATTTCCCGGTTACCGAGAGCGCAGCCGCAGAGATTGTTTCTCTTCCGATGTACCCACAGTTGACCACGGCACAACTCGAGAAGGTGGCAGTAGAGGTGATGGATTTCGCTCCAGCACTCGAGAATCTTGTGTCCGCCGTCCCAACGGCCTGATGCTCGAACTCTAAAGTAGCGCGAGTGGCAAAGCGATCCGCCACTCGCAATGTTGACCCGGGTGGGAATGAGGAGAAAAAGCAAGCATGGGATCAGAGGTTCAGTACCCCGGCATGATTCAGACGCATCATTCCGTGGAAGTCAGAACCAAGGGGCGCTGGGTAAAAATTCCTGCGATCCAAGTGAATGGCGATACCTTGATCTCAACAGGCAAACACCTGCGCATCGCCAAAATCCGCGGTGAGGAGATGAGGGAGAAAGCGATTGAAGATCCCGAACTCTACCTCGATGCCCTGAGGAAGAACAGAGCGGCGTTGAGAGCAGATATCTTTACGTTCGCTCAAAAGCTTCCGGCGACGGATCAACACTTCCATTACAGAATGGAGCGCGAGAGCATCGCTGCCATCTCCCTGGCCACGTTCAAACAGTGGTGGGATGGTCTGCCGCAGGAAAGCCGTAAGAACACTAGGCGCTCTCAAAAGCGAGGCGTCACTCTAGCAATTCGACGGCTCGATCCAGATGTGATCGAAGGCATCCGGGGAGTCAATGACGATTCTCCGATGCGCCAGGGCGCCAAGAATGCTTATTACGGCCTCACGCCAGAGGAAACAGTTAAGCGGTACGGTGAGTTCGAAGGACGATGCGATTTCATCTGCGCATACTCCGGAGAAGAGATGATCGGATTCCTCCACCTCGTCTACAGGGAGAACGTCGCAGCGATTCTGAATTTGACGGTCAAGCCAAGCCAATTGGACAAAAGACCAGCAAATGCTCTTGTCACAAAAGCAGTGGAGATCTGCGACTCGCGTGGGATTTCCCATATCACCTACGGCAACTATAACTACGGAAACAAGCGCGACAGTTCTCTGCGTGAGTTCAAAATACGCAACGGATTCGAAGAGATTCTTGTTCCGCGATATTATGTACCTCTGACGATTTGGGGAAGGATCAGCATGGGCTTGAATCTCCATCGAGGCCTGATAGGAATTCTTCCTCCGTCCGCAGTCGCAGTAGGACTTCGTGCAAGGGCACTGTGGTATAAAAAGTTTCGTAAGCCGGTGTAGCTCAATGCCAGAGCGGCCGAATTGTAATCGGCAGATGGAGCGTTGAAACCCTCCCGCCGGCTCCAGCCCTCGTTGAGATGAGCCGTGTTCTTCGGATCTGAGGCTCACTAAATACATGCCTCCGGAAATTTGTCGTCCACAGTGTTTAGTGCATCGTGACGTTTGAATAGCTGTGCCAAAGGTCGCCATCACCGATTAGCATTCAATGAATCCTTTACTTGCCACCTTTATTTGCGCGTGCGGGGTCGCCGGCCTTTTCTATCTCGACCGGGAAAAGACTGTCCGAACGTCAAAGGGCCTCTGGCTACCCGCCTTATACCTATGGATCATTGGGTCACGCCCGCTGTCGTTCTGGCTGGGCATTACACCGGCTAGCGGTACCAATGTCCAGCTTGAAGGTAGTCCGGTAGACGCCGCATTCTTCGCAGCTCTCCTGATTGCCGCCATTGGCGTTTTGATCCGTCGTAAGAAGAAAGTCCGCAATTTGCTGGTAGCGAACGGACCAATTCTGATCTATCTGCTTTACTGCCTTATCAGCGCTTCCTGGTCAGATCACCCTGACGTATCTCTGAAACGGTGGATCAAGGCGACCAACGACTTGTTAATGGCTTTGATCGTTGTCACAGATGGCCATCCAATTGTAGCTATCAAACGTCTCGTTTCTCGGGTCGGCTTCATTCTGCTGCCAACCTCGGTACTGTTCATCAAGTACTATGGCGACCTCGGGCGGGCCTACTCACCCGACGGTTTGCAAACAACTACCGGGGTCACAGATAACAAAAATACTCTCGGAGTCGTCCTCCTTATAGTGTCCCTTGCCGCGGTATGGAACCTGCTTACGCTTTTAATGGCGAAAAATCAGCCCGACAGACGCCGCCATCTTATAGCGCAAGGCGTATTGCTGGCGTTCGGACTTACCCTTTTGCATATGGCGCAGTCCGCGACGTCGCTTGCCTGCTTTCTGCTCGGCTGTGGCCTTATTCTCGCAACTAGCCATCGCTGTTTCCGAGGCAGAGCAGGAAGGGTGCAACTGCTTTGTTCCGGGCTTGTACTGGTCGGAGTTCTGACCTTCTTCATGACCGGCCAGGATGATGTCGCAAACGCTCTGGGCAGAGATTCTACCCTGTCGGGCCGGACAGCGATCTGGGCAGCCTTGATTCCGACTGTACCCAACCCATTAATCGGTGCCGGATTTGAAAGCTACTGGATAAGCAGCGCGCCAGAGATCGCTTGGCACACCCTTTCACAGTTAGGTTGGTGGCACCCTGAAATCCTTGTTCCTGAAGCGCACAACGGCTATATAGAGATCTTTTTGAACCTTGGATGGGTCGGTGTGGCCCTGATCTCCATCGTACTCATCAGCGGATACCGACGTGCCATTGAAGCCTTTCGGATATACCCGGCTGTCGGCAGCCTAACCTTGGCTTACCTCATGGCGTCTGCGACATACTCCATAACTGAAGCTGGTTTTCGGTCGCTCGATCCGATCTGGGTGGTTCTACTCATGTCGATATTCACTTCTACGGCGGTCGTTACCGGAATGATCGACCCGTCTGGCGTGCGAACCAAGAGGGTCCTTCGGAATGCAAAGTTTGCTCCACAGGGATCAGAACTCGAGGAACCAATTTCGGAACTCCACACTCTGGTCGCAAATCGGTGATCGGCGTGGCTGCCAAATACCTCAACCTTTACATGCGGTGATGAGGAACTACGGCTGAAGAACAACGGAGATGGCGTTCATGAGTAACAGCGCAAAATGGATCAAGATCATGGTGCAGGATCCCCGCGGTGGCATGGGACGTCTGCGAGCGGGCTGGGATCGACGTCAGGACCGGAATGCCTGGCGACGAATTGGGGTAGCTCCGCAGGAATTCTACCGGGCGTCACCGAATCCCGAGCAACGGTTACACGAGTTACTGGGAGTTCCTTGGCCCTGTCCAGAGTACGCGGAATGCGAGACGATCATCCAGAAAATGAATCGAGAGTTCGGCTTCGGGGAGGATTTTCGGAAAGATGACAGCACCTCCGCTCTCAGATTTTTTGACGCGGATGTGACCATATCTCGGATGGCTTGGTGCGTCACCAGGCATCTTACACCGGAACGCACCATCGAGACCGGAGTTGCTCGCGGAGTGACCTCGCGTTTTTTGCTTGAGGCTATCAAATGCAATGGCGTCGGCAAACTATGGAGCATTGACCTGCCGCATTCTGATACCTACCATCAAATCGGCTCAGCAGTCCCCGAGAATCTGCGCAAATCGTGGAAGCTGATTCTGGGATCCAGCCAACAGCGTCTCCCTGAGTTGCTGCGATCGGTGGGGACTATAGATCTCTTCGTTCATGACAGCTTGCATACTTCTCGTAATGTTCGTTTCGAGCTTGATTCTGCATGGGGTCGACTGAGACCCGGAGGTGTCATCCTGATGGATGATGTTCACGAGAATCTGGGCCTTCAGTCATTCGTTCAGAAAGTGCAGGCCAAGGACTGGGTCGTCGGGCAGAAGCTTTTCGTGAACGGCCTGTGGGGCGCTATCGTCAAGCCCGCCCGTTAGAATTGCGGAGTGGATACTGTTCAAATTAGTTAGGCTGCTCCAAGCTCTGGTTGAGCCTTTGCAAAAGCCAATCATTCACGATTCTGTCGTTTTTGTCCTGCTCAAGTCACCCTACACCATCGGGTTTTCTGTGAGGATGCGAACGCAACAAGTCGCAATCAAATCTGCGCCGGATTCAGCCGTAAGCCGCAGTTCGTTTTTTGGTCTGGAGAATTCGTGAAGCCGTTTGGTAGCGATGGGAACTTCGATTGGGCAATCACGGGTGATACCCTCCGACGAACAGCCGTTCGAAGTGCTGGAGCGGCGATCGCTGGCCAGACTGCGAATTTCATTCTGTCGATGGGGTCAGTGGTCATTCTGGCTCGATTGCTCTCTCCGGCCGATTTCGGAGTTGTCACCATGGTGACAACCTTTGGGCTTCTTTTTCGCAGCTTTGGGCTCACAGGATTTACTGAACTAATTGTTCAACGCGAAGACCTGACTGCGCGCCTGACAGCTAATCTCTTCTGGATAGAAGTCGGCGTAGGAGCATTGCTTACGGTAGCATTCGCGGGCTCCGGATCGCTTCTGAGCCACTTCTACCATAACGAGCTGGTTTCGCGCGTTGCATTCGGAATGTCCCCGATGATTATCTTGGGCTGCTTGGGCTGGATTCACTTGGGCTTACTTCAACGTGCAATGCAGTTTAGGTGCACGGCTCTGATTAGTTTTTCAGGTCAAATTGCTCTTGTCGTAGTTTCAATCGGGTTTGCGTTAGCAGGTTTTCACTACTGGGCTTTAGTGTGGGGTATTGTTGCACAGTCGGCGGTCTCAACTTTGGGCGCCTGGATCATGTGTCCGTGGATGCCGAGTTGGCCACGACGCGTCCCAGGAACCCAGTCGGGCCTGAAATTTGCAGCAAGTGTCTACTCGCATTACGCGCTGAACTATCTGACCCGAAACACAGACAACCTACTTGTTGGATGGCGCTTTGGGGCCAGCATGCTCGGATTCTATAAAAAGGCATACGACCTTTTTGTGCTGCCCGAATCACAATTGCTTGCTCCAATGTCCGCGGTCGTTGTCAGTACCCTCAGTCGCAGTCGTAATGATCGTGAGCAGTTCGAGCGCTATTTCTTAGGGGCTATATCAGTAATGGCCTTGCTGGGCATGGGACTCGGGGCAGATTTCGCGCTCGTGGGGAAAGACATCATTCGTCTACTCCTCGGACCAGGGTGGGATGAGGCGGGTCGAATCTTCGCTCTTTTCGGTCCTGGAATTGGGGCGATGTTGTTGTATGAAACGCACGGTTGGATTCATCTTTCAATCGGACGCCCGGAGCGTTGGTTTTTCTGGGGGCTCATTGAATTTCTCTGTACCGGGAGTCTGTTTCTCGTCATGCTCCATTGGGGCCCGTCGGGAATTGCGTTGGCTTGGACTCTATCGTTCTTCCTTCTAATGTTTCCCGGGTTCTGGTATGCCGGAAAGCCAATCGGACTTGGCCTTGGACGCAGCATGTCTGTGATCTGGCGATTCTTCTTAGCATCAGCTTTGGCGGGAGGTGCCACGGCATTGATCGAACGGTCGATTCCACATCACGCGGTCATGCTCGATGGTCCATCAGCTTTAGTAAGGATCGTTTCCATTTCGCTGCTCTACTTCAGCCTCTATGTTGGCATTGTGATCATTCTCCATCGAGGAGTGAAGCCGATCACGGACACGCTTGATCTGCTTCGAGAACTCCTTCCAGATAGCAAATCTAAAAGTATGCCTGGAGAAGCGGTGGCAATGCCTCGGACGTCCGTAGAACTGTAATCGCGGTTCATCAGCATTCTGTAGGAGCGCACAACCGGAATGAATCGCATGCCTTCCTCCATTCCAACATCGGGCAATGAGCGAACGAATCGAATTTGAGGAAAACTCAGTGATTGAGAAATATCTCTTTGACGAGCCGGCTAGAGAAGCTGCTGTAATCGTGCCTTCAGGCCTTTGCTTGAAACAGCAACGCTCGGAGAGTGTATGAGTCGGATGCGCGTATTACTTCTAGCCCCATTTTGCGATCCGTATGGCGTAAGCATGCCATACGTCACGTATTCCCATGCGGCAGCGCTGGCCCGGCTTCATGATGTCGACCTGGTGATTGAGTCACCGAGAGAAGAGAACGTCCGTCGCGCCGATGGCCCATTTCGCTCAATAGAAGTGGTCCGGATGCCATTGATGGAGCGACTTTACGCCTGGAGCCTAAAAAGGATTTTCAAATACAACTATGACACGCAGGTTCTGACTGCATTTACATATCCGTTCGCGCTTGCATTCGAATGGTGTGCGTGGAGGCAGTTGCGCAATCGAATCCGTGCGCGCGAATTCGATGTCGTGCTAAGACTGCTCCCAATGTCTCCGGTGATCCCGAGCCCGATTGCATATTTCCTGCGCAAAGGACCGATTCCATTCGTGATTGGGCCGCTCAATGGTGGGCTGCCATGGCCTGCCGGTTTCAAGCAGTTGGAGAATCAAAAAGAATGGATATCGAGCCTGCGAGATCTGTATCGCTTTCTCCCGTTTGCGCATTCTACTTACAGACATGCAGCTGCGATCATAGCCGCTTCCTCGCAGACCTATTCGGAATTCAGCAAGTATTCGGACAAGCTATTCTTTGTGCCCGAGCCGGGAATTGCGCGATCCTTGATTTATGCGGATCCCCGTAATAGGAGCAAGGATGCCACTTTGGAGCTGCTTTTTGTTGGTGGGCTCGTACCGCGGAAAGCTTGTGACCTCGCTCTACGAGCAGCGGCTTCAGTCCTGCGCGATGGCTTAGCGCGCTTCACCGTGGTTGGTGATGGTCCGGAGCGGAAGCGTCTGGAAGAGTTGGCCAGATCATTAGGTGTAGAGAAGAACGTAGTGTTCTGCGGCTGGCTCGGTCACGCGGAAGTATTGAAGCACATGCGTACGGCAGACGTGTTTGTCTTTCCTACTCTCCGCGACAACGGCGCAGGGGTCGTATTTGAGGCGCTCGCATCGGGTGCAGTACCTGTTGTTGCTGATTTCGGGGGACCTGGCGACATTGTTTACCCAGAGGTTGGTTACAAGGTTGAGCTGACCACTGAACCAGACATTGTGTCGCAGATGGAAAAGATCTTGGTGCAACTCGTAAATGACCGCGATCTTCTCGAGCGACTAAGACAGCAGGGAATTGTATATGCGCGAGAGCGCCTCACATGGGAGGCCAAAGCGGAATCCACGACCCAGGTTCTCCACTGGGTGCTGCAGAAAGCACCGAAGCCGGATTTTGTGCCGCCGAAAATGATCCATCTACAGTATCTGGAACGGAACGAAGCAATTATCAAATGAAGTTGCCGGGACCCTCCCGCCAAGTTGGAATTCCATTGTCAAAGCACGCCCAAATATTCGGCCGCCACAGCGCGAGCGATGGAGAAGAGACCATTGTGAAGCCCTTAGTGTCAATTCTTATTCCTGCATACAATGCGGAGGAGTGGATAGCGGAGACGCTTCAATCGGCGATTGCTCAGACGTGGAATCCGAAAGAAATCATCGTCGTGGACGACGGATCGAGTGATCAAACACTGGCTATTGCACGAAAATTCGAGTCGGAAGGAGTAAAGGTTGTGGCGAACAATCATCTGGGGGCTGCGGCAACCCGCAACAAGGCGTTGTCCCTGAGCAAAGGAGATTACATTCAGTATCTCGATGCGGATGATCTCCTGGCTCCCGATAAAATTGCTCGTCAAATGGAGGTTGTGGCACAGACTGCCAGCAAACGGACGTTGTTCTCCGGTAGCTGGGGAGAGTTCGTGTACCGATACTACAAGTCGGACTTTATCCCCACCGCATTGTGGTGCGATCTGAACCCAGTTGACTGGATGATACGCAAGATGAAGTACGGCGTGTTCATGCAAACAGGCGTCTGGCTTGTCAGCAGGGAGTTAGCCGAGGCCGCTGGTCCCTGGGATACACGACTCTTGGGGGATGATGATGGCGAGTATTTCTGCCGAGTTTTGCTGTCGAGCGACGAGGTTCGTTTTGTTCCAGAATCGAAAACTTACTATCGCAGGTCAGGAGTGAATTGCTTAAGTTATATAGGTCTCTCAGACAGCAAGATGGAAGCGCAGATGTGCTCGATGGAGCTGCACATTCAACATCTCCGTTCACTCGAGGATACCCAGAGGGTTCGAGAGGCATGCATCGCATACCTTCAAAACTGGCTTCCATTCTTCTATCCCAACAGACCGGACTTGGTTAAGCAAGCAGATGAACTCGCAGGCTCGTTGGGAGGTTCATTGAGAACTCCTGATCTCTCCTGGAAGTTTTCAGTCTTTTCGGCACTCTTCGGTGGGCATCGGGCGAAGCGAGCCAAAGGGTCGATGGTTCGTGTTAAGTGGTTCTTTATTCGAACTTGGGACAGGCTGCTCTTCCAAATACACCCAAGGAATGGCGAAAAGTTTCTCGGATATTCGTCGTTGACGGGGAAGTCAAGCCCGCAAGAGCAGTGAGAATCGCTCGAGCGTCAGGTTGAAGTATAAGGTCTGGTGCCCGGTTTAGCTTCGGACACCAGATTAGATTGTTAGATCGCGCAGGCCGATCAATCTGGCTAACTAATAGACTGTAGACACAAGGCCAGTCGGCGCGGGGGGAGTGCTAGAGCTTGTTGTAGTTCCGCTCACTATGGGATGGGGATAGACCAGCGGTTGATAGACGGCCGTCCAGGTATTTGTGGCAGTGCAGACGTAGAGTTCGCCGTTACCGTTATTGTCATCCGTAGCGAAGTACGCAACTCCGTAAGAGCCGGTTGGGCTTTGGAAGTACGTGCCACCGGGGCCCGCCGTGCATGTGGATGGACGTGCCGATTTTAGACCGAACCCTGTTCCCGCTGCGCCCGTGAAACTGCCCGAGCAACTACTGTTTTGGGATCCGCAGTCGTAGTAGTAGTCTCGATTGTTGGTCGTAACCAGATCCCGGATATTTATATAAGTGGCCCCGCTATACAGTTTGTTATTCCACATATAGATGGGCTGAAGATACTGATGCGGCCATGCAATTGTTCCTGTGACAGAGTTTTTCCTATTTGGAAGGCCTTGCCCATTCAGAGCCTGTGTGTCTTGTCCGCGTCCGAGACCATCCAAACAGGGATAGCCTTGTGTAATCGAGGGAGTATTTCCATCCCACGGAGAACCTACACCGTTTGGACTGCCTGAGCTTGGATTTGTTACTGTGGTCCCGCAGTAGCCCCAACCATTTGGAGTGTTGGTTTCTGCGGCGCTGTCTCCGCCATTTCGGTCGGTCGATGCAGCGTAGAAGCGATAGTAGCCTTCTGCCATGGTATTGCCCCAGATGAGCGCCGTTCCACCTTTAGCACCCACAGATCCATCTCCGCGACTAGCTGAAGAACCGGTGATGTAATTGTGATAAGCCTCGTAAGAGTTGCAAGCTCGCTGCGATCCGCCCGGAGTTTTGAGCCCATGAGTCTGGATTGAGACGTAGTTTGAGTCGAGGGTGTTGTAGCGCATCACGAAACGAGCGCCATCTACGCAGTCATCCGGTGCTCCACCCAGGAAATAGTTGCTTTCGATGTAAAGTGCATTAACGGTTCCGAATTGTGTACCCTTAGCCCAGGATCCATCGCCCCATCCAATGTTGTCGTCATAGGGGTTGTAGGCTTGAATCACATTTCCAGTGCGGGTATTGTCACCTAACTCAAAGGCGCTGTGGTCAACTACCCCGAGTGTGCCGCCCGTAAAGCGGAACCATTCATCCTGATTGGCTCCTGAGTTTTCTGCGACGTGAATGTGATCGATTCGAACATTATGAGATCCACCTTCGATGTGAACATCACCTGTATATTTGATGCCTCCCGAGACTTGATGGAGGGTGAGACCGGAAAGCCTGAATTTGGAATTCGACGAACCCGTTACGATATCAATCAGCGCGTTGTTGCTCGGGTCTGCATCTCCGATTATGGTCTGATCATTCACCGAATAAGCCCAACTCGACGTGCCAGGTGTGCCAGTCCAATTGATGGTGGTTGCTCCCTGGATGGTCAAATTTGTAATGCCAGAGGGAATCGTGTATTTCAGGTCGGAAGACCATGAGACGTTCCCCGAGGGAATATTGACCACGACAGTCGCATTCGTGTTGCCGCTCGACGGGAGGGCAGCAAGGACATCGGATTCACTGGCGCTGTTGGCGTTACAGACGGCATTAGTACAAGACTGAGCGTTAGCCGCCGTGCTCATTGAGAAAAAGAGCAGAGGTAGAATTGAAAAAGACAGGACGCGTTTCATAATCGCAGTACGAACTCCTTTATTAGCACCGAGGTGCTTTTACGACGCCACCTTTGGGGGATTGCAAATCCACCTGGTATGCGTTCCAAATTGCCGGCTGCATTTCCTTGAGGATAGTACGCAAGCCGCGCGAGCGCAGAAGAACTCACAGCGCCTGCGGTTACGACAGTCACGGGTAAAGTGGAAATGCCGCGGAGCCTCCATGGCGGTGGAGAAACGCCGCAACTCTCGAAGCATCAATGACTTGCTCCAGAATGGCTATCCAAGGCGATAATCTAAAATACTCTTCAACCGGAATGTAATCTTCCCGAAGCTTCAGTTGAAACAGGGTCCGGCCCCCGAGATTGCGGGTTGATCAATTCTTCTTTTTTGTCCCGAGAATTCGAACTGAGGATAGCACACGAACAGACTGTTCAACAACGCCCCTGGCCGGCTAAACCCAATCGACGAGCCGCATTCTTCCTACATGACGACGAGTTCAGAGCAAACCCACACTGGGAATTCGATGATTCAGCTGCCCCAAGTTGCTCTTTTCACAGGAGGCATCGACAAGCACTACGCCTGCGGTCTGTCCCGATCTCTCGCGATGTCGGGAACGTCGGTGCAGATGATTTGCAGCTCGGAAATGATCACGGAGGAAGTGCGATACTTTCCGGGCGTCAGTTGTTTATCGCTATACGAAACATTTCCAGCGAAGGCAAACCGGTTTCGGAAACTGCTGGCAGTCCTTCGCGTCTACCTTCGCTTCTTTTTCTATGCGATTGGCTCAGATGCACCGATCTTTCACATTCTGTGGAATTACAAATTGACGCTCTTTGACCGAACGCTTCTCCTTGCCTATTACAAGTTGCTGGGAAAACGACTGGTCTTCACGGCTCACAACGTTAATGCCGGATCGAGGGATGGAAACGATACCTTACTCAACCGTGTGTCACTGCGAGCCCAGTATCGCCTTGTTGATCACATCTTCGTACACACTGAGCTGATGAGAAAGGAAATTGTTGATGAGTTTGGGGCACGGCCAGAGAACATTACTGTGATTCCTTTCGGAACTTACGATGTGGTCCCGCAAACTGCGATCACTTCTTCGGAGGCAAAACAGCGTTTGGGGTTGCGTAACACTGATCGAACTCTCTTGTTCTTCGGGCGAATCGTTCCATATAAGGGCCTTAATTTGCTCGTGGATGCATTTCTTCGAATTGCGCCAATGAACGCTAACTACAAGCTTGTGATTGCAGGCGAGTTGATGAAAGAAGCGGAGCAGCAATGGCGTGATGTGCAGAACAGAATTGAACAGAGCTCACTAAGCGACCAGATTATTCAGCGGATCAGTCATGTTCCTGACAATGAGATTGAAATCTACTTCAAGGCAGCTGATGTTCTTGCCCTGCCATATACGCAGATATTTCAGAGCGGAGTCCTGTTCATGTCCTACAGCTTTGGCTTGCCGGTAATAGCTACAGATGTGGGATCTTTTCGGCAAGATGTAATTGCCGGCGTAACCGGGTATGTTTGCCGTCCAAGCGATCCGGAGGATCTGGCGCGAGCGATCGAGGAGTATTTCTCCAGCGAACTCTTCAGCGCACTCAATGACCAGCGCATCAGGATCCGAAAGTCGATCAAGGAAAGTAACTCCTGGCAAATTGCAGCGACAAAGACGAGCCATTTATATGCGCAGCTTTCGCGAGACAAGGAATCATTGCTCACTACTTAGCCTTTATGGTGTTTTCGATTAGCGCAGTTATAGCCAGTCGAGTTTTTCGTTATACGACTTTAGGGGAGAGCTTTGCAATGCCGGGTTTAGTTGGGATTATCACCAAGCGTCCACAAGCTTGGGCTGAAGAAACGGTTTGTGGGATGCTCAAACCCATGCTACATGAACCGTTCTACACCTCCGGGAGTTGGAGCAATCCAACGCTCGGCGTCTACGTCGGTTGGGTAGCCCGGCAGGGTTCCTTTGGAGCCGAGATGCCCGTAGAAAATGAAACAGGGGATAAGACCCTTGTGTTTTCGGGAGAGGAGTTTCCAGATCGCGGCATTTTGGACTCATTGCAGCAAAAGGGACACGCGATCAGACAAGGCGCTGCTTCCTATCTCGTCCACCGGTATGAGGACGAGAATGACTTTCCGAAGCAGTTGAACGGACGCTTCCACGGTGTGCTGGTTGACAACTCCAATCGTACGACAATCTTGTTTAACGATCGCTTTGGTCTGCAGCGACTCTACTTTCATGAAGGCAAAGACGCCTTCTACTTTGCGGGTGAGGCGAAAGCGATCCTTAAAGCATGTCCGCATCTCAGGACTACGGACCCGCGAGGACTTGGCGAGTTCATCGTATGCGGTTGCGTTCTGGAGAATCGCACCCTGTTTCCTGGGATCAGCGTTCTTCCATCCGGATCTCTGTTTACCTTTAGGGATGGCTTGCTGCAACAGAAGGCGCAATACTTTCATCCCTCTGAGTGGGAGAATCAGGAGCCGCTCTCGACAGAGGAATACTTTAATGGGTTGAGAGATGCCTTTACAGGCCACTTGCCGCGGTTTTTCAGCGGATCCGAACGAATTGGTGTTTCGCTGACGGGAGGTCTGGATACCAGAATCATCATGGCCTGCCACAAGGCTGAGCCCGGCGCAATGCCTTGCTATACGTTCGGCAGCATGTACAGAGATAACGAGGACGTTAAGCTCGCACGAAAAATCGCGAAAGCATGTGGGCAGACCCATCAAGTACTCACAACCGGCGAAGAATTCCTTTCCAATTTCGCTCATTATGCCGAGAAAACCGTCTACTTGACTGATTTGTGCGTTGACCTTGGACGGTCGCCGGATCTTTATGTGAATGAGAAAGCGCGCGAAATCGCTCCTGTGCGAATGGTTGGAACCTACGGCAGCGAGATTCTTCTGCAGGCAGTGATGTTCAAGCCGGTTCAGCCGATCCCTGGTCTGTACCAATCAGATTTAACATCGTGGCTTGAAAAGGCCGAATCTAGTTATGACGCGATCAAGCAAGGCAATCAATCCAGCTTTGTCGCCTTTCGGCAGTCTCCCTGGCATCATTATGGAGTGCTCGCGTTGGAAGAGACGCAGGTAGCCGTGCGCACGCCGTTTCTAGACAATGACGTTGTGAAGTTTGCTTATCGGGCACCAAACGTCGAGAACATCAATCAGGCTTGCAGGCTTCGCCTAGTTGAAAGCGGCAACCCGGCACTTGCCGCATTGAGGACCGATCGCGGCACTCCCGGGCTGAACAATGCCATCACTAGTGCCCTTTTGAAATTCTCTTTCAAGGCCGAGTACGCCTACGATTACGGGATGCCGCAGTGGCTTGCAAAGGTGGATCATGCTTTTTCGTTCCTTAATTTCGAGCGCATGTGGATAGGTCGCCATAAGATATTCCACTTCCGACCCTGGTATCGAGATCAGCTTGCATCGTATGTTCGTGAAATGCTGCTCGACTCACGCTCGCTTGCCCGTCCCTACCTCAATCGCGAAGCTGTAAAGAATGTCGTTGCAGGACACCTTGGCGGCAAGCGCAACTACACCACTGAGCTAAACCGGCTCTTGGCACTGGAACTAGCGCATCGTCTGTTCATTGATTGATCCAGAATCCAGACCGGAGGGGACATGCAATCGAGCCAAATGCCATATGTGTTGATCACGCCCGCTCGGAATGAGGCGAAGTTTCTGGAGACCACGATTCAAAGTGTGGTGAAGCAGACGGTTCTCCCTTCCAAATGGGTGATCGTCAATGATGGATCAACGGATGAAACGGGCCTCATCGCGTCTCGTTACGCCGCTGAATACGATTGGATCGAAGCCGTTAACCTTCCGGCTCGGAAGGAACGCAACTTTGCCGCAAAGGTATATGCCTTCAAAGCAGGACAGGAAAAGCTAGATGGTATCGACTTCAGGGTTATCGGGAACCTTGATGCAGATGTATCTCTCGAGCCAAATCATTTTGAATTTTTGATGAGCAAGTTTTCGGAAGATCCAGACCTGGGAGTCGCAGGCACCGTTTTTCGAGAGCCCGGCTACTACTCCGGGACGGACAGCTTCGAAGGTCAGAATTATGTGTCGGGACAATGCCAGATGTTTCGTCGAGAGTGTTTCGAAGAGATTGGCGGATACACACCCAGTAAAGCAGGGGGTATTGATTGGATTGCGGTCAAGACTGCGAGCATGATGGGCTGGAAAACTCGCTCATATCGAGAGCGGTGTTTCTATCATCATCGCATTCTCGGTACCGCGAATCACGGCACCTTCGGCAAGGGTTACGCATATGGAAGAAAAGACTATCTTCTTGGCGGCCACCCTCTGTGGGAACTATTCCGCTGTGCATTCCGGCTGCTGAAAAAGCCCTATCTAATCGGGGGCATCGCCCTCTTCGCCGGATATTTTGGCACCATGTTGCAAGGTGAGAAGCGTGTCGTGTCAAAGGATCTCATGCGATTTCATCGGCGCGAACAGTTGCTGAAATTAAAGGCCATTCTTCTGTCGGTTGCAAAATTCAAGAAAATTGATAGCTTCAGCCTCCTGCCGGTATCCGAGCCAGCTCAGGCCGCCGGAAAAATCCGATCGAGTGAAATGGCGAAACCGTGATTTGAAGAGCTGATGAAAAGCACGAAGGATTCGCTTTTTCATCCGGGCAAACACCCGGGCTTTGGCCTTCGTAGAGAGAAATGACAATGAATTTAGAGATTGACAGTGCTGTTGTGTCTCGTACCGAAGCCGTTGAAAGCGCGCTGCCTCTTCAGCGGACGGGTTCTGCTGTGGCCAAATTTGTGAAATGGCTGGATCGATATGGTGAGGAATCCTACGACTTCCAAACCTACTATTCCGGCGCCGTGGGCAGAAAGGCGAAGCGGCTTTATTATAGCTATCCAAAGCTCGGCACCCTGGCGGTTTTGCCCATGGTATTTTCGGAGGCGCTTTTCCCCCCTGGCAGGCAGCTTTTCTGGAAGCCGCAGCGAATTCCCATAGCAGACGCCCATTACGCGATGGGCTTTGCATTTCTTGCCGAAATGTCCGGAGACGATCGCTATTACAAAAGGGCTGTACACTTCCTGGAAGTTCTGCAGAATACTCGCTGCCCGGGTTACGATGAATTCACCTGGGGGTACCCCTTCCATTGGGAGACAATGCTCGGAACGATCCCGCCAGAGACCTCTTTGATAACTACTATCCCCTACGCGTATGAGGCATTTCAGGAAGTGCATCGAATCGATGGCAATGCACGCTGGCGCGACATAATGCACTCAATCGCGCGTCATGCGTTTCGGGATTACCAGGACGTCGCGACGTCGGCTAAGGCTGCTTCCTGTCCCTACACGCCAGTCCCGAACCATTCTCTTATGGTGGTCAACGCGAATGCCTATCGCGCATATCTGCTGACGAACGCTGCTATTGAATTCTCTGATAGAGCATTCGAGGAGTCTGCGGCCAGAAATTTGAACTTTGTACTGGAAGCCCAGAATCCGGATGGCTCGTGGTTCTATGCGCTCGACGGGAAGCGGGCTTTCATCGATCATTTCCACACATGTTTCGTTCTCAAGGCGCTAGCCAAAATCGAGGCACTCACCGGCGACAGTGACTGCACAAGCGCAATCAAACGTGGCGTGGACTACTACACGCGTAATCTCTTCGACGATGCCGGTATACCTCAACCGTTCTCACGAGCTCCCCGACTGACGGTCTACCGCCGCGAGCTCTATGATTTCGCCGAATGCGTCAATCTGGCCGTGTTGCTCCGGGGTCAATTTCCCGCACTGGATAACCGCCTGACAGTGACTCTTGACCAAATTCTTAGCCGCTGGCAAACATCAGATGGATCTTTTCGGAGTCGGCAACTTTATTTCGGGTGGGATAACACGCCGATGCATCGTTGGGCATCGTCCCAGATGTTCCGAAGCCTCTGCCTCCTGCTGCGTGCAAATGACTATACGTTCCCCTCTTACTCCTGACAAAGGTAGGCAAATACATGTGCGGGATTTGCGGTAGATATAACTTTCTTCACAACGAGCCAGTCAAGCGCGGGGAACTGGGGGAGATGGCTGGCTCTATACGCCATCGTGGTCCTGACGATGAAGGATTTTATCTGGATGGCGCATTGGGCCTTGGTTTCCGGCGGTTGTCTATCATTGATCTCGAGGGCGGACATCAGCCGATGTCCGACCGGGAAAACACGACCTGGGTAGTTTTCAACGGCGAGATCTACAACTTTCAGGAACTGCGCAAAGAGCTAGAGAGCTTTGGCCACGTCTTTCGGACGCGCTGCGATACTGAAGTAATCGTCCATGGATACAAACAATGGGGAGATGAGATTCTAAACCGGCTGAACGGCATGTTCGGCTTAGCGGTCTGGGATGTTCGTCGGAGAAGACTTTTGCTCGCGCGTGACCCCTTCGGTATCAAGCTCGTTTATTATCGGGAGTCCGGAGGCTCGCTATGGTTCGGATCTGAAATGCGAGCTGTATGTGCAACCAGTCAAGAGAAGCCCGAACCTGACCCGGAGGCACTGAGTCTTTTCCTGCAATTCCGATATACCCCTTCGCCCTACACGGCATTGAAGGGAGTCCGCAAGCTGGCGCCCGGTGCCAAAATGGTCGTGGAGAATGGCGCTTGTAAGACGAGCTTATGGTACCGCTTTTCTCCTGAACCGTTCTCTCCTTCTAAGAGCGTGGCGGAGGCAACCGAAGAGTTGCTTGCCCTTTATCGTCAGGCGGTCCGGAGGCAGTTAATAAGCGACGTTCCTGTAGGACTGCTTCTAAGTGGGGGCATCGACTCCGCACTGCTCCTCGCGCTAATGAATGAGAATGGTAACGACTGGCCGACTTTCTCAGTCGGTTATGGTGATAGCTATGTTCTGGATGAACTGGCTGATGCCGAAGAGACAGCGAAAACGCTGAAGTCTCGACACACAGGCATCAGAATCACGCGAGCTGTTTTTGAACGGGAATTGAGCAACATCGTCAGATCCCTGGAAGAGCCCGTGACGACCTCATCCATCGTGCCGATGTATTTTGTCTGTCAGCGTGCTCGACAGGATGTGAAAGTCGGCTTGGTGGGTCAAGGGCCCGATGAATTGTTTGGCGGTTACCCGAGGCACGTCGGCGCGCGTTACGGAGGATCATGGGCAGCATTGCCATCCTGGGCTCGCGCACCTTTGGAGCGCGTGGTTACATCACTACCACGGAATGAGGCGCTCAAACGGGGAGTTTTCGCATTTGGCAGTGGTACCTCTCTCCAGCGCACTGAGCGCATCCTTTCGCTTTTGCCAAGTGAGCAGATTGAAGGCCTTTTCTGGGATGGTTCGCTGAAGACTCATTCTGGAGATAAGCTCCTGGAGTGCTGGGCTGATTTGGCTGACATTGCACCTCAAACAGGTGAACTGGGACGCCTTCAGTTCATGGAGGTGCGATCCACGCTTCCAGATGAACTACTAATGTATGCCGACAAGCTCTCCATGGCTCACAGCTTGGAACTGCGTGTGCCGTACCTTGACAAAGACATCGTGGAATACGCCGAGAGATTGAGGCCCAATCTAAAGCTTCGAAACGGCGTTGGAAAATGGATTCACAAGCAAGTGTGCCGCAAATTCATGCCGGCAGCCATTGTGCGTCGTCCAAAACGCGGCTTCGCTACAACCGTAGTCGACAGCTGGTTCCGAGATTCCATGGGCGGCAAGATGTCCGACATATTTGCCGACAAGGATTCTGCGATTTTCACGCTGTTGGACCCTGCGGCTGTGGGAAGACTCCATGCTGATCATTTAGCAGGCCGGAATGACAACCACAAAGTTTTGTTCAGTCTTATCGTGCTCGAGGAGTGGCTCCGTGGCCTTCCGACCGGCGCAGTTGCGGAAGCGTAAAGGAAGTATTGCGCGGCGGCGCAAATGCTCAGCGCAGAATCCTTGAAACGAATTTAAGAGGAGTGCACGTTGAAAATCAGCATCTTCGGATTAGGTTACGTGGGCGCCGTCTCCGCCGCATGTCTTGCGGCCAACGGGAACGATGTGCTTGGCGTTGATCCGGTCGCGGACAAGGTTGAACTGATAAACCGCGGTCTGTCGCCAATTGTGGAAGCCGAGATCGCTGAGATTATCGAAGATGTTGTCCGCGAAGGTCGTCTGCGCGCTACACAGGATCCGATGAAGGGGGTTCATGAGACGGACCTCTCCTTCGTCTGCGTCGGGACGCCTAGTCAGTCAAATGGCAATCTCGATCTCCGATTCATTCGCCGAATCTGCGAACAGATAGGGCATGCTCTCCAGAGTAAGGCGGCCCGCCATACCGTAGTCATTCGGAGCACGATCCTGCCCGGCACGATGAAAAACGTCGTGATCCCGACTTTGGAAGAATTCTCCCGAAAGGTTGCCGGCACCGATTTCGGGGTTTGTTACAACCCCGAATTTCTGAGGGAAGGCACGGCTGTTCGCGATTTCAGGAGCCCGCCAAAGACCGTCTTTGGTGAAATAGATAGGCAGAGCGGCGACCTGCTCGCAGTGCTGTATGCGGACTTGCAGGCTCCGCTTCTCCGAACTAATCTGGGCAATGCTGAAATGATCAAGTATGTCGACAACAGTTGGCATGCGCTCAAGATTGGATTCACTAACGAAATCGCAAATCTCTGCGACTCATTCGGAGTAGACGCAGAAGCAGTCATGAACATCTTTTGCGAAGATAAAAAGCTGAACATTTCACGCGCCTATTTAAGGCCCGGTTTTGCTTTTGGCGGCTCATGTCTTCCGAAGGATTTACGGGCCCTGGCCTACCAGGCAAAACTGCATGATCTGCAACTTCCAATCCTGAATTCGGTTCTACCCAGCAACGAAATTCAAATCGCGCGCGGCTTAAAGCAAGTGACCGATAGTGGAAACTCACGAGTCGGTGTGTTCGGTTTCAGCTTCAAGGCCGGCACTGACGATCTTCGCGAGAGCCCCCTTATCGAGGTGATCGAGAGATTGATCGGTAAAGGTTACGATCTTCGGATTTACGATCGGAACGTCAATATTGCCGCATTGGTCGGTGGCAATCGCGACTTCATTCTCAATCGGATTCCCCACATTTCGCGATTGATGGCGCCAAGTATCGAAGCAGTGCTCGATCACGCGCAGACGGTTGTCATTGGGAACCTTGATCCTGAATTCAAACAACTCCGGGAGAGACTCCGGGAAGATCAATGCCTTGTAGATCTCGCCAGACTGACGAAGCACGCGAGGGTACATGATGACTCTCAGATATCCGTGACTGCATCCTGACATTCGCATCTGCGACGCATCAGGTCTTAATGCTGCTTCTTTTTCTTTTCCATTACTTCTTATGAAGCTTATCGAAGCCTTGAAAATCGCACAGCGCACCGACGCCGGCACGACGCCCGCCTTGCAGGTCTTTCTGGCCTGCGGTTTCAGTGCGCTGCACTTGCGGACTTTCTTGACAGCACACCTTCGCGTCCGTCGGCCTGAGATTCGGCCTGAGGTCAGCGTAGGTCTTTTCGGGGATTTAGCCGGCAATTTAGAGCGTCTGGAATCATCGAGCGTCGGCGCGGCCGTCATAGTTCTTGAGTGGGCGGACCTGGATGCGCGTCTGGGAATCCGCAGCCTTGGAGGGTGGCATCCAGCCCACATCCAGGATGTTGTGAGGTCTGCGGAAGCGGTTGCGACGCGCTTGAAGCGGGCAGTGGAAGTGATATCTCGCAAGGTCACAACTGTCATCTGCACGCCCACACTTCCGCTGCCACCGGCATTCATTACCAAGCCGCGGGAGCTAGGATTAGAAGAGGCACGGTTACATCGGATTGTTGCATCGTTATCAGAAAGCCTGTCGCAGATACCGAAAGTTCGGATCGTCAACCAGCAGAAGCTCGCGGAGTGTTCTTCTCCGGCCGATCGGTACGACGTCAGATCGGATTTACAGGCTGGCTTCCCATATACTCTGCACCATGCTTCGGTTTTAGGCGAGTTGCTGAGCGGGCTAGTTGAGACTCGCTCGCCGATGAAGGCGATCATCACAGATCTCGACGATACCTTGTGGTCGGGAATTGTGGGTGACGACGGGGTCGATGGCATCTCGTGGAGTCTCGACAGCCACTCCCAGATGCATGGTGTATACCAGCAATTTCTCTCGTCATTGGCATCAGCCGGCGTTTTAATTGGCGTGGCCAGCAAGAATGAGAAGGATACTGTTTCGGCGGCCTTTCGTCGGCAGGATTTAATGCTTTCGCCGGATGACATCTATCCCTTCGAAGTTCACTGGTCACGCAAGTCAGAGTCGGTGGGCCGAATTTTGAAGACGTGGAATATCGGCGAAGATGCAGTTGTGTTTATTGATGACAATCCTGCGGAGATCGCCGAAGTGCAGGCGGCATTTCCAAACATACTCTGCAGGCAATTTCACAGGGATGATCCCCGCAGCGTGTGGCTGCTTCTCAATGAACTTCGGGAGTTGTTCGGGAAGTCCGAGATTTCAACAGAAGATACATTGCGTAGTAAAAGCATCCGGGAGTCAGCGGTCTGGCGGGATGAGAAGAATCTTGACGGAAATGCTGTGGAAGACTTCTTCCGCTCAGCTGATCCGCGCATTGTGTTGGACTATGGACGTTCATATGACGACAAGCGCGCGCTTGAACTCGTGAACAAAACGAATCAATTCAATCTGAACGGAAAGCGGTACGGCCATTCGGAGTGGAGGACATTCTTCGATAATCCCAATGCGTTTCTCCTCACGGCGACGTACGAAGACAAATTCGGAGCCCTTGGGAAGATTGCTGTCCTGATGGGGACGGCATCCGCCGGAACGATCCACGTGCACACATGGGTAATGAGCTGCCGGGCGTTCTCAAGGCGTATAGAACATCAAATTCTCCGCTATCTCTTCGAAGAGTGTGGTGCGCAGCAAATCACCTTCGAGTTTCAGCCCACGCCACGCAACGGTCCATTGCAGGACTTCTTTGTCGGCCTGCTTGGCGGCCACCTCTCAAATCCACTAATGCTGGCAAGAACAGCTTTCTTCGCCGCAGCCCCACCGTTGTTTCATCGTGTTGAGGTCAACTCTCATGTCTGATCTGGAAGGTCGCTTGATCCTCTGCTTTTCTTCAGTATTCCCGGAACTCACGGAAACAGAAATACACAATGCGAGTACAGATTCTGTTGGTGTCTGGGACTCTCTCTCGTCCGTTACGCTTGCAGCCGTTATCCAGGAGGAGTTCAATCTGGAGATTGATCCGGAGATTCTGCCCTCGCTGGAATCGTTTGAGGGCTTTCGGGACTACTTGAAGACCGCCGCGGCCGCGCATTCATAGGATCAGAGCATGAAAGAATATCCCCTTCGCGGCCTGCTCAATCGTGTGTTTCAGCACCTGGCACGGATTCTGCCAGGAGCTCGATCATTGCGCGTTGCATTGCATCGCGGGCGCGGCGTGAAGATCGGCAAAGACGTCTGGATAGGGTACGACGTTGTCCTCGATACCTCGCGTCCCTTCGCTATAACGCTTGAAGATGATTGCGTACTCAGCCTGCGTGTCACCGTACTTGCTCACTTCCGCGAGCAGGTCGGCGTTACTATCGGACGCGGCGCTTTCGTCGGCGCTGGAGCCCTGATTCTTCCGGGAGTGACAATTGGGGAAGGGGCCGTGGTCTCAGCAGGCAGTGTCGTAACGAGATCTGTTCCGTCGTTCACGATGGTTCAGGGAAATCCCGCAGTTCCGGTGGCCAGATGCGGAATTCCGCTGGGTCCAGAAACAACTCTGAAGGAGTTTTCACGGCGGCTCCGGCCCATCACCAAATCCGTTCCGTCTAAACCTCGCGTACAACCAGAGGTAAGCGGTGTTGGAACAAAGGAAAGACCATGAAACTGATCGTACCTTTCCTTAGCGAGATCGCGAACCCGGATGCACGACTGATCGGACTGGCTGAATTCCTGGGGATAGAGTGCCAACCAATTTCACTGGCTGGAGGGAGAGCCGGATCGGGATTCTCCGATTTCTCGAGTGACTGTCTCGTCGTCAATCCCTGTGTACTAGAAATGTGGCTGGGCGGGGACGGGTCGTCGAAGGAACTTCTCTCATCCGTGACTTCAACTTTCAAGCGGATGCTGGTCCATGCTGTTTCACCCACCCCATTTGACAGGTGGCTTATATCGGAGATTTCGGGTGGTATTTTCCACAGCGTGCAAGAGGTGAAGGACTCAGCTGCTTGCTTTGAGATCGCTTCGGACACAAGCGGGATTGGCGGTGCTTTCGACGGGCTTTGTGTTGGGTCTGCTAGGACGGAAAACGACTGTGTCTTTTTGAGCGCCGATCAGGGCAAATCGAAGAAGCTCATCGCCATCAACGGGGAATCGTTTCTATCTGTGATCAGGCGAGATGATGCTGAAATCTTTCTTGTGGGTAGCCGAGATGTCATCGACATTGATTCTGAAAGTGATGATGAGTGGCTTTCAGAGTGTTTTTCACGGTTCCTGCCCCACGCAATGGTGTTACGACATATTTTTGCCGAGGAATGCTGGAGACCGATTAAGCACCATGCATGTGTGATCGTCGACGACCCTCTGCTCCGCGCAAACTATGGCTTCCTGAATTTCAAGCGCCTGCTCCAGTCTATGGAGCAACACAACTTTCACACGACGATCGCATTTATACCGCACAATTTTCGTCGGACATCCTCGGGCATAGCTAAGCTGTTTCGGGATCACGCCAATCGGTTGTCTCTATGTTTCCATGGAAATGACCACACGGGTGGGGAGTTTGCTTCCACTGATTCTGGAATGCTTGACTCCATTCTCCGGATTGCGGAAAGCCGCATGCAAGTGCACGGCGCTGTGAGCGGATTGTCATGCGAACGCGTAATGGTCTTCCCACAAGGCGGATTCTCAATGCAGGCTATGGAAACGATGAATAGCCATCCATTTGACGCTGCCGTGAATACGGTGCCGCATCCGCGTCAGCAGAAGGTGCGGCTTACCCTGCGGGAACTCTCGCAGCCTGCTGTCTTCCGTTATGGTGGCTTTCCTCTTTTCCTTCGAAAGAACAGCATCAACACGCAGGCCACTGAAATAGCTTTCAAGATCTTTTTCGGGATTCCGATCTTGATCGTCGAACACCACGATGTCTTCAAAAACCCGCAGACTCTGATTGAAGCGGTCAATCGGATCAATTCGGCCCGGGCGAGTGTTCGATGGTGCTCGGTGGGTGAAGCAGTCAAGCGCTCTGTTCTATACCGGCGTGAACCATCCGGCTTGCTGTGCATACGAGGTTACTCGCGGACAGTGTCGATCCAGCCGTTATCTACAACCCCTGAAAAGGGTAGAGTCGAGTGGTGTCTGCCGAAAGTAGGGCGCTACCTGGGCGCGGTTCGCCAAAATGGCACTTCCATTGAAGTCGACGTAACTGATTCGCGAGTTCAGGCTTCGGTTGTGTTCAAGCCTGGAAGCTCTGAGGTACTCTCGATTCACCCTCGTGAAATGAGTGGTGCGCCATCACAGATGAGCCTCAAACACACAACCCGTGCATTTGTGCGCAGGAGGTTGTCCGAGATAAGGGATAACTACATCAGCAAAAGCCCCACTCTTTTGGCGGCAGCCAAGGCAGTACAGAAATCCCTGCATCACGCAAAAAACTGAAACAGTATCGTTGTATGATCTACCACTCCGCATCGAGCCCGATATGAGCCGAAAAGTCCTGATTATTGTCGAGAATCTTCCTGTCCCTTTCGACACTCGTGTCTGGAAGGAAGCGCGTGCGCTTTGTGACCACGGGTTTAGCGTCACGGTGCTGTGTCCTAAGGGAAAGGGTTACAAGAAGACCTACGAAATTCTGCAAGGTGTTCACATTTATAGACACCCTATGCTGCCGGAAGGCGGAACTCCGCTCGGGTACGTTCTGGAGTATGGATGCGCGTTGTTCTGGGAATTTCTATTTAGCTGGTGGATATTCCTTGTACGCGGTTTTGATGTGATCCAAGGATGTAACCCACCTGACGACATTTTCCTTGTCGCGCTCCCGTTCCGGTTGTTCGGTGTGCGCTATATTTTTGATCATCATGACGCAAACCCCGAGTTATATCTGTCGAAATATGAGAGACGAGACGCTCTCTTCAAGATTCAGTCATTGCTCGAGGCAATGACCTACAAGTGCGCCAGTGTCGTGATGGCGACGAATGAGAGCTATAAGGCGCTTGCACTGAATCGTGGGGGAATGGCTTCAGAAGATGTGTTTGTTGTACGCAATGGGCCCGATCTGGAAACATTCCGACTTGTCCCCGCGAAGCCGGAACTGAAATATGGAAAGAAATTTCTGGTCGGCTACGTTGGTACGATGAGCATCCAGGAAGGTTTGGACATCTTGATCGAGGTCGCAGCTGATATCCGGAGGCGAGGTCGCTCCGATGTTCATTTCACCTGCGTCGGTGGGGGGCCAAGCCTGTCTGCTCTTCGGCAAATGGTGCTGGATCAGAAACTGGAAGACATGTTCAACTTCACAGGTCGCGTGCCAGACCAAGAACTGTTGGATGTGCTTTCCACCTCCGATGTCTGCGTCAATCCCGACAAACCTTGTGAGATGAACGATATTTCCACCATGATCAAAATAGCGGAATACATGGCTCTTGGTAAGCCTATTGTTCAGTTCGACTTAAAGGAAGGGCGCTTCACCGCAGGCGAAGCCTCGCTCTATAGTAGTGGGAAGAACCTGGTGTCGGATTTTGCCGACAAGATACTCTGGCTGCTGGATCATCCCGACGAACGCCGGCACATGGGAGAGTTTGGGCAGAAACGAGTGGCAGAGCATCTGGCCTGGCAACACAGCGTTAGTAACTTGATTTCTGCTTACGAACGGGTCTTCCAGAAGAAAGGTCAGATAGCTCATAATGCCTCCACTATCAGACCCAATTCGAAAACGATCAGTTCGGATGTCGCGAATATTCGTGAATAGTTCCTCGCGGGAATCCTGACATTTATTTCAAATAACCATGTAGCGATTTCCAGGAGATTGTCACTATCAATCTTTGGCGGTGAGCATATCACTCGTGTGAGCGGAATCCTATGAAGTCATGTGACGTCGCGATCATCGGGGCAGGTCCTTATGGACTCTCTATTGCGGCCCATCTGAATGAAGCCGGGGTGCAGTTTCGGATCTTTGGGGAGCCGATGGGACTCTGGGTGAGCCATATGCCAAAGGGCATGCACCTGAAGTCGGAGGGTTTCGCTTCGTGGCTGTATGATCCGGGACAGACATTTACCATGGAAGTCTATTGTCGGCAGCGGGGCCTCCCCTATCTCCCGATTGGTTGGCCGGTACCACTCGAGGTCTTCTGTGATTACGGACTAGAATTCCAGCGGCGTTTCGTGCCTGAAGTTGAGCAGGAGATGGTGAAAGCTGCCCACCGAATCGACGACGGATTCGAGCTAACTCTGGGCAATGGCGAAGTATCTCGCGCGCGCAGAGTGGTTGTTGCCATTGGTTTGACGAATTACCCATACATGCCAGAGGAACTCTCGGGTCTACCAAGAGAGCTTGTCACCCATAGCTACGAGCATGCGAATCTTGACCATTTTAAGGGGCAGGAGGTTGGAATTCTGGGGGCTGGTGCCTCAGCGATTGATCTCGCCGCATCATTAAACAAGGCGGGAGCGTCTGCGCATGTCATCGCACGCTGCTCATCCATCCGTTTTCACGATCCGCCGAAAGACGCTTCCTTGTACCAGCGCATAAGGAGGCCATTCTCGGGAATCGGACCTGGATGGAAACATTGGCTCTGCGCAAACCTTCCCGAGGTATTTCGGCTGATGCCGGCGAGTTTCCGACTTGAAAAGGTTCGGACGTTGCTCGGGCCTGCCCCCGGCTGGACCACGAAAAAGCAGGTTGTCGGTAAAGTGGCATTTCACATGAGTTCCAGCTTGGTTGGCGCTCGACAAGACGGGAACAAACTCAAAGTTGATCTGAAGAGAGAGTCCGGTCAAACTGAATCGATCCAGTTCGATCACCTGATAGCTGCTACGGGGTATAGGACCGATGTGCGTCGCATCCCGTTTCTTGATGCGGACATCCTTGCTGATTTGGAGCTTCTCGAGTCGACTCCAGTTCTCTCGGCAAATTTTGAATCTTCGGTACCCGGTCTATTCTTTGTCGGTGTGACAGCTGCCAGCACATTCGGACCCCTGATGCGATTCGCGGTGGGCGCGGGCTTTGCTGCTCCTCGACTTGCCAGGCACCTGAGGCGCACCACCAAACGCAGCGCCGCACGACGCGCCCTGATCACGGCAACTACGAATTCCAGCAGAAAGGAACCCGTTTCCCGGTAGATTGCCTTGGAAATTGCAGCCCAACTCTCGCAAGCCACCCGGAACGGTGTTGTTGAACATGACAATACCGAACGAGTGAGGAGTCAAACTGGATTCGGAGTGGCGTCTCCCAAAGTTCTGCTCATCGACTCCAATCGGTGGGATCTCGGTGCTCGCCTGGCGATCGGGTTGACTTCCGCGGGTTGTGTCGTATCTGCGCTGTGCCCATCGGTTGGGCATCCCTTTTCCGTTACGCGTGCGATCAAACGCACCTACCCATACAGGGCATCCGATCCGATCAAATCAATCCGTGACGCGATTGAAGGCGCCCATCCGGACATCATCATCCCCTCATGCGAACGCAGCGTAGAACACCTGCACGAACTGTATGCTCAAGCCCTGCACCACGAGACGCGAGATGAATCCATTGTGGCTCTCATCGAGCGTTCTCTGGGCAATCCGGCCGGATATCGAATCGTCACCTCTCGGTTCGATCTGCTTGCCACGGCAAGTGAAGAGGGCATCCGCATACCTGAAACAGATCGTGTCTCATCCAGCGCTGATTTGAATCTTTGGCGCGAGGAGAAGTCGAGAAAGTGTGTAATCAAGGCAGACGGTACCTGGGGAGGCGTGGGCGTCTGCGTGCTCTCTGAGAAGGATTCCTCAGCGGAGGCATGGCTTAGGATCACCAGGACTTCGCGGCTGGTTCGGGCCATGAAACGCATGATCGTGAATCGAGACGCGTTCTACCTACGCGCCTGGATGAATCGGGTTGAAAGGCCGATCATCGCCCAGAGATTCATCGACGGTTATCCCGCCAACTGCTCTGTCTTCGCCTGGAGAGGGAAGGTGCTCGGTTTCATCGCGGTGGAAGCAGTCCGTACGGAACGCAGCACCGGGCCCGCAAGTATTGTGCACTTGATCGAGAATGGGGAGATACGCTTTGCGGCGGAGCGTATAGCATCCCGACTAGGGCTATCAGGATTCTTCGGATTGGACTTCGTTATCGAGAAGCAGACCGGTTTGGCTTATCTGATCGAAATGAACCCTCGTCTGACACCGCCGTGCTACATGCGTTTGGAAAAGGGCCGCGACCTTGTCGGAGCACTGTGGGCTAGCCTGACGGGGATGCCTCAACCCGACAATAATCCCGTGACAACTTCTGACATGATCGCGTACAGTCCACGAGCGCTTGTGTGTAGCGGGACGCCCATGAACTGCTTTTACTATAAGCCTGACGGCGAACCCGAACTGGCGCGCGAATTGGAGAGTCCGTTTCCCGATCGGACAATCCTGTATCGACTCGTTCAGCTATTTGATCGCGGCCCAGTGGATGCTGCCGGAGCCTGAACTCTCACCATGGCGACAACTCAAATCATCATTGAAGCGGGGCGCACGGAGGGCCAATATTGGCGCGACCTGTGGCGCTACCGTGAACTGTTTTTGTTCTTTGCCTGGCGCGATCTGCTGGTGCGCTACAAACAGACGGCGGTAGGGATCAGCTGGTCACTCATCCGGCCCCTGCTCACCATGGCCGTGTTGACCGTCGTATTTGGCAAACTCGGGAAGATGCCGGCGGGAGGAGTCCCATATCCACTGCTTGTGTTTTGCGGTATGCTGCCGTGGCTTTTCTTCTCAACCGCTCTTACCGAAGCGGGCAGCAGCCTGGTCTCAAACGCGAACATGGTGTCCAAGGTCTACTTCCCACGGCTTGCCATCACTGCGAGCAGCGTGATTACGAGCCTGGTAGATTTTCTGATCTCCTGCGCTTTCCTTGTAGCCTTAATGATCTGGTTCCGCTATGCTCCACCGATCCAGGTGCTTTTCGTTCCTTTCTTCGTAGCGCTTGTCTTCGCAGCATCTCTCGGCGTGAGCTTGTGGGTTGCCGCACTGATGGTGAAGTATCGAGACTTCCGCTTCATCGTTCCGTTCGTTGTTCAGTTCGGGCTGTATATATCCCCCGTTGGATTTCAGAGCAGTGTCGTACCTGAGCGATTTCGGCTGCTTTATGCGATGAATCCAATGGTTGGAATTATAGATGGATTCCGCTGGAGCATCCTTGGATCTCCTCGAATCTACGTGCCTTCTCTCGCCATCGCCATCGCAGATGTGGTGATCCTTCTCGCAAGCGGCATCTGGTATTTCCGGATGACGGAACGCACTTTCGCAGACATTATCTGAGCACGGGTTCTCCTCAATACAAAATGAATTCAGAAATTGCAATCTCCATCGAGAACCTCGGCAAGCGGTATGACGTGGACCGCCTCAAGACTCAGGATGAAGGGCTCCGACATCTCATCGAGAATGCCTTGCGAGCACCGTTGGCTGTCTTCCGTAAGAAGATGCACAGCAAGCGGAAGAGAGACTTCTGGGCACTTCGAGGTGTATCTCTCCAGGTGAAGCGAGGTGAGGTAGTTGGAATTATCGGTCGCAATGGGGCAGGCAAAAGCACCATGCTGAAGCTCTTGAGCAGAATCACCACGCCAAGCGAAGGCAGGATTCAGATCAACGGGCGTGTGGCAAGTCTGCTTGAGGTGGGGACCGGATTTCACCAGGAACTTACCGGTCGCGAGAACATCTTCCTGAACGGTGCGATTCTGGGCATGAGCCGCGCAGAGATCATTCGCAAGTTCGATGAGATTGTTGAGTTCTCGGAGGTAGGCGACTTTCTCGATACGCCGGTAAAACGATACTCCTCGGGAATGTATGTCCGGCTTGCATTTGCAGTCGCGGCACATCTCGATCCTGAAATTCTGATCGTGGATGAAGTGCTCGCAGTCGGCGATGCGGCTTTTCAGCGCAAATGCCTTGGCAAGATGAGCAGTTTCGCGCAGAGTGGCCGCACTGTTCTGTTTGTGAGCCACAATCTCGAGGCAGTTCGAACTCTCTGTGAACGTGCAGTATGGATGCAAGACGGGAATGTTCGCGAAGACGGTCCCGTTGATGAGGTCGTCGAGAACTTCTTTAATGCGATCTCGAGTTCTTCGCAATTCTCATCGCAAAATGAGCAGTATGGGTTCGAAGTGAAGAGAGTCGCGCTGAAGAATGCTGGGGGCAATGAAGCAGCACAGTTCTCGCCGGGTGACGACATGATCGTAGAGATCGACTATGTTGCGAATAGTCCTCTTGAGCAACCGTACGTCATTCTCGCTATCAATGGGGTAAACGGTTCTTGTTTCACGGCAAACATGCTGCTGGATGGTAACCGTCCATCGTCACTCGACGGTACGGGCAAGCTGGCGTGTCGCTTCAAAGCGCTGCCCATCTTCCCGCAAAGCTACTCTGTGAAGATGTCGATCCGCACAAAGAATGGTAACGACCGAGTCCTTGATTACACTGACGTCGCGTTTTTCAATGTAGTGGGGGATTTGGCGGACTACGGATTTCGGGGAGAGTTCGTTTCGCGGGCATCCAGTTCGACACCAGTGGTGGTGCCATATGAATGGCATCTGCCGGATGGTACGGTGGCTCACGTCTCGCTGACACCAAATGTAGAGGCTTCGAAGCGGCCCGAGGCAGTGTCGATCTAATGGTTGACATGCGGGACCAAGTAATCGCGATCATTCCGGCGCGTGGTGGATCGAAGCGTGTGCCGGGGAAGAATATCCGCTTGCTCGGGGGCAAGCCGCTAATCGCGTACAGCATCGAAGCGGCACTGAAGTGCGGCATCTTTTCTCGAGTTGTGGTCAGTACAGACTCAGAAAAGATCGCTGTGATTGCAGAGGAATGGGGCGCGGAGGTTCCATTCTCTCGGTCGGCAGAAATCGCAGATGACGTGACGCCGGTTTCTGCGGTTACGGTCGATGCCCTTGAAAGGCTTGATCCACGGGGTCACACGTATAGTACGGTTGCTCAATTGATGGCCAATTGCCCGTTGCGAACTGCCGAAGATCTCAAGGCAAGTTACGTCCAGTTTTGCAGCACTGGTGCCGACTCACAGATTTCCGTAGTTCGGTACGGATGGCAAAATCCTTGGTGGGCCATGAAGCTTGACTCAGGCTCTTACAAGCTCGATCCACTATTTCCTCGCGAAATGACAGCGCGGAGTCAGGATCTTCCTGAGCTGTTTTGTCCAACGGGCGCGATCTGGTGGGGGAGAACAGCCGTGATCCGCCATCAAAAGACTTTTCATATCCAGGAGCGCACCGGGTGGGAAATGGCGTGGCAGCACGCCATCGACATCGACACTCCGGAAGATTTCCAGTTTGCGGAAACAATCTTCAAAATGAGCCAAGATGAGAACTAACTCCTCGCCTACTCTCTCAAGTCAACCCAACCGAAGAGCACATGCACGCATGCGGAAATAAACTCGGCGTCTACACGACCGTGTATCCAGCGGTGGTGAGATATCTCAAGGAGTGGTATAGCTCTGTCCAGTGTCAAACCGACACGGATTTCGAGCTGTGGATTGGCCTGGACTCGCTGACACGAGCCGAGGTTGAACGAGCGATCGGACAGCGCATTTCGGCGCGATGGGTTGAGGCGCCTGGACCTACTACACCGGGAAGCATTCGAGATCTTGCGCTGCGCCAGATGACCACGGCGGGTTGCGACGTAGTACTGGTAGACAGCGACGATTTGCTCCACCCGAGTCGTGTGGCGGCAGCCCGTGAGGCCCTGCGGACCAGCGATCTTGCAGGATGCGCGCTGGAGATTGTGGATGGCGATGGCCAGTCACTCGGCGCGGAGTTCAATCTTGATCCGGCAATCCTGCCTTCGCACGTCTTACCGCGGAACAATGTATTTGGGTTTTCAAACTCCGCGTATCGCTGCGAATTACTGGAGCGGGCGCTGCCCATCCCGAGGGACGCGGTTCTGGTTGATTGGTTTATTGCGACGCGCGCATGGCTCTTTGGAGCGGAGCTATCATTTGATCGTAAGGTGCGTATGAAATACCGGCAGTACGCTGCGAACACGGCGCGCCTTCGGCTGCCATTCTGGCCCGATCAGATTCTGTCGGACTCGGCTCTTGTGCGGCGGCATTTCCAGCTCGTTCTGGCCTCGAGCGGACAAGAACACTTCCTTCCCGGCAGGTGGACCCAGTTTTTGTCTGTCGCGCGGGACATAGAGCAATTTGAACGGTATATTAAGCAAAGCCCAGAAAACCTGAAAACATATCTGGATTCACTGAACAGGGCAGTGAAGCAGCCGATCTGGTGGACGTCCGTAGCGTATTCACCCCTTTCACACATGTGGAAGCAGGAAAAGGTTCTATGCAAACAGTGAAGTTGGGAAATGTGGAAGTTGGCCCCGGCCATCCGGCGTACATCATCGCGGAGGTGGGTTCAAACCACAATGGGGACATGGATCTCTGCGGCAAGCTGATTGATGCAGCGGCAGAGTGTGGCGCAAATGCGGTGAAATTTCAATCGTGGACAGACAAGTCCCTGATCGCGGAAGAAGAATATGAGCGGAACACTACATACTCCGACAAGAAGAAGCATTTTGGTTCGCTTCGAGAAATGGTTACTGCCTATCAGCTGACTTCAGACCAGCACCTGCAGGCTCATGCTCGCTGCGTGCGGAAGGGAATTGACTTCTGTTCCACTCCGTTCTCGCCGGAAGAGGCGGATCTGCTTGAGTCTCTGAACGTGCAATTTTTCAAGATTGCTTCAATGGATGTGGTGCATCTCCCGTTGCTGCGATACGTTGCGCGCAAGAAGCGGCCGGTGGTGATCTCGACGGGAATGGCGACCCTGGGTGAAGTCGAGCAGGCGGTCGATGCCGTTCGTGCTGAAGGAAACGATCAAATCGTCCTGTTGCATTGTATTTCCATCTATCCGCCCGAGTACGAGACCATTCATCTTCGCAATATCGAGATGCTGCAGCGCGCGTTTGAATGCCCCGTGGGCTTCAGCGATCACACGCTGGGCACGGCAATCCCACTCGCCGCAATTGCAATTGGCGCGTGCATCATCGAAAAGCACTTCACGCTGGACCAGGACATGGAAGGCTGGGACCACGCAATTTCTGCAAATCCGGAGCAGATGCGCACCATCGTCAAGGAAGGACAGAACATCTTTGCTGCTCTCGGGAGCACCCGTCGCACGGTCAGCGAGGCAGAGATGGAAAAGCGCAAGAAGTTCCGCCGTAGCCTGGTGGCACGACGGGCTCTCGAGAGAGGTCATGTGCTAAGCGAGAGTGACTTCGATGCCAAGCGTCCGGGCACCGGAGTTTCGCCGGATCAGTTGCACTACATCGTGGGCCGGACGTTGGCAAGCGACCTTGCGCAGGACCAGGTGCTGCGCTGGAACCATCTGCTGTGAACCAAAGGCAAGATCGCAACCGACCGCTGATTCTGATCGGGGCTGGCGGTCACGCGCGCGTGGTCCTTAGCTCCCTCTTGTTGCAGGGGAGGCGTGTTCTGGGTTTTGTAGCTCCAGAAAAGAGAAGCACGGACTTGCTTGGAGTTCCGCAATTGGGAGGCGACGAAGCGGTTCTCACATACGATCCATCAGAAGTGCTCCTGGTAAACGGGGTCGGTTCGGCGGCATCGATTTCTAGAAGGCTGAAGACCTATGAGTACTTCCGTACTGAGGGTTATCGCTTTGAATCTGTGATTCATCCCAGTTCGATCGTGGCTCCCGAGGGAGAATTGGCAGACGGAGTGCAAATCATGGCCGGAGCTATTCTCCAAACGGGATACTCAATCGAGGAAGATGCCATCATCAATACAGGGGCACGAGTAGATCATGATTGCGTAATCGGTGCGCACGCCCACGTCGCTCCAGGTGCCGTTTTAAGCGGGAGTGTGCATGTGGGGCAGCGCGCTCATGTTGGCGCGGGGGCAGTCGTCATTCAGAATCTGAAGATAGGAAATGATTCGATCGTTGGCGCCGGCGCAGTTGTGCTTGCCGATGTTCCTGCTTCTTCTACCGTCGTCGGAGTTCCTGCCAGACCCATTCACGCAAAAGCTTAGAGACTGGTTGTAGGAAAATGACACCTCGCCCTGTATATATCGTCCATTGCATCGATACTGAGGGTCCTCTGTACGAGTCCCTGACCGCGACGTTTGATCGTCTTCGCGATATCTTCCACCTCGATCTCGAACCGAGCGCAGCGACACTCCGGCAGCTGCAGAATGGGACGATGAACCTTGGCGGGATTGAAGCGGCTGTCCAGCGCGTCGTCGACCCGCATCTGCTCGCATACAACGACACCTGGGACAAGGTCGATTCCATGCTGGCTCGCATCATGGATGACAGATTCCGGAAGGCCGTCCCGGATTCAGCCGGCGAAGGATGGGTCTACAACTGGTTTTGTGTCGATCATGTCGACTACGATGCGAATCCTCGGCGGCGCGACATCGGGTACCACAACGTCTTCGAGCACTATAGCTGGTTGCTGAAGGTGAACCCTGCAAATCGCGATGGTCTGCACTTCCACTATCATCCTCATTCATTCAGCCGGGAGGCGCACCGCTCTGCGACTCACTGGTGGGCCAACTCCGACAGCCTGTTCCAAGCTCTTTCAAGGCGAGTAATCGATCACATGTGGTTTCCCGCTGCGCATAGGCCGGGCTTTCACGTCATCAGGCCAGATAGCCATTGGATGCTGGAGCAGTACATCCCGTTTGATTTCTCGAACCAGTCCATGGCTCAGAGCGATACCGACTCACAGCAGTTCGGCGTGGCTGGCGGGCGCTTCGGAGACTGGCGTCGTGCTCCCGCAACATGGCAGCCCTACCATCCTGCTGCAGACGATTATCAGGTTCCGGGTTCCTGCCGCCGATGGATCGCACGTTGTCTCAACGTAGGGACGCGCTATCGAGTAATTCGCGAGCAGGATGTGCGCCAAGCCTTCGAGGAGGCGGCGGCTGGAAATCCGGTGGTCTTGTCGATCACAAACCACGATTTTCGAGATATGGCGCCAGATGTCGACGGCTTCCGCAAGATGCTTCAAACCGTCGTCCAGCAATTTCCGCAAGTCCCGTTCTACTACTCTGAGGCCTTGAGCGCCATGCGGTCCGCCTTGGACATAGCCGAACAGCCGCCCTGCGAACTCGAATGCACAATTGAGAGCGTCGATGATTCCGCGGCCGTATTGAAAGTTAGCTCGAAGACGCCGAGCTTTGGACCTCAACCGTGGCTCGCGCTCAAGACAGCCTCTGGCAAGTATCACTTCGACAATTTTGATATCGATATCCCATTCCATCGCTGGCAGTACGTGTTCGACCGCGAAACCTTCACGCTGCCATCGCTGAGCGCTATCGGTGTCGCGGCAAACAATGCGTACGGAATCACAACCGTAGTGCGGATAGATCCTACGACGCGAACGAGTATGAGCAAGTATTGGAACCGCCCCATGTTGCGCTCTGCGGAGGCTATGGCTTCTCGCTGAACGGTACTCCGGCGAGTCCACTTACTTCTATGAACGAATCTCCGAAAAAGACCGATCTGAATACGGTGACTTTCTCACCTTCCGCGCCCATTCGCGAAGCGCTGAAGGCGCTGGATGCGGCCGGTACAGGCGCGCTGGCTTTGTGCGATGACGAGCGCAAACTGGTGGGGATGCTCTCAGATGGAGACCTGCGTCGAGCGCTCCTCCGGGAACATTCGCTTGAGGACTCTTGCATTGCGGTCGCTTGCACTATGCCCATTATCGGGCGAAGCCCAGTTTCAGCTGCGAACGCCTTGCGAGTGATGAATGAATTCGACATTCATCAGCTTCCGGTTGTGGATCAGCGCGGTATTCTTGTCGACTTCCTGCTGCGCAAGGACGTTGTCGAGGAGTATCAGCTCGCCGCTGAATCGCGCGATCGGCTCCGTAAAGTCTGTATCGCACCACAAACCTCAATTTCCGACGCCATCGCACAGTTGAATGAGGCTGGAACAGGCGCGCTGGTCCTTTGCAATGAGGAAGGGAAGTTGTGCGGGTTGCTGGCCGATGGTGACATTCGCCGCGCCATCATTCGCCGGGTCCCTCTGACCGACCCATGTGGAAGTATTGCGACTGCCGACCCTGTACGTGCTTCCGAGCCGATAACGCCGTCGGACGCGCTCCACATGATGAATAAACACGATATTCATCAATTGCCCCTAGTGGATAAAGATGGGCGCATTGTCGAGTTTCTCCTGCGCAAAGACCTGGTTCCTCACATGCACCACGATATGCAGGCTGTCGTGATGGCTGGAGGTTACGGCAAACGCTTGCTGCCGCTGACTGAGAAAGTGCCAAAGCCCATGCTCCCTGTGGGTGAGAGGCCCCTGCTTGAACTCATTATTCAGCAACTTCGCAGGGCCGGCATTCACGACGTAAATCTGACCACCCACTACCTTCCAGAGTCTATTTCCGGCCATTTTGGAAATGGCGAGCATTTTGGGGTAAGGCTCAATTATTCGCAGGAGGAGAATCCTCTGGGGACAGCCGGTGGTTTGCGACTCATGCCGCGTCCGCAAGGCCCCTTTTTGGTGATTAACGGAGACATCCTAACGGGTGTACCGTTCCAGCAGATGCTCCAATATCATCAGGCGCACCACGCCCTGTTGACCGTCGGAGTGCGCAAATACGAGTTGCAGGTTCCCTTCGGTGTTGTTGATTGTGATGACGTAAGGATCACCAGAATCGAAGAGAAGCCTTGCCATAGCTACTTCATCAATGCGGGTACTTATCTACTTGATCCGGCGGCTTGGGATCGAATTCCAGAGGGCGGCCGCTTCGACATGACAGACCTGATACGGGTTCTGCTGGAAGCAGGCGAAACCGTCGTAGGATTCCCGATAATGGAGTACTGGATTGATGTAGGAAGACACGAAGACTATTTGAAGGCTCAGGAACTGGTTTTGAAAGGAGAACTGTAAAGTGCGGGTCCTTATCACCGGCGGAGCAGGCTATGTTGGATCGACCTTGGCTCCCCTTTTGCTCGGTGCAGGTCACAAAGTCCGCGTCCTTGATCGGCTGGCCTATGGTGGCGAGTCGCTTCTTGGTGTTTGGGCGAATCCCAATTTTGAGTTCATCCACGGAGATGTGCGTGATGATGATAAGCGCCGCGAGGCCCTAACAGATTGCCATGCAGTGGTTCACCTGGCGGCGATCGTCGGAGATCCAGCGTGCGCGAGAGAGCCAGAGTTAGCCAGGGCAGTGAATCTTGAAGCCTCGTTGTCGCTGATCGAGGAAAGCCGGAAGGCTGGCGTTCAGCGTTTTATTTTCGCTTCCACGTGCAGCAACTATGGCAAGATGGCGGATCCGAGCAAGTTTGTTGATGAAAACTCGGAACTGAGTCCTGTTTCGCTGTATGCGGAAACAAAAGTAGCCGTCGAGAAAGTTTTGCTTGAGGGTGGTGGCGATGAGAAATGGATTCCAACGCCGCTGCGCTTTGCCACGGTTTTTGGGGCGTCTCCACGTATGCGCTTCGATCTCACGATTAATGAATTCACGATGGAGATGATCACAAAGAAGCACCTCGTGGTGTTCGGCGAACAGTTCTGGCGGCCTTATGTTCATGTATTCGATGCCGCCAGAGGGATCGCCCTCGTGCTTAGCTCTCCACACGAGAAGGTTGGCAGGCGAGTCTTCAATGTTGGCTCAACGGACCAGAACCTTCAGAAGCAGCAGATTGTGGAGTTGATCCGCCCCATTGTTCCCGATGCCAAGATCGAGTTTGTTCATAAGGTTGAGGATCCACGCGACTACCGTGTATCTTTCAGCCGCATACTTAACGAACTCGGCTACACGACCACCAGGTCCGTAGTGGAAGGAATCGTCGAGGTGGCAAAGCTCGTACGAACCGGCGCTATATCGAATCTGGCAGACAGCCGCTACCGCAATTAGAAAGTCGCCCCAAGCTGTGAGGAGACTATGAAGACGATTGATGCCGATCCGAAAATCGCGCAGGCCGAGTTGCAGTTTCTTCCCCTCTGTGTGCCCGAGATACGCGGAAACGAGTGGGAGTATGTGAAGGAGTGCCTCGACACTGGGTGGGTCTCGTCCGTGGGGTCTTATGTCGAGCGATTCGAGAGCATGGTTGCCGCGCAGGCGGGAACGAAATATGCCGTAGCGACGGTGAACGGCACTTCGGCGCTGCACATCGCACTGCTTGTTGCCGGGGTTCAGCCCGGGGATGAGGTGCTGGTGTCGACCCTTACCTTTATCGCCCCGGTGAATGCGATTCGCTATGCTGGTGCTTGGCCCGTCTTCATCGATGCCGAGCCTGAACATTGGCAGATCGATCCGGCACGTGTCTCTGAGTTCATTGAGCGGGACTGCGACTGGATCAACGGCGTTCTTCGGAACCGTCATACCGGGCGCCGCATATCGGCCATTGTCCCGGTGCATATCCTCGGACATCCGGTCGATATGGACCCCATCCTGGCGGTTGCTCGCAAGTACGATTTAAAGGTCATCGAAGATTCAACCGAGGCTCTGGGATCTACATATCGAGGGAAGAGCCCGGGCAGTCTTGGCGATATTGGATGCTTCAGTTTCAATGGGAACAAAATCATCACCACCGGCGGCGGTGGCATGATTGTCACCAATCGCGAGGATTGGGCGAAAAAGGCGAAGTACCTAACGACCCAGGCAAAGGACGATCCGATCGAGTACGTCCACGGCGAGATTGGATACAATTACCGGCTCGTGAACGTTCTTGCAGCCATCGGCTGCGCGCAAATGGAGCAGCTTGAAAGCTACGTAGCGAAGAAGCGCAAGATTGCAGATCGATATGCCCATGGACTCGCAGGGGTAGCCGGCATCGAATTCATGAAGACCGCTGACTGGGCGGAAAGCACGTACTGGATGTATTCGATACTCATCAATCCCGAGCCGTACGGCATGAACTCACGGCGGCTGCTGAAGCATCTTGATTCTCTGAAGATTCAGACGAGGCCGCTCTGGCAGCCTGGGCATCTTTCCCCAGCTCATGCGCAAGATCAGCACATTTCTCTCCCGGTGGCCGAGGATCTGGTCAAGCGTGGCTTGAGCCTTCCGTGCTCTGTCGGACTCACAGAGGCCGAGCAGGATCGGGTGATCGATGGGATCTGCGGAGCAGGGCACTAGGTGGACTCAGTTTCCATGCCGGCCAAAGAAGCGAACGCCAAAGTCTCCGACGTAATCGAGCGTCTCAAGGCTTCCAGCCTTCAAAGAGGCGACATTGTTTTTGTCCAGCTGATGTGGACTTCGGAGCAGGCTGACGGTACTTGCTCTCTTGAGGAAGCCAGTCGGCAGGCCCTTTCCACTCTTCTCGAGATTGTCGGGCCAACCGGTACACTTTTCGTCCCTGCGTTCACCTTGTCGTTCGAACGACATGAGGAGTTCGACAAAGGGAAATCACCTGCCGTCTCTGGACCGGAGAGCGCCTCTTTTTCTTTCTCTGAACTCGCAAGAAGCCATGACAATGCAATTCGGTCAGATGATCCGATGTACTCCGTAGTCGGAATTGGCCCTGCTGCTGAGACGATTCTGACGAACCTGCCGAATTCCAGCATCGGCCCAAACAGCATCTTTGATCGCCTAATTCGTGCTGACGCCAAGATCTGCATCATCGGTGGGGGATTGGAGCAGACAGCCGTGTTTAGCTATGCGGAGGATGCGACCGCTGCACCCTGGCAGTTCAAAAAGCTCTTCACTGGAAAAGTTCATCACAATGCAAAGAGTCGAAGGCAAGGGTGGATTGCCTCAGTCGTTGATCCTGCGCTGGCTCAGAGTGCAACTGAAGTCCGAAAGAGAGTAGCTTCTCGAGTTGGAGCAAGTCTGAACGTCGATCCGGAGCGCGGCGGCGCAGCGTTGATGGTCAGCGGCCTGAGCGCGCTGGTGACTCGGATCGAATCCGAACTTGCCATAGAGATCCAGGACTTCGGAGCGATTTCACAGCAGAGGTCTCAGACAATCTCGGTGGAGCTCCCGCCATCTGCTTCGATGAGCGAGACCATTTCGGCTCTGTGGAGATTGCCGCGCGATATCGTATCTGACGGCTATGATGCGGCTCTGCAAGCTCTGGCGACGCAAGTTCCCATGCAGATCCACGAATATCCTACGGGTACAGAGTGCTGGAGCTGGCTGATTCCGGAGAAGTGGACCTGCCACGATGCGCGCCTGGAAACAATCGATGGCCGCGTTCTGTTCTCTTATCGTGACAATCCTCTGCATGCTGTCTCTTACTCGCTGCCGTTCAACGGGATTGTGAGCCGCGAGGATCTCTTTTCGCATCTCCACACTCATCCCAGACTCGACGATGCAACTCCGTTCATCTTCAAGTATTACGAACGCGATTGGGGGCTCTGCTGCAGCAAGGTCCTGAAAGACAGCCTCAACGACGAGAGATACCGCGTTGTCATTGATTCCGAGTTCAGTGTTGGATCGTTGAAAGTCGGCGAGTGCGTCGTCCGCGGGGCAAGCGATGAGACCTTCGTGCTCTGTGCGCATCTCTGCCATCCGGCGATGGTCAATGACGACTTAAGCGGGGTGGTTGTCGGCATGCAGGTGATGCAGGAGCTGTTGAAGCGCAAAGGCCTGCGCTACACGTATCGGTTCTTGATTCTCCCTGAGACAATCGGCTCGGTTGCGTACCTCAGCCACAATATGCATCTTGTGCCACAGATGGTTGGCGGCCTGTTTCTCGAGATGCTGGGACTCAATAACCCCCATGCACTCCAGCTTTCGTTCGATGGAAACACGGAAATGGATCGCTGCTTGTCGCGCGTTCTCTCGGAGTCCAGCCCTGACGCCTGGATTGGCGCATTTCGCACCGTTGTAGGCAATGATGAGCGGCAGTTCAATGGGCCCGGAGTGCGCGTGCCGATGCTTTCGCTATCCCGAGTATTGCGCGAACGCACGAACGGCTGGCCGTATTACCCGGAATATCACTCCAGCCACGACACGCCCGAGCTTGCTCCAGAACCTCGACTCGCTGAGTCGCGTGACCTCGTTCTCAGCATGATCGATGCAGTCGAGAAGAATGAGATTCCAGTGAACCTCTTTCAGGGCGAGCTATTCTGTTCGCGGTATGGTCTTCATATCGACGCATATTCCAACCCGGAAGGGAACCGGGCCTTTTTTGACATCCTGTTTCTGATTGATGGAACACGTTCAGTACACGAAATCGCAAGAATCTGCGGGATCTCGCTCGAGGCGGTTCGTTCGGTTTTGAATGAACTCAGCACGCGTGGGCTTGTCGCGTTTGCGCCCTTACCTCGAGACTGATACCATGCGCATTCTCGTAGGGACCGGCTTGAATCAGGGCGCGGCCGAGTATCAGAACATCGGTGACATCGCGATGTTGCAGGTCGCTGTAGGTCGTCTGGCCGAGCTCTGGCCTGAAGCGGAAATCCTGGTTCTCACCGACTCAGAAGCTGGCTTGAACCGCTTCTGTCCCCGCGCTAAGCCTGTCTCGCGCTGCGGAGCTGAAACCTGGCTACTTGATGGCGTGATCACTGGCCCGCTGCACTTGTGGCTTCCCCAATGGATGACTAAACACATTCGGAGGACCAAGCGATGGTTGAGAACAAATACCCCTGGACTGATCAACTATCTGCTTCGCTGTCGCTTCCGGCTGCACGATGGCGAAGCGCGCGGGCCTAAGGTTGAGTCTTTTATGAAAGCAATTCGCAACTGCAATCTGCTGGTAATCGCAGGATGCGGCGGGTTTGCGGACAGCTGCAGCGACTGGAATCTCTATGCATTGGGCCTGATTGAAGCTGCACTCGGACATGGAAAGCCAGTGGCTCTCTTCGGCCAGGGTCTTGGCCCGCTTGCAGACATCGCAACCCTCGTTCGCATGGCAAAACTGCTGCCGAGAGTGTGCGTATTCGCATCGCGCGGGACCGCAGGAGCGGAGAGGATTGCCGAAAAGATTGGCATTCCGAAAAGTGCCTTCTATACCACTGGCGATGACGCCGTGGAGCCGGCCTACCGGGCGAGCGTTACCCTCCTGGGCAGTGCAATCGGAGTCAATGTCCGCATTGCACCGTACTCCGGAATATCCGATGACCAGGGAGATCGAATCGGCTTAGCTTTACGCGCTTTCGCTCAAACGCGCGGCGCGGATCTGATTCCGCTGCCCGTCGCTATGCATTCCTTCGCGGATGACCGAAAGAGTATTGCACGGCTTCTTAGTCCGTCGGCGACCTCGATCCAGGTCGTCGAGTCGCCGGAAGACCTCTTCGCGCAAATTTCCAAATGTCGTGTAGTGGTAACAGGTGCCTATCACGCCGCCGTGTTTGCTTTAGCGCAGGGAATTCCAACAGTCTGCATCTGCGGATCTGATTACTACGCGGCAAAATTTGAAGGATTGCAGGCTTTGTTTGGCAAAGGCTGCACGATCCTATATCTTCACGAGCAAGATTCACTATCCAGCCTAAGTGACACATTAGATAAGCATTGGGAGACTGCAGAAGCGGTGAAGATCGACCTGCAGAACCAGGCACTTGTACAGATTAATGCCAGCAAGGGAGCATACCGGGCCCTCCGTGAACTCTTTCCTGTAATCAAGGGCGCCAGTTCGGTTGATTCGGCAGTTTTGTCAATCCCCTGATTTGTCGCGTGTCTACTCGTCACAATTCCGATAAGCTTTGACCAACCGGCCGTCATGAGCACCAAGGTTCCCAAACCGAAGCAAATACTCGTCTTTTCTCCGTACGCGCTGTGGACGTTTCACACGGTGTATGAGGGCACGATCGCGAAGGCATGTCGCGTTCGAGGTGCCGAGGTTCAGTATCTGCTCTGCGACGGACTGCCTGAATGCGACCAACACTGGTTCTCAAAAGAGGGCAGCCCCCGGCCTGACGACATTTGCCAGCGGTGTCGAGCCGCGTCTCTCACAAATGTCGGTCCGACCGAGTTTCCGAGTCGCTGGACGAGCGAATTCCTTTCGCCATCCGAACGGGAAGAAGTGAGCTCCTGGGCCGCCGCGCTCAGTCCACAGGAATTCAGCCGGGCAACATTTCGTGGCATGCCGCTTGGTGAGTGGGCCATCTCGTCGATGAACTCCTATTTCAGACAGTTTCCGCCCGACCTCGCCTCCGACGTGGTCGTGCAGGTCTTTCGCAATTTCCTTATCAGCGCCGGCCTGGTGGGAATTGCGCTTACAAACTACATCGATCGGAACGCGGTGGATTCGGCGATCCTCTTCAATGGCCGTCAGTCCATAACTCGCGTCGCCATGGAGATCTTCATCGCCCGGGGCATTCGGGTCCTCACGCACGAACGAGGGGAGTACCAGCGTGAGCACATAAATGCGCGTGCGAATGCCCACTGTATGAGCCCACTTCCGTTTGCCTCGTTCTGGCAGGCGTGGGGAAGTGTTGCCTTGACACGAGGCGCGATGGAAGAGGCGCGCAAGTGGCTCGTAGAGCGTCGATATGGTGCGAATCCTGCATGGATACAGTTCAGCAAGGTGGGCGGCGGAGAGTCCGTTCGAAATCAGTTGAAGATTTCCAAGTCCAGGCGCCTCTTGGCGCTGTTCACATCATCCACCGATGAAGTTGCTGGCGATCCCTTGATGCAGGGCCCTTATCCATCGCAGGAAGACTGGGTGAGTGACGTAATTGAATGGGCTCGCGGCCACAGCGAAGTTGAGCTCGTCATAAAGGTCCACCCGAATCTGGGCGGGAATACCTACATTGGAGCGGCCACACACGAACTCAACTTCTATCGACGGATACGGCCAAGCCTGCCATCGAACGTTCAGATGGTTATGCCGGAAGATAACGTGAGTGCTTACACTCTCGCCGAGGAAGCCGATTTCGGCCTAACCTTCGGATCGATCATCGGCCTGGAAATGGCATTGCTCGGCAAGCCGGTATTGCTGGCATCTCGTGCAATCTACGAACATGCGCCGGCGTTCCTCACTGTTCGCTCTCGCGAGGATCTGCCGAAGTTGCTTCAAAAGGCGCTAGCGCCGGCAGACACGCGCGAAATTCAGAGGCAGGCATTTCGCCTCGCTTACTACGCGATGTGTGTTTGTGATATGCCGTTCCCGAAGGTCACGGTGGAATCGCTCTATCACGCGCGAGAGAATTTCGATGGACCTGCGGATCTCGAATCAGGGAAGGATCCGTCACTCGATCGCATGTGCCGATTCCTCGTGGAAGGCGGTCCTCTATTTGAGCCGCCCACGGCGGCTGATCGGGCGCGCACGCCCGCGGAGGAGGATGCCTATTTGGAAGAGCTCGCAAGTTCTCCGCATTCCTTTCGCGAACAAAGGCTCGAGCGTTGGCTTCGACTCCGCTCGACGGGGCGGATGGTCAAGCGTATCCTTCTCCGACTACCCTTTGGAGCGGGCGAAAAGCTTCTCAACATTTCACGGCCAGGCTGGCATTCGATGCTGAAGTCAGTCGAGGTTGGCAAGATGGCGGCGAACAAATGAGCAGTCCTGTTTCGTTGAGTTCTCAAGTGAGCTCTCATGCGTCCAAGGAAAAATCTACGGTTACGCGGCCCATGCAGGTCGCGTTCGTCGTTGTAGCAACGATCGTTCTTGGCGTGGGATTATGGTTCCGCTGGACTGGTATCGACGCACAAAGCATGTGGGCTGATGAGGGGTACACCAGTTGGCTCACCAAGTATTCTCTGTCGGCCATCCTGACAGTTCTGCCAACCGACGACCATCCACCGCTCTACTATTTTCTGCTGCATCTCTGGCGCGATGTTTTCGGGAACAGCGTAGTCGCGATGCGGAGCCTGTCCGTAATTGCAAGTACGTTGTGCCTGCCGGTTATGTATGTTCTCGCTCGCAGGATCTTTCAACGCCGGCTATGCGGACTCATTGCCCTGGCGTTTACGTCTATATCGTATTTTCCAATTTGGTATGCACACGAAGTGCGCTGCTACGCATTCCTCGAGCTGGCTTCATGCGTATGCATATACTGCATGGTTCTAACCCTGGAGCGTTTAACAATCGTACGACTGATTACGTTGAGTCTGTCAGTCGCTGTAATTCTCTACACCCATACGATGGGGCTCTTCTGCATACCGGGCATCCTGATCTTCTGGATGTGTTATCCATCGCGGCTGGATTTGAGCGGGCGGCTCAAACATGCGGCTCTGATCGCCGGGATCGTTCTTCTGCTCTATGCTCCGTGGATTAGGACTCTCTGGGTACAGGTCCGTTCAGTACATTCAGGCTTCTGGCCAGCGAAGCCGGATCTCTCAACATTGCTGAAAACCATCTGCATTTATTGCGGGATAGACACGGAGGGCCTACAGCTGGCCTTTCGTGCGCATCATCCAAATACAAGGCTGTTTGGTTTCCTGACTTGGGCTCCCCCGGTAGTGCTTGCACTCGCGGTTGGGTTTTTCCAAGGAATCACAAGCAAGGATGCTGCCGTTCGGCGAAAAGTACTTGCAATCTCCGCGATCGCCACTCTCCAGATTCTTCTCGTGTTCGTGGATAGCCGTCTACAAACTCCAGTCTTTGTAAATCGAGTCTTTATCGGCACGGGAGTATTTCTACCATTGCTGCTTTGTTTTCCTGTGGCGTTCGTTCGCAATAGAAGTGTTTACGTTCGCATTGCGCCGGCCCTGGCCGTGTTCATGATGGCATTATTGACTCTCTCTGTCCGACGTGAACAACGGGACGACTGGCGCGGCGTCACGCGCTATCTACTAAGCTTGCCAGAGCCTCAGCGGGAGGTATTCGCCTTTCAGCCGTACTGTCAGATGCTGGTGGACTACTATGCGAAGCAACTCGCGCAACCGGGCAATCCTGCTCAAATCAGTGGTCTGATGTCGAAGTCAGAAATCGAAGATCCCACGATTGCCCAACCGCATATTCCAGTTCTTGCCAATGCAGACCCGCTGGGAATGCTGAGTGAATCGATTGCATCTCATCGGTACAACGAGATCGATGTTGCACTTCAGATGTACAGGCTTCCGCCAAGTTTGCTTGCCATGCCGGCCTTCCTGCATTCGCATTGTGCATCGGTTACCGCAAAAGACTTTGACGGAATGCGTGTCACGCGCTGCACACTGGCCCAGTAATGAGAGCTTTGGAAACTGCAAACGCCATCAAGAAGGACGTATCAGCCATCCTTTGTACGTTCAATCGTTCCGACAGTCTGGCCAAGGCGCTCGAGAGTCTTACAGCGATGATCATGCCTCCCGATCTCACCTGGGAGGTTCTGGTTGTCGACAATAACTCAAGCGACCGAACAGCTGCCGTAATCGAAGAGTTTCGCGCACGCTGTCCGGGCAGATTTCGATACATCTTCGAGCGGTCGCAAGGCAAATCCTTCGCGCTGAATAGTGGGATTCGAGCAGCGTCTGCCCGCGTACTCGCTTTCATCGACGACGACGTGGTTGCAGACCCACTTTGGCTGCAGAAGCTTACAGCTAACATTCTGGCAGGCGAATGCTCAGGAGCGGGCGGAAAGATTCTGCTCGATCCAGATTTCAAGCCACCCTCTTGGTTACCAGTCGAAGGGCCATTTTCACTCGCTGGCATGCTCGCTGTTTTTGATCTGGGCAGTGAATCGCGTCCACTCGATCGGCCACCGTTCGGGACCAACATGGCCTTTGCGAGTTCGATGTTCGACAAATACGGCCTTTTTCGGACGGACATGGGGCCGGCACCAGGGAGCGAGATTCGCAATGAAGATGTGGAATTCTGCAGACGCCTGATGCACGGAGGCGAGGTTCTCCAGTACGAACCAGATGCCATCGTGTACCACGCGGTTGCTGAGCGCCGCCGGCAGCAAGAGTACTTCCTTCAATTCTGGTTTGATCACGGACGGGCTGCAGTGCGCGAGCATGGCGAGCGATCCCCAGTTTTGGGGATTCCGCGCCGTTACCTAAGCATTGTGAAGGCCGTCTACTGGTCGATTCCGGTCTCTGTCCTTCGCTGGCTCTTTGTGCGCGACGCCAAAGTGCGTTTCTATCGAAAGGGCTGGATCTGGATGCTTGCAGGGCAGGTTTCCGAGTGGTCCCGGTCTCCTTTGCAGGTTCACAACAGCCAACGCAGCGTCGCAACATCAGCTAATAACGAAAACATGCAACGCAACACTTAGCACTTCCGGAGTCTGATGAAGATCACTGTCATACTCTGCACCTTCAACCGGTCTCGAAGCCTCGCACGGGCTTTGGAAAGCGTCGCGGTGTCGCGCATGCCCGAGGATGCCGTTTGGGAAGTGCTTGTGGTCGACAACAACTCCTCTGACGAGACACCACAAGTAGTCAGAGAGTTTCAGCGAAGATTCCCAGGCAAGTTTCAGTACGTCTTCGAACCAACGCCGGGAAAATCCAACGCGCTCAACCGTGCTATTCGGGCAACTGATTCCGGGGTGCTGGCGTTCATGGATGATGACGTACAAGTCGATCCTGAATGGCTGCAGCGTTTGACCGAAATTTTTAAGGACAAGGAGTACATAGGCGCGGGCGGATGCATATTCCCTGAAACCGGCTTTGTGTGCCCCGAGTGGCTCGAAGCATCGCAGCGCTATGCTCTGGCACCTCTCGCGATGTTTGATCTGGGCAGGCAAGCTGGAGATCTTCACGAGCCTCCTTTTGGAACGAACATGGCATTCCGACGAGAGGCCTTCTCGCGTTTCGGTGAGTTCCGTCGCGACCTCGGACCCCAGCCAGGCTCTGAGATCCGTAGCGAGGATACCGAATTCGGAATGCGCGTTATCACGGGGGGCGGGCGCCTCTGGTACGAACCTTCTGCGATCGTCTATCACGAGGTTTCACAGAAAAGATTGCAGCCTGCTTACTTCCTCCGCTGGTGGTTCGACAAGGGGCGGGGCGACGTTCGTGAGCACGGGGTGCAACCCGGGACCAAATGGTTTATCGCCGGCGTGCCCTTGTACCTCATTCGTCGCGTAGTTGTCTGGACCATCCGCTGGCTCCTCTCTATCCGACCGGGCCCGCGCTTCACGGCAAAGCTTAGTCTCTGGAAACTTTTCGGAGAAATCGAAGAATACCGCTACCAGGCACGGTCCGGCCGCCAACATCCACGCATCACGGATTCAGCAACTGAGTCACGCACATGAAGGTCGTTGTCATCGGAGCAGGAATCGTAGGTCTTGCGACTGCGCACCAGATTGCCTGCCGCTACCCACGCGTCAAAGTTATCGTCCTTGAAAAGGAAAGCGGTCCGGCTAGGCACCAGACCGGGAACAACAGTGGCGTCCTGCACTGTGGCCTCTACTACAAACCCGGTTCGCAAAAGGCAAGGCTAGCGGTGCAGGGAATTCGCCGAATGGTGGAGTTCTGCCAGCGGCACAATATTCCGCATGAGATTTGCGGAAAGCTGGTGGTGGCCACCGAACCCGAAGAGATCCCTCGCCTGGATGCGCTTCTCGAGCGAGGCACCGCAAACGGTCTTGAGGGACTTAAGCTGCTTGGGCCTGAAGAGATTCGTGAGTACGAGCCCCACGCAGCCGGGCTTGCTGCCATTCGGGTTCCGCAGGAGGGCATTGTCGACTTCGCTGCTGCGACCCAGGCCATGGCGGATGAGGTCACTCGCCACGACGGAGAGGTTCACTACTCGGCTGAGGTCCTGAAGCTACAGAACACCGCCGGTTGGCGAATTTCTACTACCGCCGGCGATTTCGAGTCCGATTTCATCGTCAATTGCGGCGGCCTCCACTGTGATCGCATCAGCACGAAAGCGGGAAACCACGATTCCACAAGGATCGTTCCTTTCCGCGGTGAGTACTACAAACTGAAACCCGAGAGTCAGCGCCTCGTGCGCAACCTTATCTATCCCGTACCCGACCCCAAGTTCCCGTTTCTCGGTGTGCATTTCACGCGCCTGATTCATGGAGGCGTCGAAGCTGGGCCAAATGCAGTCCTTGCCTTCGCTCGCGAGGGCTATCGGCACACCGATATTCGCTTCCGCGATACCCTCGAGACATTCGCATATCCTGGCTTCTGGCGATTTCTTCTGCGCTATCCCTCGATGTGCTGGCATGAGTTCCGGCGCTCATTCAGTAAAGCGCTCTTCTGCCGCTCCTTGCAGCGCCTGGTGCCGGAACTACAGCTCACCGATCTAATGCCAGGCGGTGCGGGTGTGCGCGCACAAGCTCTCTCGCCTTCCGGAGAATTGCTTCAGGACTTCTATTTCGTACGCCAGGCCCACGCTCTGCACGTGCTCAACGCGCCCAGCCCTGCCGCAACGGCCTCGCTCTCAATTGCTGATTCTGTGGTCGACCAAATCCGTGAAGCACTCGGCTAGGGAATACCCCAGCCGAGCGCTACTCTGTTTTGACTCCGGACTCAGCCTCGTCCCGATCACCTACGGAATTGTGACCTCTGTCGCGTTGGACGGGGTGCTCTCCATTCCACTCGCATCGACACTTGTGACGATGTAGTCATAGGTCGATCCGCTTACAACTCCCGAATCAGTGAAACTGGTCTGGGTGTCGATGGAAGCGGTAAGCAGAGCGTAGCCTGACGTATTGGCCAGCGCACGATAGACTCGGTAACCAAGAATCGCAGTCGAGGTCCCGGCAGGTGCATTCCAACTCAGCTGCACTCTGTGGGTTCCCGCTGCGAGAATCTGTAGTGCGTAGCTCTGCGTGACGCCTCCTGTCGATGCGGTTAAGGTGACGTTCTGCGTTGAAGAAACTGCCAGTGCAGTCACGTTGAACTGAGCCGAAGTCGATCCCGAGCCAATCGTCACAGTAGGCGGAATCTGCAGGGCAGTGCTCGACGTGTTGAGCGAGACCACGGTGGCGCTATTGGCAGCGCTGCTCAGAGTGAGCGTACATACTGTACCTGACGACCCTGTAAGGCTTTGAGAAGCACAGTTGACGCCGTTCAGCGTCGCTGCCAGGGGGTAAACCGTTAGAGCGAAGCTCTTCGATACTCCATGCAAGCTCCCAGTAATCGTGGCTGTGATGGTTTTGCTCACGACTGAACTAACCGCATTGAAGTCGACTGAATTCTGTCCCACAGCAACCGTCACCTGAGAAGGTACCTGCAATGCTACGCTGTTGCTGGTCAGCTGCACGACGGTATTACTGAGAGCTGGGGCGCTTAGCGAGACTGTGCACGTCTTCGATTGTGCGCCGGTCAGAGATTGTGTGCCGCAGGATATCTGGTTTAGAGCGATGCCATTACTCTGCGTTCCTGTAGTGTTCTTGTAATTCACTCCACCACACCCCGAGACCATGCCGACAGCTGCAGTCAGTATGCAGAGAGCAGCCGTCACGCGAGCGGAGCAAATTGCTGGATTGCGTTTAAAAAAATAAGCTGCAGAATCGATCGCTCTGCAATAACAATCTAAGATCGAATTGTGCTGCTTTGGTGATTGCCGCTCAACAAGTTTACGGCCGATTGAATCCAGCCGAACCTGAGACTCGTACATCGACTTCTCCTCAGCAGGCGCTTACGCACCTTTCTCGTTGGCTCCCGACTGGCTTAAAGCGCTTCCGCTGAGATCTAAGAAAGTATGGCTCGGAACAATTCAGCGAACAGCGGCCGCCGGAAACTTCGTAAATGGATTACCTGAAGCGAGCAGACTTCAGACGTTCAAATTTGTCCCGGTATCCCTCCTGACGTTCCGGGACGCAGCTCTCCCTGTCTCTCGAATTTGCACAGTTGCGCGACGCGAGAGGTGGGATCTATTCAATTCGTGAAGTGGTGTTCTTGCAGATCGCGGGACGATTTCAACAGGCGATCGAAACGGAAACAGCCCCTTCGTACTCGGACAGCAGGCTCCGCCGCACGAAAACGCAGACCAGCGAGTGCGGCACAGAGCGAAAACTATAAGATGAAAAGCCTACCCTAGTGCAAGCAATGAAATGACCAAAGTTGTTGCTTTGGTTACTTTAGTTGCACCCATAATAAATCGTTGTACTTGGGCTCGACAGGCGCTCGATTTCCACAACCTCTACCGATGAGGACAGGCCGATGGTGTGTAAATGTTTCGCACCTCGGTATTATCTACAAGGTCAAATCACTCATCGCTTTATCGAGCAAACGATCGATGAGGATTCGAATTGGCCTTATCAGGTAGTAGAGGGGTGTGAGCAGCGGCGGCAGCTTCACAACACCTAGATCCCTGTCGTTTGGCTGCAGGATTGAAGGCGATAGCAGCGCCCTGGCTCGATCCCGAGATCCGAGGATCTGAAGATGGTAAGGCAACCGTATGCGCGACACGGCTTGCGGGAGTTCCAGAAGACTGCACAGAAGACAGTCCGCAAGCCGGCTCATTGAGCGATCGGCAGCGAATTGCCTGAAGACCCTTGCCGGAACGGCCGCACCGGCTCCGCGGCCGGCCAGTAGAACACCAAGAGCCAGGCAGCGCTCCAGACCTACTCGTTTGGCTTCTGCACGCGCCAAGGTCCAGTCCAGCGAAGGCTCGCTTTCAATGAGCTTCCCGACGTCACATATCCAAATCCAGCGAGACCATGCGTGCTTGCTGCCGTGCATGCACAGCATCAGAAGCGATTTCACCGGGTCCAAATTTGGGACTGGCGCACCGGTCAGGAGCAGACTGCGTCTGTCGGCCCAAGCCCAGTCGAGCCCGAGATTGAAGCGATAGCGAGGCTGAGTCAGCTCGAGTCTCCAACGAAGCTCCAGAACCATGCCGTCTGATGGCCGCTCGAAATGAAACTCGAAGTAGTTTGCAGCTTCCGGCGAGCCGTCTTGGAGCGTCTTCGTTTTCAATTCATATCCGCGACTCTTGAGTAGAGAAGTTGCCCGCTGCAAATCGCGGTAACAAATCAGAACGTCGATGTCGCCGGCGGTCCTGGCGGTCAAATCGCGATATGCAGCAGTGGCCAGAACAACACCCTTGAATGGCATTGCTTGGATCCCGGCTTCTTCGAACTCGCTGAGTACGCGCAGCAGCTCCTCTGCATTTGTCATACAGTGAAGTGCATTCCGCTCAAACTCGGCTCTCGTTTGCGCAAGCACGTGACTTGGAACACATTTCGCGCACTGCTCCAGCTTCAAGTGAAGCAGAGGCAAAATACGGTGCTGGCGAGCCCTGTCTAAAAGGGCATCCCAATCCGTCACACCATCTATGACCCGAGCTAATTCTCTTTCGGATGCGTCATTGCGAGGCATGCAAAGCGCACGAAGAAGATCAGCGAGGTTCGGTACCGCGGTTTTCATTCGTTCCTAAAACTCAGTTAAGGGATCTGCGCACTATCCATTCTGTCGCAAATCTGCTTTGTCAGGCTGGCTTTGATCCGCGCAGATCAATCCGAAGTGGTTCACTGATGCCCGAAAAGTACCATAGACGACTGATTACCCTCGATCTTCCTCAATTACTTGCGAACTGTGTCACTTACATGAAAGTGCTGTTGTGATTCTCTGCAGCTCGGATATTCTTCTCGCGTACTCAAGAACACCCAGCAGCACTGGCTCCACAGAGGAGATGTTCTCATGGTCGTAGAGCGCGTGAATTGCGGCAATCTTGCCATTAATCCAATGCCTGATGGTTCTCGAATAATCCGAAACTCAGAAACCAACACCGTACTTGCCTTGAACGCGACCGCTGCAGCCGCCTGGGATGCATGTAAGTCGGCCACGACGGTCAAAGCGGTTGCAGATGAAATGCGCCTTTCATTCAACCCCGACGTCACCGACGAACTCGCGGAGGCATCTCTCCAGGAATTGCAGCACAAAAAGCTCGTCAGCATTTCGGGATCAACCTTCAAAGCCACGCGTCGGCAAATCCTTGCCGGGCTGGGCGCAGTAGCACTTCCGCTCGTAGTTTCTTTAACCGTTGGCGAACAGAAAGCCCACGCACAACACGCAGCTTCGTGCGACAATGACACGCACTTCGATCGGCCCAAGGCCAACGTTCCAAAGAATCAGCATCGGCCATTTTAGCCAAGCGACGGCGCGCCTCATGGCTGCGAGAATAATGCATTTCAATTAACGTCATCACTTCTTTCCCCAGATCGGCCGAATTCGTTCCATCCTGGGCTTGGAACGGGCGTAGGCAAGCGAAACCAAAAATGGCGACCGGAAACGGCCGCCATTTTTGTTGCCCGTCCATTTAGTCTTCATGGTATGAGCCCACATGAGAAATTCGGCTTTGGAATTCAGGCATTCGGATTAGGAATTCGCGTCGAATGCGAAAGCGCCGAGACGCGGCAAATGCTAAACAAGTACCTTTTGCCGCCCATGGGACGCTACGATATGCCTGCAGATTCCGCACTGATCAACCTACAGGTGCTCGAGGAGCAAGGCGGCCTATCGATTAGCATCAACGCGCAGCAGGTTGCGACCGCAATCAACGCACGGGATGCGGTTCTCGCTTCTGTGAAGGCGCTGGATGACGCGGTGGTCAAAAACCTCAAATTGTATCGAGCGATCCATGCTGGTGCCGTGACTCTGAACGGTAGAGCACTTTTGATTCCGGGATCAACCCATGCGGGAAAATCATCGCTGGTGGCACAACTCCTGCGTAATGGCGCGAACCTGCTCTCCGACGAGTATGCACTCATCGATAACCGGGGATGCGTTCACGCTTATCCGCGACCCATGCTCCTTCGTAATGGGAGCCACAAGCAGTCCCCCGTGCTCCCGGAAGAACTGAACGCGAACTTCGCTGAAGGACCAGCAAATGTCGGTTGGATACTTGCGCTGCATTACGATCCGCAGGCTGGGTGGCACGTCGAAGAAATATCTCAGGGGGAAGCGGTCATCCTGCTGTTAAGCAATACGCCGCACGAGATGGAGCAATCGCCCGAGATGATCAGCCATTTCTCATGCATGTCCGCTGACGCAGCCTGCTACTCCGGGACGCGAGGGGATTTCACAGAGGCAACCGAGAGAATCCTCGAACTGGTTGCGTGCAAATGAAAGCGCCGCCCATGAGAGCGGCGCCTCTGTTGCGTTCTACGTTAGGCTAGGGCACGGCGACCGTTGTTGTGTTTGAAGGGGAACTTTCAAGCCCGGCGGAATCAACGCTGGTCACATAGTAGTCGTATGCCATGCCGCTCTGAACTCCAGTGTCGGAGTACGAGGTTTGAGCATTCGCGGAATCCAACGCTGCAAACGAGCCCGATCCGCTAGCTGCGCGATAGACTTTATAACCCGTAATCGTCACGCCCGAACTGCTGGGCGAGTTCCAAGAGAGATCGATGTGGTGCGGATTGGCCGTGCCGCTCAGTCCGATCGTGACATTCGGGTTGGTGGACGAGGTGCTCGAGATTGCGAGCTGCCCCGTAGAACTCCCAATAACGGTCGGGCTGAACGTAAGAGTCAGGCTGATTGCCTGTCCGGGATTGAGCTTTGCCGGCAGGCTGACGGACGAAGAAGAGAAGCCCGCGCCTGAGACCGAGATCGAATTGATGGTCACCGCGGCAGTACCGCTGGACGTGAGAGTGACCGTTTGCGTCGTCGAATTATTCACGACGATAGCGCCGAACGCGATAGAGCTCGCGTTGACACTCAGGGCCGGGGTGGCAGCGTTCAGCTGGAGAACTACCGACTTTGATGTGCTCCCGGTTGAGGCTATTAGTGTCGCGGATTGTGCAGTGGTCACAGCTGCAACGCTCGCCGTAAATGTGGCGGAACTTGCGGTTCCCGGCACCGTTATCGAACTCGGAATGCTAACGGAACTGCTGCTGCTGCTCAGAGCCACAGACAATCCGCCGGATGGCGCAGAACCCGAAAGCGTGACTGTGCAGGTGTCAGAGAGCGAACCTGTCACTGAAGTACTGCCGCAGGAGAGAGCGTTCACGCTCGGCGCCGCCGTTGTTCCGGTCCCGCTCAGGCTGACTGTAGCCGGCGAAGCATTGCTCGCGATGCTCAGCTGGCCGGTTACTGAACTCGCGGTTGTTGGATAGAACTGCACCGATAGAACCGCCGCTTGACCCGGATTCAATGTGATGGGGAAGCTGCCCCCTGAAACGGTGAATCCTGTTCCCGAAATTGAGTCGGAGTTGATCGTTACAGCGGCTGTTCCGCTCGATGTGAGGGTGACCGATTTCGTCACTGCGGTATTGACGGATACATTGCCGAATGCAAGAGAAGTTGTGCTCAGACTCAAAGCGGCCGTCGACGCGTTCAGGGTGATTGCGAAACTCTTGGAGGACGCGTTTGCCACCGCCGTGAGATTAGCCGTTTGCGATGCGCCGACTGCCGAGATCTTTGCTGTGAACGATGCTGAAGAAGCTCCGGCCGATACGGACACACTGGCCGGCAAGGTCACAGCTGTGGTGCTGCTTGCAAGTGTGACGCTTTGACCCGTTGAGAGAGCTGCTGACGTTAGTGTCACAGTGCAATTCGTCGATCCCGACCCGGTGAAGGTGCTGTTGGCGCACGTCAGTGAACTCAGTGACGGCGAAACAGTCGATCCCGATCCGCTGAGCTTGATGGAAGTCGTCTTTGAAACAGAACCTGCGCTTGCAGTGAGAGTGACTGTCTGCGATGCAGTGACCGCGGAGACAGCTGCGGCGAACGGAGCACTTGCAGCTCCAGAGGGAATGGTCACCGACGCTGGAATCGCAACTGCCGTGCTGCTGCTTGCCAGATTCACCACCACACCGGTCGAAGGAGCCGCCGCGGTAAGCGTCACCGTGCAGTTGTCGGTTCCCGGGCCAGTCATCGATGAGCTTGTGCAACTGACGGAGGAAAGCGACGGTGTGCCCGAATTCGATCCCTTTCCATGAAGCTTGATGGTGCTGGATGACTTGGCGGCGGTTAACGAAGTAGTAGCTGAGGTCAGGCTGATGCTTCCAGTCGAATCGGTCGTCGTCGTGGGATCGTACTGAATCTTGACGGTCATGCTCTGTCCTGCACCCAGCGTTGCGGGGAGTGAACTCGTCGTAACGGTAAATGCGCTGTTCGAGCTTGTGATTCCTGCGACCTGAATCGGCGAGCTTCCCGAGTTCGTGACAGAGACGCTAGTCGATGCCGCGCTGCCAACCTTCACGTCTCCGAAGTCAACCGACGATGGCGACGCGACGAGTGACGAGGAACTCGTCGAAGGCGAAGAGAACGCCTTCGAGTCCGATCCGCAGCCTGACAAACCCAGGCTGACAACCATTGCTATAAGTGCCAGGACTCCAAAGAAAAACCGTCGATACGATTGCTCTCTCTGTGAATCTCGCGAAGAAACTGCTGATATCTCTTTAGCTTCTAAGGATGAAAAACTGCGAATTCTATTCATGCGGTGTCACCTGATCCAAAGTCAATCTGGTGTTTCCGTCAGCCGATGCAGAAAACCCCGCTGATCTTGCTGCGGGGAACATGGCCTGAAATCATCGGTTGAGCTATCAGCAGAATCGACCCTGCGGAGGTCTTGGTACAGGTGACATTAGTCACGAATGGGGCATGTACCAATTACCTTCGTACTACTCCCGCAAGATATTGCATCGCTTGTGGTTGTGATGGGACTATTCCACGAAGGTGTTAGGCATTCTCGTGATCACAACGGTGAGCGGAAGCCCTGTTTAATGTTACTAGTAACCCTCAAATTAGTTACCTTTTAGGGATGCCGGATCGACCGATTTCAGGCCGTTTCCGGCACCCCGGAAGGGCTACGGAATGCTTACTGCCGTCGTGTTCGAAGCCACGCTCTCGGCACCGGCAGAATCAACGCTCTTCACGTAGTAGTCGTAGCTAATACCGCTTTGCACAGTGGAATCGCTGTATGCAGCTAGTGTGTTCGCGCCTGCGTTCAGCCTCCCGAACGAATTGCTCCCATGCACCGATCGGTAGATGTTGTAGCTCACCACGGGATCAGTAGACGAATTCGGCGAGGTCCAACTCAAATCGACCCTGTGCGGATTGCCTGTTCCGCTCAGTGCGATGGAGATCGTGGGCGTGCTCGTTGCGTTTGACGTAACGGTAAACAGGCCTGTAGCGGACCCGGTGGCTTGAGGATTGAAGGTCAGAGTCACAGAAATCGACTGGCCCGGATTCACGATCACTGGCAGACTGGGGGCCGATACCGAAAACCCGTTTCCGCTCACGGCGATCGAATTCACCGTAACCGGGACCGCGCCCGTCGATGTCAGGGTGACTGTTTGCGTGGTCGGCGTGTTGATCACGACGGCGCCGAACGGAACACTCGTCGCATTCGCAATGAGGCTCGATGCTGCGGCGTTCAATTGAAGAGCAACCGACTTGGATGTGCCGCCTGCATTTGCAGTCAGCGTTGCTGCCTGCGCGGTGCTCACTGACGCGATGTCAGCAACGAAACCGGCGCTCGTTGCTGTTGCAGGAACCGTCACAGACGCGGGCACTAAAACCGAGCCGCTGCTGCTTGCGAGTGCAACCGTAACGCCGCTCGCCGGTGCGGAGCCCGTCAGCACCACGGTGCAAGAATCGCTAAGCGCTCCTGTGATTGATACGCTGTTGCAGTTCACAGAACTGACCGTCGGAACGACAGAAGTTCCAGTGCCGCTCAATCCGACAGAGACAGCTGGCGCATTACTCTGAATCGTGAGCTGCCCTGTGACCGACGCTGTACTGGTCGGATTGAACTGAATAGAAATCACAACTGCCTGACCCGGATTCAGGGTCGCAGGAACTGTGAGTCCTGTAACCGAGAATCCAGCCCCTGATATGGGGCCGGAAGCGATCGTCACGGGAGCTGTGCCGGTGGAAGTAACAGTGATTGACTTCGAAACGGCGGTTCCCAGCGAAACATTGCCGAATGGCAGGGAAGTGGCGCTCAAGGTGAGTGCTGGCGTAAACGCATTCAGCTGAAAGCCGAAACTCTGCGCCGACGAATTAGCGCTCGCCGTTATCGTCACGCTTTGAGTTGTGATGACGGATGCTGCACTGGCGGTGAACGACGCAGCAGAGGCGCCAGCCGGGACCACGATGCTGGACGGGACGGCAAGCGCGCCTGCACTGCTGGAGAGAGCCACCTGCTGACCGCCGGATGGTGCCGCGGAGCTGAGAGTGACGGAACAGGAAGCCGATCCCGCTCCCGTGAAGGCATTCTGACTGCAGGACAATCCGCCGATCTTGGGAGCTGTTGTAGCGCCGTTGCCAGTGAGCAGAACCGATACTGTCGGAGCATTGCTTGACCAGATCGTGATCTGCCCAGAGGCCGCCCCAGCGGTTGTCGGGTTGAACTGAACCGTGAGTACCACGGTCTGGCCTGGATTCAAGGTGGCTGGCGTGGTCGCTCCTGTCACGGAGAATCCCGCCCCGGTAATCGAACCGGACGTGACATAAATCGGAACCGCTCCCATCGCCGTTACCGTCAAGGTCTGCGATGCTCCCGAACCTAAGGTGACGTTGCCGAAGTTAATGGAGGACGAGCTCAGCTTCAACGCGGGGGTTTGTGCGGGAGACAGTGAGATGCTGAGAGTCTTCGACACTCCGCCGGCCGTAGCAGTAATGGTCGCGATCTGCGGAGTGGTCACCGATGCAATCATCGCCGTGAACGGCGCCGTGGACATCCCTCTGCTGACAGTGACCCCGTAAGGTACTCCGACCGCAGGATTGTTGGACTTCAGCGCCACGTAAGTTCCGTAGCTCGTTTTGGACTTCAGCGAAATGGTGCAGTTATCGAGGCTGCTCGCCGTATACGAGTTTCCTGCGCATGAAATTGAACTCAGCGTGGTCGCAGCTGCCGTCCACGACATTGCAACCAGGATGATGGTTGCGAAGAACCCCAGGCTGTTCCGGCGCAATAAACGGAACGACAGGTAATTTAAATAGGTTTTCATGAAGCGGTTCCTTTTTTTCGCACACGTCTCCTGTGTGCGTTCCGAGCACTGCTCGGCGCGAGATTCAAACGCCCCTGCGGCTTTTTGGTTGTGAGCTTAGGGTCTCGTGACAGTAAACAGTGGGCCGTGACAGTTATCACGACAGGTAATAGGAAAAGTTACCTTCGTGTTACGAGCGCTCGAGGACAGCAAGGACAGAACCACCCTTGCTGTCCAGTAGTCGTCACGGAACTGCGACCGTGGTGGCATTCGAGGCAGAACTTTCAACCCCTGATGAACTCACGCTTTTCACTATGTACTTGTAGGTCGAGCCGCTTTGGACCGTTCCATCCGTGTAGGACGTAGTCGGTTCGGCGCTCCCATTGAGGCGTGCGTAGGATGCAGTCGAAGAAGGCGAACGGTACACGTTGTAGCCGACGATCGAAGAGGTTGAGTTGGGCGGGTTCCAACTCAATTCAACTTGGTGCGATGCTCCGACGCCTGTCAACAGAATCGACTTTGTGGATGCGCTGCTGCTCACGGTCAACTGCCCGCTGAAATTGCCGACAGTCTTCGGATCGAAGAGCACTTGCAGCGTTGTGGATTGCCCGGCATTCAATGTGACCGGCAGGCTCACACCGGAGAGCGAGAATCCTGTGCCGGTTATGCTGGCAGAGTTTACCGTGACCGCAGAGGTGCCTGTTGAGGTCAGTGTCACGGACTGTTCCTGCGGCGTGTTGACGAGAACGCTTCCGAAACCGATGCTCGTCGCGTTGATGCCAAGGCTCGCACCCGATGTCGGTGGGGTCAGATAGATCTTGAAGGTCTTCGCGATTCCGTTAAGCTTCGCGGTGATGGTTGCCGTTTGCTTCGAACTCACCGGTGAGATCACCGGGTAAAAACCCTTGCTGGCCGCGTTCAGGCTGACCGTGATGCTACTCGGGACCGTCACGGCGCCATTGTCACTGGAGAGTCCGATATAAAGATGCGTTGTCGTGATGCCCGTAAGAAATGCACGGCATGTGTCATTGCCGGCCGTTGCGTATGTTGTCTGAACGCAGGAGATTCGATCCAGACTGGGAGTTGCGCCCAGAGCTAACCTGCTCGCTGCAAATAGAAGCACCAGAACAAAAGCGATTGATGAGATCTGAATTCTGAACTGCGTGTAAGCATCTTTAAACCTAATCACTACTCGATCCCTTCATACGCGCACACATCTCCCGCGTGCGCACCGAGACCAACTCGGGCGCAAAGCAAGTGCCGATTGTCTTGGGATGGACCTGGCCCTCCAGGCACACATCACCAGCTAGCAGTTGCCAATGGAGAGCAACGAACGCGATTTCGTTGGAGTTTTAAGGCAGATTTCGTGCAGGACTACATACAAAGTGCTTTACTTGCGAAGCAAAAAGTAAATAACCATCAATTCGTTAAGCTGAACCTATGTTAATCAAACAGGCAACAAGTTGCCAAGCCTGTGACCAGGCCGGATACGAGCTTTTGAATCCGAAAGTAATTTGACGATCCTGCCGTTGGGAGGCAGAGACCGCGATCAATTCACTTGATTCGTAAAAACGACACTGAGAATTGCGAACAGAATTCTTCCGATAAGAGGTTGTTCCGGTGGTGATTCGCAACGCCGAATCTAACTGACCTTCGCGCTAATCTCTGCCGGGATTTCGAGCGTTGCCTGCTGGAAAAGCCACTCGGCATCGCATCCCAATGCCTCCGCAATCTGCTGCTGCATCTGTTTCCCTGGAACACGCACGCCGTTGATGATTCGGCTGAGATAAGCCTCGTCAATCCCTACAAGCTTGGCGAGCCGGTTCTGGCGCATCCCCGTTGTGTAGACCCTCAGCTTCAGGTTTGGATAGATGAAGCGCTCTTTCGCGACTCCGGAATTTTCGTTTCCAGCCTTAGATATATTCACTTGCTCCATTGGTTCGCCCCCAGTGTCTTTCTGCAGCTTGAATCTCAAACTAGGCCGCTCACAAATACTTGCCAAGCCCATTTGGTAATTCGGCGGGTCTTTTGTAGTAATGGCGGTCTCCATTACTCATGAGGTGCAATGTCGGGTTTGGAGCCACGCTTGACCGGCACTGATCATTCCCCACAGCAGGGCTGTAAAGATAAGCAACAGTGGGGGAAGGCCTGCAAATCGTTCAAATTGTTATAATGGTAGTGTGACTACTTCTGCGCTCGATTCCATCCCCAACCGTGCTGCAAATGACTCATCATCCGGCGAGAAGCGGGTGCTTCTGCTCAAACCGCGCGGGTTCTGTGCCGGCGTAGTCCGTGCCATCGACATTGTTAAAATTGCACTCGATACGTTCGGAGCGCCCATCTACGTTCGGAGAGAAATTGTCCATAACCGGTATGTTGTGAACGAGTTGGCGGAGAAGGGCGCGATTTTCGTGCACGAGATCGACGACGTGCCAGACGGCCAGCGGGTTATCTACTCGGCCCATGGGGTTTCGCCGGCTGTCCGCGAGCGCAGTAAGGGCCGCGGTCTGAAGGTAATCGACGCTACCTGCCCCCTTGTCACAAAGGTCCATATCGAAGCAGTCAAGTTCGCCAAACAGGGATATTCGCTGGTGTTGATCGGCCATCGGGATCATGACGAGATCGAGGGTACTCTCGGCGAAGCTCCCGATGTAACTCAGGTCGTTTCAAGCGCAGCAGAGGTTGCCACGCTCGAGGTCCCGGACCCGAATCGTGTTGCCTATCTCACTCAGACCACCCTGTCCCTTGACGAAGCTCGCGACATCATTCACGCGCTCAAGGAAAAATTCCCAAACATCGTTGGTCCCCACTCGCAGGACATCTGCTACGCAACAGAGAATCGACAGGTCGCGGTTCGGAATGTTGCGCATAATGCGGACCTTGTCCTCGTTGTGGGATCTACGAACAGTTCCAACTCCAACCGCTTAGTCGAAGTCTCCCGCAACTTGGGAACGATCGGGTACCTGATTGATAACTCTCAGTCGATCGACCCAGGATGGCTCAAAGGCGTCTCCAACGTCGCGGTAACTGCGGGCGCTTCGGCCCCCGAGGTTCTCGTCGAGGATGTCGTCAATTATTTGCGTCAAAACGGTTTTTCGAGCGTCGAAGAAGTGGAAGTAATGCCGGAGAATGTGAGGTTTGGGCTCCCTCCGGAGATTGTTCAGGCAATCGGCACCTCCGGGGGTGCGGAGTCGGTACCGGTCCGCTGACTGCGGAGACGAACGCGTTTTTTGGACTCGCGAATCGAACTGGCACGAAACGCATCGGCAGCTCGGACTCCTTCTCTCCGGAAGCCGCTCAGCAGGGAATTCTGCTGAATAACGCAAATTCCGGGCTATTTTGAATCATTGAGGGCCGTATATCGCAATGAGTATTCAGCAGGTTCAAACGGAAATGAGTGTGCCGAAGTTTGGCAGGCTGGATGCCGCCCTTGCCGATGTGAAGTCGGCCATCCTGCGCTCCTGCGATTACCTGCTGGGCCGCCAACACGCTGAAGGCTACTGGTGCGGGGAGCTGGAAGCGGACTCGATGCTCGAGGCCGACTACATCTTCCTCCATACGCTCCTCGAATCGGGCGATCCTGGGCGTCTCAAACGCGCGTTCACCGAGATGATGCGCTACCAGAAAGATGACGGAAGCTGGAGCCTTTATCCCGGCGGACCGGGAAACATTTCGCTCACGGTGAAGTGCTATTTTTCTGCGAAGCTGATGAATGTGCCGGCGACCGATCCGCGCCTTGTGAAAGCCCGCGGATGGATCCTGGCCAACGGCGGTGTTGTCGCTTGCAATACATTCACCAAGATGTATCTCTGCGCGCTGGGTCAGTACGATTACGATGCCGTACCTGCGATTCCACCCGAGATCGTTCTCTTCCCGAACTGGTTCTACTTCAACATCTACGAGATTTCCGCGTGGTCGCGATCGATTCTGGTCCCACTCGCCATCATTTACGCGAAGAAGCCATTCAAGAAGATTCCTGCTGAACACGCGATCGACGAACTTTACGTGGGCGGACGCGCGAACGCAAATCTTCGCCTGCAATGGGACACCAGGAACAAGATCTCCTGGAGAAATTTCTTCATCGCCATTGATCGCCTGATGCACTGGGCCGAAGCGGTGCACCTCAGGCCGGTTCGAATGCTCGCGCTTAGAAAAGCAGAGAAGTGGATGCTCGAGCGGCTCGAGATGTCTGATGGTCTCGGCGCCATTTATCCCGCGATGATGAATGCCATTATCGCGCTGCGCTGCCTGGGCTACTCCGAAGATGACCCCCAGGTTATTCGAGCGCGCGACGAGTTTGAAAAGCTCGGCATCGAGCAGGAGCCCACTCCAGAATTTCCCGAGGCGACCTTCCGCATGCAGCCCTGCATGTCTCCCGTGTGGGACACCGGTCAGGCCATCTACGCGTTAGGCGAGGCCGGTGTTTCGCGCAGCGATCCGCGCATGCTCAAAGCGGCGGACTGGCTCCTCTCGAAGGAAGTTCGCCACAAGGGCGACTGGTCCGTGAAGGTACCGGGTACAGAACCCGGTGGCTGGTACTTCGAATTCAATAACGAGTTCTATCCTGATACGGACGACACTGCCCAGGTCCTTCTCGGACTGAGCAAGGTCGACAATCCCCGCGAGCGCTACCAGCATCAGGTCGTTCAGCGCGCAATCGAGTGGGAATTTGCGATGCAGTGCCGCAACGGCGGCTGGGGCAGCTTCGACAAAGACAACACGAAGATGATCTTCCAGTACATCCCGTTCGCCGACCACAATGCCATGCTCGATCCGCCAACGGTCGACATCACGGGGCGTATGTTGGAGATGCTGGCCGCTCACGGGTACACGCGCTCAGACAAGCGTGTCGAGAAAGCAATTCAATTCATCCTGAGCGAGCAGGAGCCCGACGGCAGTTGGTTCGGGCGTTGGGGCGTCAACTACATTTACGGGACATTCCTTGTGCTGCGGGGCTTAGAAGCCATTGGGTTCGATCGCAACGAGCCTCAGATTCAGCAGGCTGCCGAGTGGATCCGTATGGTTCAGAATTCTGATGGGGGCTGGGGAGAGTCGTGCGGAACGTACGACGACCCGGACACTCGCGGCGTAGGCGTCAGTACCCCATCACAAACAGCATGGGCGCTGCTTGGACTGCTCGCAGCAGGAGACGACCGTTCGGATTCAGTTGCCAAGGGTGTGCGCTGGCTGCTTGAGCACCAACTGCAGGACGGCAGCTGGGATGAGTCGATGGGGGAGGGCGCAAAACGCGAAGGCATCATCACCGGCACCGGATTCCCAAAGGTGTTTTACCTGGCATACACGCTCTACCGGCAGTACTTCCCATTGATGGCTTTGACTGCCTATCAGCGCGCGATGGAGCGGGCATCATAGTTTCCAATTTTTGATACGAAATCAGCACAGTACTAATGGCTGAAAGCTGAATGCGGTTTTGGGGCCTACGGCCCGCGAGGATAACGAGTAAAAATGGCAATTCCTATTTCTCAGGTGTGGACGGTCTTCTCGTACGTATGGAAGCAGCGTCTCAAGGGCAACGATCGATATCCGCTCGTGCTCATGCTCGAGCCGCTTTTCCGCTGCAACCTGGCGTGTGCCGGATGCGGCAAGGTGCAATATCCACCGCATGTCCTGAAGCGGATGTTGACTCCGGAAGAATGCTTCGCGGCGGTTGAAGAGTGCGGCGCTCCCATGGTGTCAATTCCTGGTGGCGAGCCGCTCCTGCATCCGCAGATCGTGGAGATCGTCAACGGTCTCATCGCACGCAAGAAGTACATCTACCTCTGCACCAACGCGCTCGAACTGAAGCGCCGCATCCACGAGTTCACTCCATCGAAGTACCTGACATTCTCGGTGCATCTTGATGGAGAGCGCGAACATCACGACTACTCTGTCTGCCGTGAAGGCGGATGGGATCTCGCAGTCGAAGGCATCAAGGAAGCTGTAAAACGCGGCTTCCGCGTCACACCAAACTCGACGTTCTTCGACGGCACAGATCCCAACAGCGTGCGCCGCTATTTCGACGAGGTAATGGCACTCGGGGTCGAGGGCATCGTGCTCTCGCCGGGTTACAGCTACGACAAGGCTCCCGATCAGCATCGATTTCTCGGCCGCGCTCGCGTACGCCGGCTCTTCCGAGCGATTCTTTCCAACAGAAAGAAGTCGTGGAAGTTCAACATGTCGCCCCTGTTCCTCGAGTTCCTGATGGGCGACCGTTCCTATGAATGCACCCCTTGGGGCAATCCGGCCTACAACATCTTCGGGTGGCAGAAGCCTTGCTACCTCCTTCAGGACGGATACGCTGAAACGTTCAAAGAACTGATGGAAACCACGATGTGGGAAGAGTACGGTGCGTCCAGCGGCAATCCAAAATGCGCCAACTGCATGGTCAGCTGTGGATACGAGCCCACGGCGGTGATGGACGGCTTCCTGTCGGTCCGGGGTTTGCTCTCCATGGCGAAGGGGTGGTTCAGTACCTACGAAGATGAGCACGCGCTGAAGTTGCTAAGCGAGCCCGCGCCGCATGGGGCGACCACACTCGTCCAGATCGAAAGCAACTCCCGCAGCCTCGAGGAGACCAACGTATGACCGCCGAAGTCTCCAAATACACCATCGAGCAGATCGAAGCTCTGGAACTCGTTCCGGGCACCGAACACGAACAGCTCGAAGGCTGGGTGCCTGAACTCGCGAGCGAAGACGATCTTCGCAGCGCTCTCGAGAAGGCCTTCGACTATCGCGGCGATGTAACCATCACCACGAAACCTGGCAGGAAGATTGAAGCGTTCATCTTTAATCGCCACACGGGATCAACATTAGCCGACAGCTACGTGCAGTACTTCGAGCCAAACGTGAACGGGAAACAGAAGCTGAGCTATTCCGAAATTGCTCGTCTGGAATTCACCGGCAAAGATCGCGCCGCTGGAAAGCACTGGGAAGACTGGGTCAAGGCGTACAACGCCCGCAAGGCGGCCGGGGAAAAGGGCATCGCGCTCCATCCCGAGACGGAATAGCATCGCAGGCTTAATAACAAGGACGAGGCCCTCGCCGCGTCTCTTTGTTGAATTACACCCTGCTCTACTCCAACTGCCATTCCTAGTTGACGACAAGCGTTACAGATTGCGTTTGCAACACCTTGCCATCATTCGCAACCACCGGGACGATGTAGGTTCCCTTCGCGACTGTGTTCTGCTGTAACCGCGAAACCGGTCCCGTCTCCAGAGGGCCTGAAATATCTGCAACCGTCCCGCGCGGAATCACGGCTCCGTGTAGTAAGAATTCATGGTTCGCACCTCGACGCCGGGCCGCTCCACCTTGATCGCGAGAGTGTGCAGATCGCCGCCGCGTGTCGTCGCCGGAGGAGCATTGAATGAGATCGTGTAGTACCAGTCCGCATCGCGAATGCAGGTGCGGAGGTCACCCGTAAGATCCGTGCTCCTTGTGATCACGCGTCCTCCGGTTCTTCTCGCAAAATCATCAACCGCGATTCGTCCAGGAGACACCTCTGGCTGCTTGGAAAGACTCATGGCTGCGCCGGTATCCACAATTTCATGCTGTGATTGTCCTGAGTCGGATCCGACTTTGTACACCGTCACTTGCGCTGCCCTTAAATCGTGGAGCACTGTCGAGAACTCATTTGCGCCGCTATGCAGCTGCAACGAGAGCCGTTGAGCCTCCGCATCGGGCAGCACAGGCCAGCCCGCTCCCATCCAGATGAGCAAGGTGCGTGCGCCGGTAGTGAGTTGCTGCTGCGCAATTCCGTCCAGTGCTGCCATCGAGTCTTTTACGTGGACCGCGCGGCAGGTCGCCGCATCCACATGCCCACCACTCCTGCCGGTCGACGTCGTCTGAGATCCTGAATCCTGTCCAACTTCGCATGCATTCGAGTGAATACTCTTCGTCAGCTTCACAAACGCGCGGCCGAGAGCATTGCGATCCGTCGTTGTCGGGGTCGCGCTCAGATGACCGTTGAACCATAGTGCAAATGCGGTTGGAAATGCCATCGGCTTGTGGCTTTCCGCAAGATATTTGAAGATCGCGTTCCTGGCCTCTTCCAGTTCCGGTGCTGGAGTGTTCACAGCATCAAGCAAAATTACGATCTGTGTCGCATCGCTTTGTGCCTGCCCATCAATTGCGTGGAACGCGACAATTCTTCGCGCCTGTTGATTGTCGTAGAGGATGAAGTCCTGAGGATGGAGGTCGGAAACAGGATTACCGTCCGCGTCGTTCACCTGCACATTCATCGTGATACGGTGCAGCGCATTGAACCGGGCATCCCGGTCTTCTTTCGGGCGAGTCTTCAGAACAGGATCCTGGCTCAACAACGCAAAAGGGAACAGGGACAGGAAGAATCCGGCCAGGAGAGAAGCTGCCGAACCGGAACTCAGAAGACGGTACCGCATGGCCCTAAGATAAAACGGATGCGCCTGTACTGTCACAGGGATGTGGTCTGAGAAGATGTCAGCCGAATAATGCGGTTACGATGTGGTTTACCGCGAAAGCACCCAACCAGGCGAGCGTCAGCATGTAGGCGAACTGTATTGCCGGCCATTTCCAGCTGTTCGTCTCTCGTCGAACGACGGCCATCGTCGAGGTACATTGCATGGCGAACGCAAAGAAGATCATCAATGCCACTGCGCCGCCGAGTGTCATATCGGTGTGCAGCGCGGTCTGCAGGTGCATCGTCTGCGTCTCGGGATCAGCACCGTAGAGCGTACCCATCGTGGAGACCATTACTTCGCGTGCCAGTACGCTGGAGATCAGTCCAATGCCGACCTTCCAGTTGAATCCGAGAGGAGCAATCACCGGCTCGATCACGTGGCCCATCTTCCCGATCATGCTATCCGCAAGTTCCGGCGCCGCGTAGTGACCTCCCGGCCCGGGGACCGGAGGAATGTGCGCCAGCAGCCACAGTCCCATGGTCACAGCCAGAATCACAGTGCCTGCCTGCCGCAGGAACACCTTAGCGCGGTCAACAAGACGCATTGCGAGTGATCGAACGGTCGGCATCCGGTATTGTGGCAATTCCAGGATGAACGGGGCTTCATTCGACTTCAGGATCGAACTCTTCAGCAACCAGGCCGTAGTCATGGCCGCTACAAAGCCGGCAAGATAGAGCCCCAGCATGACGATCGTCTGCAGACCCAGAAATCCGTGCAGAAACGTTTTGTTCGGAATGAACGCTGCGATGAGCAGCATGTACACGGGAAGTCGCGCCGAACAGGTCATGAAGGGCGTTACAAGGATCGTCGCGAACCGGTCGCGTTTGTTCTCGATGGTCCGCGTTGCCATGATCGCCGGCACCGCACACGCGTATGCCGAGAGAAGCGGAATGAAAGCCTTTCCGTTCAATCCCGTTGTACGCATCACACGATCAGCAATGAGCGCTGCGCGTGCAAGATAACCCGAGTCTTCCAGCACCCCAATAAAAAGAAACAGCAGCAGGATCTGCGGCAGGAACACCAGGACCGAAGAAATACCCTTCCACACTCCATCAATCAGCAACGACTGCAGCCAGCCTGCATGCAGCAGCGGGCGTACTAGAGAACCAACTTTCGCCAGCAAGTCTCCAAATCCATCGCTCATCGGCTGCCCAAGCGCAAACACCACTTCAAAGACGCCGATCACCACCACGAGAAACAGCAGTGGTCCCCAGATGCGATGCAGCAAAATGTTGTCCAGCTTGCGGCTATTCTCGGCCGAAAGCGGTGCTCGATATCCGGTGCGGCCACTCACCTGCGCAGCCCACCGATGCGTGCTGGCGGCATTGCCCAATACCGGCAATGTCAAAAGCTGTTCTGCTTTCTTCACTGCAGGAGGCAGCGCGCATTGATTCAGGAACAATGGAATCGCGTGCATTCCCGTGCCGCGAACTGCGCTGATCTGGGCAACCGGTGCTCCAAGTTCTTTTGCCAGCTTCAGCGGATCAATCTGCCCGCCACGCGACTCCATCAGGTCGCTCATGTTCAGCAGGACCAGTGTGGGCAGCCCCAGTGCAAGAACGGGAGCGGCGAGCATCAGTTGACGCGTGAGGTGCAGGGAATCGAGAACCAGCAAAACTGCATCGGGCTTCGGAGTGCCGGGCATCTTGCCCTTCAGTACATCCACCGAAACGCGCGCGTCTTCGGAGTACGGAGTAAGCGAGTAAACGCCGGGGAGATCAATGAGGGTAAGGTCATCGCGCCCCACGCCGGCCATCAAACCCATGCGCTGTTCCACCGTGACGCCGGGATAGTTCGCGACCTTTTGTCGCAGACCCGTAAGGCGGTTGAAAAGTGTGGATTTTCCGGAGTTAGGTGGCCCAATCAGGACAACGGTGCTAAGTCCTCCGGATCGCGGTGCCTGAGGAGCCTCAAACGCCGGCGTCTCGCAGCAGGCATTCATCTGGCCGCCCCTGCAAATTCGTGAATTTCAGCCTGAGCTTCATTGCCGGAGTTCTGCGCGATCCTTTTCAGCTCTGCATCGAACTCACGTTGCGACGCGCCCTGGTTACTGCGGATCCGAATGGACTCAGCCGTTTCGCGGCGCAGCGCAATCTCCATTCCGTCGATGGCATAGACCGTCGGATCTCCGGCAGGCGCTTTGCGCAGAGCCGTCACCTGGGCATCGGGAACAAATCCCATGTGCATCAGGTAGTTCTGCACTGCGTCCGGTAAATCCAGTGCAATCAGTGTTGCTGTCTCGCCAATGCGCAGATCCGTCAACACACTCACCTGCCGAACTCCTTGCGGCCGCCGAAAGGGCAGCACACGAAAACTACGACCAGAATGGTCTGAGTTAAGTATACGACCATTTTGGTCCGGATCGCAAACCGCTTGCCGATTTGGTCCTGATCCCTCGAACCTCATGACCCTGACCTCCCCGAATGGGCCTGCATATCTGCTCATCGACCCCTTCGGAACCCACTTCAGAACTACTGAATTTGTGTCTATTCTTATCTCTGGCAGAGCGCTGCGGATGTGATTTGGGTCACCGAATTCGAGAAGAAAATAGCAAGGAACAAGTCAGCGCCAAGGAGGTAAGGGTATGGACATGAAGGAGTTCCTTGAATCCATAAAGTTCGACGCTCCACCCGCAGGAATGTCGGCTCCGGTTGCCGCCCTCTGGTGGGATGCCCGGGGCGATTGGAAGCGGGCCCACGGCCTCGTCGATGAACTCGAATCGAAGGACGGCATGGCGGTTCACGCCTACCTGCACCGCAAGGAAGGGGCTCTTTCGAATGCTGACTACTGGTACGCCCGCGCGGGTCGCGGTTTCCAGCGGCCAGAACTCGATGAAGAGTGGCGAGCCTTGGTGGATGCGCTCATCGCTGGGTGAGTCATCGCAGCGACTCTCGCCAGGATTCAGCCCCGTGAGCTACTCGTACCGCAGCGCAATCAGCGGATCCACCTTGGAAGCCTTCCGTGCCGGCACCCACGTCGCCACCAGCGTCATCCCAAATACCACGCCAATGGCAACGGCAAACGTGAGGGGATCAGTCGCGCTCAAGCCGAACAGTTGGCTCTGGATGCCTCGCGCCGCAGCGATGGTGAGAGGCAATCCGACAGCAATGCCGATTGCCAGCAAGAGGAGCGACTCGCGCAGAATCATCCACAGAACACTTTCGACCTGCGCACCCAATGCAAGACGCACTCCGATTTCTGGCGTGCGCTGCACGACGTTGTAGCTCATCACACCGTACAATCCAATCGCCGCCAGCGCGAGAGCAAGCAACGAGAAGATGCTTGTCAATGTTGAAATCAATTGCTCATTTGCAATCAGGTTCGATACCTGTTCCCGAATGGTTGTGATCTTCGTGACGGGCAGGTTCGAATCGATGGAGGCGACGGCGGTCCTCAATGCGGCCGTCACCTGTGCCGGCTCCCCCGCCGTCCGAAGCAGGATGATACTCGCGTAGCGGTTCTGATTCTCTTGACGGCTGCCTGAGACCGGCGTGCCCGCCGGGTTTTTCTCAACTGGCATGTACGGTTCGATCTGGGTGAGCGGAAGATAGGTCATTCGAGTCGGATCTGTGTCACGAGGATTCTGCGATCTCGTGTCGCGGGCAATACCGACGATTTGCCACGGCCCGGCGACGGCGTCGATTCCCACCGTCAATTTGTGCCCGATTGCATCGCCATGGGGGAAGAACTTCTTGGCGATCGTTTCGTTTATGACTGCGACTTTGAGACTGCTTGACGAGTCAGAAGGGCTGATCGCACGACCGGCGACGATCGAAATGCCCGCCGTCTCAAAGTAATTCCCGGAGACCCTGTTCAGCAGGGAATTCATGTCCTCTTTCGGAGCAGGCGTGTAGCCCTCCAGCTTGATATCGGAACTCCATGCGCTGTTGCTGACCGGTGGCGTTGCTGAAAGCGCGACGGAACGCACGCCGGGAAGGGCCGAGAGCCGCTCAATAAGTTGCTGATGAAGAGTCGCAACCTGCACCGGCGTGTAGCCCGCAAGCTTCTCGTCGTAATCCGCCAGCAGAAGATGCGTGCGCTCGAACCCGTAGTCCTGATTCTGCAGATTGCGCAGAGTCCTCAACAGCAGCCCGGCGCCCACCAGCAGCACGAGCGAGAGCGTGACCTGGATGGTGACCAGCGCCTTCGGCCATAGCCGCGCCCCCTTGCCGCCCGCCGCGTGCGCGGTTCGCGAACTGGTATTCAGAGCTCCTCGGTTTCCGATACGGGACGCGATCAAAGCGGGAGCAAGTCCAAACAGAATCGCAGTTGCCAGCGACACACCCAGTGTGAACATCACGACCGGCAGGTCTGGGCGGGCGCTCATGCCCACATCTGCATTGCGCTGACTCACAAAAGCGATAAGAGCGCGTGTCGCGACGAACGCTGCTCCCATACCCAGCGCCCCGCCAGCCAACGAGAGCAGTAGCGTCTCCATCAGGCTCTGTCGCACAATGCGCGTCCGACTCGAGCCGAGTGCAAGTCGAGTCGCAATCTCGTGCCGCCGCGCCGTAGCCCGCGCCAGCAGAAAATCGGCAAGGTTGGCGCATGCGATAAGCAGGACCAGTGCTACGACGGCCATAAGAATCTTCAGCGAGTCCCCGTATCGCGAACGAATAAGAGAAACACCGTTGCTCGCAGGTACGAGCGGAACAGTGAGACGATTGATCTCTGCCCGGCGCTCGGCAGTGACCTTGCTTCCTTCCCGCGCAAGCGTTGCCAGGCGAATCTGCTGGTTCACCCAATTCTGCGCAGCCGCCAAAGCCGCTTTATGCGAAACAGCCTCGGGGTTGAGGCGACCCAATATATGCAGGAAATACAAACCGGAGTTCGGCAGAAGCATCGACGGCTGCTGTAATACCACCGGCTGCATGCTCATCGGCATCCACAGATCTGAAGACTGCAACTCCTGTTTGAAGCCTTGAAAGGCCTCGGGCATCACTCCCACAAGTTCGAACGGAGTTCCGTTGATGCCGATTGTTCTGCCGACGATATTGGGATCCGCTGACAACGTCTGCCGCCAGAAGCGGTGACTAACAACCACTGCTGCTCCCGTGCCCGGCACCTTGTCGTCAGCGGGGAGAATGGTGCGGCCAATGAGAGGTTGGGCACCAAGGACATTGAAGTAGTTGCCCGAAACTAAAGTTGCCGTCGCGAGTATCGCAGGGGCTCCGGTTGAACTCTGGCCGCCCAACCGGATGCTCACTCGGTTTGAAAAGCTTCCGTAGGAGGCGATCCCCTGAAATGGCCCTGGGTCTGCTTCCAGTTGCTTCGCAAAATCCCACGGAAAATATCCGCCGAAGCCGCCGAGTTCGATTCCGCCTGCAACACCCCCGAAAACTGAATCGCCGAACGCGACGAGTTGTTGCGGATCACGCACGGGGAGGTTACGCAGGAGCACCTGGTTGATAAGCGTGAAAATTGCTGTATTGCCCCCAATCCCAAGCGCAAGCGAGAGCAGGGCGATGGCCGTGAACCCGGGACTTTTTGTTAGCGATCGGAACCCCATGCGAAGATCCTGTAAAACGCCCTCGAGTGAAGACTCCCATCGCGAACTCCATACCTGATGCTTTACCGCATTTCGCGAACCGCCGAGATCTCCCAGGGCGGCGCGGTGCGCATCAGCTGGCGTCATGCCCGCCTTCAGCTTCTCTGCAAACGAAGCTTCGATGTATCCGGACAACTCCTCGTCGAAGTCATAGTCGACCTCGCTCTTTCTGAATAGCGATCTGAAACCGACAAGCAAGTTCGACAACCAGCGCATGAACGTTCCCTTCAAAGACGATAGGATCCGGAGTTCTTCCGCTCCTCCAGATAATCAAGAGAATAGATAGCACATCTAGATTGTCAAGAGGAGAGTGACCGGGCGGGCGCTGGCTCACGTCATTTTCCTGAACTGATCAGCCTGATCCTGGCGGTGAATGATCGTCCTTCGGTTTCGCTGAAGCTTCCGAATTGAGGTGAATCCACTACACGAGTTACAACTTCAGGATTGCGGCTGCCAGTCATGTTCTCGAGAACTCCCCGCAATCCGAAATACGATCCTCGGAAGTGGAATCGCCATTCCAGTCCGGGGCTGAATGACGTGTAGTTTGGAAATCTGTGACCGCCTGCAAAGCCCGCAACCTGCCGATCTGCTTTGATCGCCGTGTACGGGAATCCTGTGTGCCAATCGGCCGTGTAAACGAAGTCCCAATTCTTCCGAAAGTACGGAATGTCAAACGGAAGCCAACCCCAGGATAGAACCCGATTCGGCGTATCCCACGGCAAAGGCCCACTCTGTTGCGGCCCGAAGTCCGAAATCGCCGGAGTGTAATCAAGTGCAGAATTCGTATGTGCCCGCGAATGCGTGTAGGCACCGAAGAGCGTGTAGCCCCCGCTGAAGGTGCGCCGCGCATCGAGTTCGAACATGTCATCGTGATCCTCTCGCAACGGACTTAGACGATACGTGCCCGAAAGGGCGCCAGAATCTGTCTCATTTGTAAAAGCAAACTGATCCTTAATGTGCTTGAAAACAACCTCGGCCCGAACGAACACCTCGCCAGGCAGCTTCTGCTCCAGGCCTGCACTCCAGTTCAAAGCTCTGGCTTCTCGCAGTGAATGGTAGTCAGCACTGAAGGTGCTTCTCAGAGGAGTGCCCACCGGCGTGACTCCATCTACTCCGAAATATTGATCCAAGCGGGCGCTCGTAAACGTGCGCGTGAGGTACTCAAGCTGAGTGTGGTCGAAGTAGAGCCCGATTCCGGCGCTGAGTTTTGTCTTTCCTTTTAATCTCACAGGCGAGAAAGTGCCGGCAATTCGGGGAGAAAAGAGCGGTCG
>Ga0105241_10000070_pt1 | contig 77415 bp, 68 predicted proteins | sample KBSC64metaG_FD_80422 | JGI IMG/M metagenome (GOLD analysis project Ga0105241, IMG submission 80422) | Corn rhizosphere microbial communities from Kellogg Biological Station, Michigan, USA - KBS C6-4 metaG | ecosystem: Host-associated > Plants > Roots > Rhizosphere > Soil | place: Michigan, USA... | reverse complement strand
TGGGAGTGGGATTCTGGACCTTGGTGTTCGGGATTGTCTATCGCATCCTGTCCTACTTCAAGAACGTCCCGGAGATCGGGCCGCTCCTGGCTGGAAAGTTGTTGGGGCTTGTCCTGATCAGCTTCTTCGGATTGTTGTTGTTGTCGAACATCATTACCGCGCTGTCGACATTCTTCCTCGCGCGCGATCTCGACTTGCTCGCCTCCGCTCCGGTCGATTGGCTGGAGTTGTACGGCGCCAAGTTGCTCGAGACGACGATCAACTCGAGCTGGATGGTCATCATCATGGCGATCCCGATCTTCACAGCGTACGGGATCATCTACGATGGCGGATGGTGGTATCCACTGATCGCGATGGCGGCGTTCGTTCCATTTCTGGTGATTCCGGCGGCGTTGGGAAGTGGAATCACGCTGGTGCTCGTGAACGTCTTTCCCGCGCGCCGGACGCGCGAGATCTTGAGCGTGATCACGATGCTCGCGGCGGCTGGGGTAGTGTTATTGTTCCGACTGCTGCGCCCGGAGCAGCTCGCGCGCCCCGAAGGATTTCGCTCGCTCATCGACTTCATCACACTGCTGCGAACGCCGGCGTCGCCGTGGCTGCCGAGTGAGTGGGTGCAGACGGGAGTACTCCACTGGTTACGGTATGAGGGGGATCCACTCCCCTTCTATTTATTATGGTCGACGGCGGCGGCGTTCGTGGTGCTCGGGGCATTCCTGCATCGGGCGCTGTATGCGAAGGGATTCAGCAAATCGCAGGAGAGCCGGAGTAAGGGGACGCAAGTCGGAGCAACGCCGTCGCGGCGTTCGTTGCCGAGCATGCTGGAGATTACACGAAGCGAGTTGGTGCGCAAGGAGCTCCGGCTCTTCTTCCGTGACACGACGCAATGGTCGCAGCTCATTCTGCTCGCAGTACTCATCGTCGTGTACATTTTCAACGTGCGGTTCCTTCCGTTACAAGGCCCGGGCGTGTCGTTCCTGTTGGTCAACATCATCCCATTTCTCAACCTGGTCCTCGCCGGGTTCGTACTCGCGTCGATTGCGGCGCGGTTCATCTTCCCGAGTGTGAGCCTCGAAGGGCGCACGTGGTGGCTCTTGCGCGCGTCGCCGCTCGCGATGCGGGATCTGTTGTGGGCGAAGTTTTGGGTGGGAACGGTACCGCTGTTGGTGCTGGCGGTCGGCATCGTGTTCGCGACGGATATTCTGTTGCAGGTCAGCGTCTTCATGACCACGGTGTCGGTGGGGACGATCACGTTGATCACGTTCGCGATTGCGGCGTTGGCGTTGTGTTTTGGGACGATATTTCCGCAGTTCGAGACGGAGAATGCGGCGCAGATCCCGACGTCGTTTGGGGGGTTGATGTTCATGATGACCGCGATCGGCGTCATCGGTGCCGTGATCGTATTGGAGGCGCGGCCGGTGTATACGTACTTGAGCGCGATTGCGTTTGGGACGCCGGTGAACACCGGCGAACTCGTCGCTGGGTTTGGCGCGGCGGCGGCAGTGTGTTTAACGGCGACGTTCGCGCCGATTTGGATGGCGGTGCGGCGGCTGGAGGCTACGGAGCGGTAGTCAAGGAACGCTCCGCCAAATATCAATTACAACGGCATCCGCCCCACCAACGGCGGCAATCCCATCAACCGATCCGCCAACGCCGGCAACTTTGGGAAATCCTTCGACGGCGTGTCCTGGTACCAATAGCAGCACGAATAGTAGTTATCCGCACGGTTGTTTCCCGTCCCGTGCTCGATCGTGTGCTTGAGATACTTCGTGAACGCAATCGGATTATCGCCATGAAACCGATACGAGCACGACCGTCCACCTTTGGGCCACCCCGGCGTGTACAGCGGCACACCGTAATTCTGATACGAGAACGCCTTCAGAAATCCCCAGCTCGCGTTGAAATAATCTTCGAGCCCGGTTCCCGTGAGACGCGGCTTGGTGGGATCATCGATGAACGTCATATCGTCCCCTTCACCCATCCACCCGTAATCAGTCTGGATGATTCCCAACGTCACTCCCAACAATGCCCCTCGGCCGTGCGTCTCACAAAAGACGTAGTTGGCGGCGCCGTCGAGATTGTGCTCTCCGGGGAGCTGCTGCGCCGTGTTCGGCGTCGCCTGCCGATATTGCGCGTGGAAATACATCGCGTCGTCGGGGATGGCCTCGACTTGTTGATACTCGACGCTCGCGTAGAAATGCGAGATTGCGGCGGGCCCTTCGTTCGTCACCGTAATGCGTCCGCTCTTGCGATACGGCATGACGAAATATGAGCTCAAGCTCCGCCCTGGAGCGCACGCAAGGAACGCGCTCTCGTAGTACATGTACTCGCCAAGGTTGAGGCCGAAGAAGTCGCCGAGGGGGGCTTCGATGCTTGGTGTCTCGCTGCCGTCCCAGTAGGCTCGGATGACGACTTCTTTCAAGTGCGAGCGTGTTTCCGGATCTGGGGTGATCCAGATGTGGGTGATGATCCCGGCTCCGGTCGCGTTGAAGATCTCGTGGGTTTCGCCTGCGCCCAGGTGGAACCAATCGTCGTTGGCGCCGGTGCGGTCCCACGTCGATTGTTTATCGGTGCGGTATTGCGGAATGCGGGCGTACGAGGGCACGCCTACCGTGGCCCCACCCCGCCCTATGTGTTCGGCGCGGAGGGGGGATGGAAGCAGGGTGTTGAGCCCTGCGGCACCGGCACCACTAGCGATCGATGCGAGAAAGGCACGACGAGACATAAATGGGAGGGGAATGTAAACGTTTACATTCACGAGGCTAGGGCGTCCATCGGGGAGATGGGCGCCATAAACTCGTGCGATTATGTCTTTACAATAGCGCCGGCGAGACACAAAGCGCCAGAGAGCAAAGCGCACTCCCTGGCGTTCTTGAACATTTGTTCACTCAAACGGCGTCTGATAGCGCCGAAAAATTGAAATCCCGAATCATGAGCGGGGGAACAATCATCGGCGGTCGCGGCCACCGCGGCTGCCGCCCATACAGCCCCTTCTGCATCATCGTCGTCGGCGCATTGATCCCAAACGGCACGCGTTCCGGCGTTCCAATCGCCTCGATCCGGTTGAACGCAAGAAACGGCGACTCGATGAATTGGAAATTCTTGATGGGGCGCTCGATCTTCCCATGCTTCACGTAAAAGCACCCATCGCGTGTCACACCGGTCATCATCCCCGTCCCACGCTCGCCGAGTAATACGGAGACACTCGACAACCGGTTGACGTACACGCCATCGTCGCAGTTGGCAATCATCTCGTCGACCGTCGAGGTCTGTGTGCCCGGCGCGGCGAAGACGCGCATGGCATACGGCCAATCCGCGGGAAGAACTCGACGATCGATCGCATCGGTTCCCCACGCCAGGTTGGTGAGCACGCCGCGATCGATCCACGTAATCGCTGGAAGCGGAAACCCATCGACCGTGTCGAATTTGCCTCCCGCGTTGAAGAACGGCGCAAAGCCACCATCGGGATCCGCGGGGTCCGACGTCATCATGAGACGGCGATCGAATACGTGCAGCCCTAAATTGTTGAGGCGTCCCGTGCCATCGGCCTTCCGGTACGTAAATGGAGTTCCCGATCGAGGATCGGATGCCCCCCACGGATCGGTCGCGCTCTGCCCGTCGAACAATTCGGCCATCTGATAGACCAATTGCGCGACCGCGGCGGGACCGAGAATCACCGTTCGTCGCCCGGGCTCCAACGCGACCGGATGTTGGCTTTGCTTCGCGATGGAGATCGCCCGCTCCGCCGCGACACTCGGGGTGCAACGAGACCAATCACGGTGCGCGACGCCTCCCCACCCCGATCCAGTCCCGTCGGACGTCCGCGCCGTGACCGTGACTTCACAATCCGTCTCGTCCGAAAAGGCGACCAACCCCCAGTGATACAGATGGAGAACCGATCGTGCCACCAAACCAACCGTCGCGGCACTCCGTAAGTTCGAGGCCCTCAACTGCTCGATGAGCGCCGGGATGGCATCCGCGCGAGCACGTTGCATGGCGACCGCGGTACTCTCGTGCCAGAGCGAAACTTTTGGAAAGGTACGTGGCCCATACGTGCTCTTCGCCTGATCCACCGGGTCATCGGACACATCCGTCCCCTTGGGTGGCGGAGGCGGCGACGGTGCCATGGTTTTGATGTGCGACAAGAGCGAGTCGAACAACGCGTCGCCGATCTGATTCGTCTTGATCGCGATCGGCATCCATTCGCCGCACGCCGAGCCGAACGACACGCGAATTTGCGCGCCGTCGTCCATGTCGAGAATCGACCCGTTGGCCAAGCGGGTGACGGCGGTCGCCGTGTGCTCGATCGACACGCCCTGATTATATGTGCGGACTTGATCGAGCAGTCGCTTCCCCAAATCGATGGCCGTCTCTCGCGACATGACTGGACGAGACGCCGAAGGGTCGAGAAGCCGGCGCGTCATGCGAGACGGCGCCCCAATTGGATGACGTCGACGCTCTTGAAATGTACCGCCGGAACCTGGAACGACACGGTGCGTTGCGTCTCGGTTTCATACGTCGAGCTCGTCGCTGCGTCTACCGTCGTTTCGTTCCCCATCGCGGCAATGCCACCCCACAATACCTTGCTTCGCACCTGAACCACTCCCCCTCGCAACCGTCGTGTAATTCGCCCTTGCTTGATCTCGAACAACAGTCCGGGTTGTAACAAGCCGCCAGCGAGTTGTTGATTGGTATTCATCTCACGCGCGGTGAGCGCCAGCACTCCGTTGGGAATCCCCGCGATCATGTCCGCCATCGACGGACCACGTGCATCCGCCGGAACGGTCACATGCGTTGCTCGCCCCGTCGGAAAATGTCCCGGGGTCACCGCCACCGAGGTGCCGCGCGCCTGCACCGTCGATTCGCTCGCCGCGGCCGCGGTCCGTGTCGCGAAGTAGTCGACGACCGTCCCGCGTTGAATGACCGGAAAGGTATCGGTCGGAACGCCCTCGTCGTCCCACTTGGCGGCACCATAACGTGGGACGGTACGGTCGGCGATCACGCTGAGCTGCGGGGAAAAGAGCGAGTGTCCCAGGATTTCGTTCACCGGCGACAAAAAGCTGGTGCCGACGCCATCGGCCTCGTACCCCAACACTCGATCCATCTCCAATGCGGGGACGAGTGTGATACTCAGAACGGTCCCCGCCGTAATCCCATCAAAAACCGCCGCGAATCGCCCCACCTCGGCGTTCCCCATCGGATAGCTCGCCAGTCCCCGCGCTTCCTCGGTCGTTGCTTTGATGCGATCCTGGAGCTCGGGATTGCAGAGCGCTTCGAATCCCACTGTCGCCGGAGAAAAGCCACGTACGCGTAACCGAGCTGGCTCGCGGTCCGGGTATGAGCCTTCCACCTCGACGAACGGATCGACACCGCTCAAATGCTGCGTGAGCAACGCACCTTCGGTCGACGCGAAGACTCGAGACTCCGACGTCCACGAGAATTCGATCCGTGCTCCTCCGGAGTCGAGAACGCGCTCCGTCGCGGCACGATACGCTCCCATCATTCGTGCATGTTCGTCAGGAGACACGGTAAACGGATCGACACCACGCGGCGCGGACCATTCCCCCTGCACCGCAGGTCGAGGAGCCATGGCTGGACGCGGCATGACGTACGCCTTGAGCCCTCGCGCCGTCGTCACCGCGGATCGCGCCGCTTGGGCAACGGCGTCTGGCGTAAAGTCGACCCCATACGCGAATGCCCACACGCCATCGACGAGCGCTCGAACGCCATACGTACATTCGACCCGCAATTCCAAACTAGGATCGGGAAGTGGTCCCGCCGCAACGAAAAGCCGTCGAAGGTTGGAGATCCGGACGTCGGCGTACGATGCACCATCGTGCCGCGCCGCGTCGACAGCCACTTGTGCCAGTCCACGAAGCCGGTCTGGCGACACGAGCTCTGGGACGAACGTGTCGACGGGCGCGGTAGAGGTGACCGGAAGTCGTTGCCAGCGTCCCCGCCCAGGATGTGCGAGTCCTGCAAGCGAAAGCGACGACAGCGCGAGAAATTCTCGTCGGCTCGGAGTCCCGATGGTCATGACGATTTCCCCGCCATCGATTCGGCTTCGAGCAGGCGGATCATCCGCCGGACATGCTCCTCTCGATATCCCATGTTCAACTGCCGGACATGGCCTCGCCCATCCGTGATCAGAATCCACGGACGTCCCAATAATCCGAGCGATCTGAAAGTCGGATGCGGTTGTGGATAGGTCCCACCATTGATGTCGTCGACGCGATTCCCCAGCCAAACGGCGATCGAGAGTCCGAGCTTACGATGTTCCAGATAATAGCGTCGCATCAAATCGGCCTCTTGCGTGCGATTGACGCTATCGGCCCCCCACGTCCCGAATCCGAAGGTGACATACCACACTTCGACATTACTTGGCATCTCTTTGCGCAGTTTGTCGATCTTCGGTAACGTCGCCATGCACGCGCCGCACCGATTGTCTCCGAATTCGATGATACGGATCTTCCCGTCGTTCAACGGAAGGACCCTGGCGGCGGAATCGTCCGACGACGGCGTAGTAGGCGTCGCGGTGTTCCACCAGACATGACCGGTGATCGGCGGACTTTCGGTGCCGAGATGCGCGACGAGACTCAACGTATTGTTGAATGCGTCACGATTGAATCGTCCTCGCCAGTAGTTCGCGCTGTCTTTGGCGACGAGCGCCGGCGACGCATCGATGTACTTTTGGACCCAGCGTCCCAGTGAATCGATCTGCGCACGGCCGTTCGGACGTCCGGCAAGCATGTTCGCCAAGGGGACGAACGGATCGAACGGATTGACCGGCCCGAAGGGGCCGATTCGATCGAACGGGACGCGAGGGAGCAGCGAATACGCATGTAACAGATGCGCGATCCCTTCCTGACTCTGATCCGCTTCGAAGTAGTTCTGACCGAGCGTTGCGTACGCGCGATATTTGAAGATGATGGACGAATCGGAGAGCGCATCCAACGTCGCCAGATATTCGTGCGCGATCCGCATCCGCATCGTGTCCCGCGGATCCTGGCCGAACACCGAGACCGCCAGCACCAACGTGTAGCCGCGATCCTCAGTCGACAGTTTTGGCGAGGCGAGTCGTTCCGCAAACTGCTTTCTGGCCAGCGCGAGATCCCCGGCAGCAACCGAGACCTCCCCGGCGGCATCGAGTTGAATTCCGCGCGAGGTCGTCTGCCGGAGTGCCTGCACCCATTGCGCGGCACGTGTCGCCAACTCTTCCTTCGCGTCCGGCGCATTGAGCGACGCGTCCTGCCCCGTAATGACCCGAGACCACTGATAGAGCCGGATCCCGTGCGCCTGTTCCGCCGCCGTCAATGAATGTGTCGGCCGTTGCGCCATGGCGAGGGACACCGCGAGCACCGATGTCCCTCCGATATGGGTGATTGCCCGTGCGACCCGCCGCCATATTCCACGGCGATTCGCGGTTTGATAATCTGTCATCATTAATGTTCCTGTACAAAGAGTCCTTCTCGAACGTCAGTCTTCTCAGAACCGCATGCGAAGACCAACTTTGCTCTGACGACCGATCGTCGCGAGCTCGGCGGTCCGATCCTTCGCGTAATAGTTACCGAGATTCAGCACCGTCAATGCGGCATCGACGCTCGGCGTGAGACGATAGGAGGCGGTCAAATCGGACGATGCATACCCGGCGCGCATCGGTGTGTAGTTCTGGTCGTCGATCTGAATCCGAGGCCGGTTGCTCTGCAGCCGGATGTTCTCGCTCAGGGTGGACATGTAAAAGTCGTTTCGATCGACCCGCGCTTGTCCCGCTCCGGTCGCCGTCAGCGCGACGGTGGCACGAGCCTGCGAGTAGGTCACCCCCACCGACCACGTATGCTCTGGGAGGTAATCGAAGCTCGCGCCTTTGGTGAAGAACCGCGACACGTACGCCGGGGGAAGTGGCGTCGAGATCCCGAGCGAGCGGCTCTTGGTCCAACTGTACACGCCTCGCGTCGTGAACGGTCCCGTCACGACGTTGCCTTGCAGCTCCCATCCTTGGTTTCGGATTCCGCCAACGTTCATGTTCTGGCGAAGCCATGCATAGCCGTATCCGTTGGCGTCCTGGCTCGAACAGGTGGTATGGTCGCCCCAACCGATGTAGAGCGAACACGGCTGCCCGAAGAAGAGAGGGTTCGGGGCCAGCGACCGAACGCTGTCGATACCGTTGATTGTCGTGATGAGATCATTGACAGTCTGGTTGTACCGGGTGACCACGAGCGACGCACGTTGACCCAAGTACAGCTCCATTCCCCCTTCTCCGCCCTGTTGTTGCTCGGGACGCAACAGCGGATTCGCCAACAGTCCCTCGTATTTTCCGTACACGAGCACACGCTCTGGCGCGGTCTCGTCGGACCCCCGTTTCGCTTGTGGCGTCGGGGGACGCGTCGAACGACCGTAACTGGCGCGCAGCTTCGCCGTCAGCATCCCAAACTCGTGGGTCAGGGCGACACCATATCGTGGCGCGAGATTGGGATTCTCTTTGGCACCGTAATCAGGATTCCATTCCGAGCGCAAGCCATAGGTCAGGAAGAGATGATCGAAAAAGCCCCACTGCGCTTGGACGAACGCCCCCTTGTTTCGCGAGCTATTCCGGATGAGGTAGGTGCTTCCGAAGAATCCGTCGATCGGATTGACCGAGCCGAAGACTGTCGTCGCCGCCATGCGTGTCACGTCCCCGCCGAATGTGACGGTCGCCTGCGATACCGACGCGACGGGAATCCGTACCGTCGAACCGTAGCGAAGTGTCGTGCGATTGGAATTGAGCGTCTGATACCACGGCGACGTGTCTTGCGGCATGTTGAAGCCAGCTTCGATGCGCGACGCGCTATTGGATTCGTCGAGCCCGTATTCCGCCGTATGGGACCACCAGGAGACCGGCGCAAATTGCAGCGTGACACCACCAGTTTGCATCGTCTGCGTATCTTCGCCACGTACCCAGCCGTCGTACACGACGACCGGACGGTACCACCCTTCTTCGATCAGGTGAACGGTCGGCTGCCCGGAGACGCCATTCCGCCAGTTGTTCCCCGTGCCGCGCCGGTACGAGATGTCTCCACTCACTGGCCCGACCTGCGTCGGCAATTCGATGCGTGCGCCACCGAATGCACTGAGCCGCGAGAACCGGCGCGACGGCGTCCACGGCGACATGTACTCCCAGGCGGAGCCGAGGTGATAGGAGATCCGTCCTTCGACGCCATCGAGTTGCGCCGTGAAGTCGTGCTGCGGCGCCAGCGCGGGGCTCATGTCATTCTGCACCAACCCGCTCAGCAAGTTGATCGACAGTTGCGGCCGCGGCGACGTCCCCCGCTTCGTGAAGATTTGCATCACGCCGTTGATCGCGCCCGATCCGTAGACCGTACTCGCCTGCGGCCCCGCGAGAATTTCGACGCGCTCGATCGACGCCGGGTCGATCTGCGAGATCAAGCTGGGGTCGACCATTTCGACACCGTCGACGTACGTCTTGATCATGTTCGTCTGCCAATACGTATCTCGGCTATCCAACGACAGCGCCGTCGCTCCGCGCGAGAACATGACGACTTGATCGAACGGCGCCGAGGATTGCGTGCCAAAGGCAAACAGTCCCGGGACATCCCCGCGGAAGAGCTGATCGATGCGAGTAATTCCCCGCTCTTCGATCTGCTTGGCCGTAATTACCGTGATGGCATTCGGAATCGCCTTCCGCTCTGTTGGAACGACAGTTCCGGTGACGATCACCTGATCCAACGTCGTCGTCACCGGGTCCAGCGCGAAATCAACGGTGATTTCACCTCCCTCGGTGACCGTCACCGTGTGATACTGCCGCGCATACCCGAGCAATCGCGCCGTCATTCGGTGTGATCCCGCCGCAACGTGCGTCAGCCGGTAGTGACCATTGGCGCTGGTCACACTCCCTTTGGTCGCTCCATCCAGTGAGATCATGACGCCCGCCAGTGGCAGCTTCGTGACAGCGTCTATCACAGTCCCGACGATGATCCCATCGCCCTCTGCAGGCAAGGAACCCGCACACGCAACGATGCTGAATTGCCCCTCCGGGAGCGGCTGGAGACAGAGCGACGTTCCGGCCAACACTTGGGCGAATACATCACCGAGGGGAACCCCGCTCGCGTGCACCGTGACGAGGGAACGTACACGCGCGACTCGTTCGCGCTGATACGCAATCACGATCCCAGCCGCGTCGGCGACGCGATCCACCGCCGTGGTGAGCGGGACCTGTTCCAGGTTCACCGAAACAGGCTTCCGCAATAAGGCGTCGGCGGCCGCGGTCTGTGAGGTGGCATCGTGTACCGCCACACGTTGGGCATGCACGGGCGATACTGTCGCGAGACTCGAGGCCAGACAGACACCCACATATGTGGTGTGCCAGACCGACCGGTGTCGGAACATCGCGCGCAACGCTGACAACTTCCAGATCATCGTCCAACCTCGCTGTGTGAAGTCAATGGAATCGCATTATTCCGCCGGAATCGCGATGGCGCCTCGGCACGGCTCGCCGGCGTCACGACGATCGTGTCACCATTGGCGCGCATCCGCACGTCGAGCGCAGAAGACAGCAACGTCAATACGGCGTCTCGGCTCCGCCGAGTATCGATGGTCGCCGTGAGATGCTGCGTTGCGACCGTAGAGTCGGCCAATTGGAAGGTGACGCCGTACCACTGTTCGACCATCGCCAGCACGTCCACCACCGGCGTATTCTGGAAGACGAGCCGCCCGTTCGTCCAACGCGTTTCCAGCGCGGGATCCGAATGCGGGCTCGTCACCACCGTCGAGTCAGTGACACGCGCGCTGCTTCCAGCTGAAAGGATCGTCCGCCGATGTCCCCCCGAGACCACTTTGCCGTCCAGCACACTGACCCGTGTCTCCGGGGTCCGCGGATCGTACCAAAGCGTGAACCGTGTCCCCAAGACTTGCGTCGTGACAGACCCGGTATGCACGGTGAACGCATCATCTCCGCGATGGATCACGGAAAAGAACGCCAACCCCGTCAACCGAAGCTCCCGCCCCTGCACGGTGAGTCGTGACCGCGGCGCCAAGCTCACCTGCGTGCCGTCGGAGAGCTCCACCGTCGTCTGTTGTCCGGGACCGGTCGCGTACACGTGCGCCGGCGAAGCTCCTTCGATAGACGTTCCCCGATGGCCAAGCTTCGTCGCCAGGAGAGCACCAAATCCGACGATCACGGCCGCTCCCACACCCCACACCGATCGCGTGGCGGATCGGAACGACCGCCAGTTCTGAGGCCGTTGGGGCGTCGACGCCCGTCGCCACGTCGTCCGACGCGGACTCTGAGGAGCCTGCTCCCTGTCGACCCTAGCTGACGCCATGGCCTCTTCGAGCCGTAACAACCTCTCCCCTTGGATCTCCCTCATCGAGCGATCGTGCGCGAGCAAGTGCGTCCCCTGCAAACTCGCGCGAACGCCAGCGACGATCCCCGCGGATCCCGGATGCGTCGTCAAATACTGCCGAACGACGTCGCTCTCCTCCCCGGGAAGCTCGCTCGCGAGATAACGTACGATGAGATCGTCGTCAGGAATCGGATCGTTGGCCATACGTGTGAGATGGAAAAATGTCCCTCATCACCCCACAGGACGACCCACGTCGTTTTTTTTACACACCTTCAGCGAAAATGCTGCAACGCCTCTTGCACCTTGTGCTGTGCCCGCCGAATCACCCCCCGAGCCCCCATCACCGACATCGACAACACCTCGGCGACCTGCTCCAGGGTAAATCCTTCCTCCCACCGCAGTAGCGCGGCCGTGCGCTCCGATTCGGAGAGTAACGTCAAGGCATGCCGGTACGCCGCAAGAAATTCCTCGCGCTCAACGACCGCGTCAGTCGGCGGCACGGGAAGAGCGATCCCTGAAGCCTCCGCATTCCCTCCGTCGCGTTGCGTCGACTCGACGACCGACGCATGCTTTCCGAGATCGCGCGCACGATTCCGGACGGCAGCGGTCAAATACACCCGAAGATCGGTGACTGATTCGAGCGTTTCTCGCTGCATCCACAATCGCAAGAACACGTCGTGCACGATGTCGCCCGCGGATTCGGCGGAATGGGTATAGAGGGCCGCCACCCGCCACAAGGTTTCGAAAAATGTATTGTACAGCGCCGTCAGCGCCGCGCTATCGCCACCACGCAGGCGATCGAGAACGACCGCGACAGAAACACCATCGATGACGTCCTGGCTAGCTGATGGTGTCGACGACGACGCCGGTGTTGCAGCTACGGCGTCCCGGATGAGCCGCCCGTGGAAACGCGTAACGCGTTCCGGGTCGTCACCAAAAGCACTGAGAAAGAATGGCGCTGTCACGACATGCGTCGACACGAGTGTCCCCACAATACGGGCGAGAACAGAAAAACGCTAGAGGGCGTTTGGGACACCCCCTAGCGTTTTCGGACGACTGCTCTAACGCGATGGTTTACAACGACCGCGAGATGCGGCTCGGCTACTTCCCGACGCTATACCCGTCCGACAACGTCTTGAGGAACGCCACCAGATCGGCCTCTTCCGCCGCCGTCATCCCTTGATGCCCCAGCTCGTCGCGGTTCACGTTGTCCAGCACTTCCGGCTCCGGCCAGCAGTTCACCCCGAACTGCGGATGCACGACGTCCTTACACGCCGGCAACACGTCCCGCGTGTTGTAGAAGTGCACGACCTGCTCCAATGACTTGAACACGCCATTGTGCATGTACGACTTCACTCCGGTCGCGAAGCCACGCTTGTCGAGATTGCGCAACGTCGGCACCTTCTCACGTCCGTAGTGCTCCGGTTGCCCTTGGAATCCACCAACCCCAAGATCGCGATACGTCGGATCGGCCAACCGCGCCGGATTTTTGGGATTCGCGGGGACACCAATGTTGTCGTACGTGTAATCGGTGAACAACGCGTGATCGCCATCGCTTGGATGGCACGCGGCGCAGTTCGCTTTCCCATTGTACAACTTGAATCCGCGCTCTTCCTGTGGCGTGAGATGCACCTTCCGCTGACGCCAGAGATCGTACTTCGAGCTGAACTGATTCACGTCGGACGAGCCTTCGAATGCCGCGATCGACTTCGCGATGCGATCGTACGCCAAATCGATCGCCGCTTGATCGTTGTTGCTGACCTTGACGGTGCTCCCTTCCTTCTCGCACAACCCGTTGATGTTCGACGGGAACTTCACGTCGAAGATCGACCGTCCCCAGGCCCCGGCGTACTTGTCGCCATACGTGCCGTGCGCCACGCGATACACCACGCACGCTTTGTCTGGCAGCGCTTGCTCCGCCGGATTGATGAACGGCGCCTGCGACTGCTCAGCAACCGGACTTCCGAGCCGAGAGCCCGTGGCCCGCCCGTCCCAGAAGTTGCCACCGACGTACGTCTCGTCTTCATCATCATAGTACAACACCGGTGCCTGCGACGCGTACGCCGCGCTCGGCGGCTTCCGGTTACCGAACCGCCCGTGTACCGATCCACCCATGACGGCGCCCGCATTGTTGATGTCTGACGACGGCGCCGTGAATCCCCACGCCGGATCGTGGCAGGAGACGCACGCCTGATTCTTCTTGAGCGACAAATTCTTGTCGGTGAAGATCAGCTTCCCGAGCGCCGACATCATCGCGGCACTTGGATTGGGATTTTGCGCCGTCCCCACCGAGAGCGAGGCGCGAAGATCATTCGGCGCCGCTGGGCGCAATGTGTCGGATGGCCCATCGCACGCGGCCATGACGCCGCACACAGAGATGAGCGCCGCGACTCGAACCAATGTTGTTACATGCACCCTAGAGTCCCCAATCGATGACTGGTGAGAAAATTCAAATGTTCATGGGACATGTCCTACAACTGTTGGACATGTCCCACACCATTTGCACCACATGTGGCATCGATCGGTCGGATTTCCCTGTGCAACGCGGGAAAGCGTCCGGCAATGCCTCTACAATAGCAGAAGCGGTGCCAGAGACTGACTCATAAATGACAGAGCGACTGGAGATGCGGAAAAATTTTCCGTATCTCCAGTCGCCACGTTGCCTGCGATGATCTGCGTGCTACGCCGCCAGCTGGCGACCACACTCCGAGCAAAAGCGCGCATCGGCTTCGGGGCGCGGACCGCACGAGGGACAGATCGGTGTGTCACCTTCCTCGCCTCCCTCCCCACGCATCGCCAACACCGCCCGCTGCGTGTACGACGACTTCAATTCCGCGTAATCGCGATCCGAGAGCTTTCCCGTCGCGTGGTCGAACTCGATCTCGCGCAACGCATCGACGGCACTCAAGGATGGCGGCGGGGCCGGGGCGCGTGAGGCCACACTCCCCAAATCCAACGATTCACGGAAGAGCGGAAAAAGGACGAAGGTCAGCGCCGCCAATGCTAGGACCGTCCCGATGATCATCGCGGTCATCGATCGTCCCGCAATGCGCGCTGGAGCTGCTCGATCTCTTCCGGCGTCGCGTCGACGCCCTGGAGCGGTACACCAACAGGCGCAGGCGCTGGACGCGTCCACCGGCGTAAGAGCGTCACCACGAGTGCGCCGCCGCCCAGGAGCGCGGCGAAGGGGAGAATGTAGGCGAGCCAGTTGAACCCTTCGCGAACCGGCTCCATCAAGACACGTTCCCCATAGACAGACCGAAACGCCGCAATGATTTCATTTGCGGTATACCCACCCGCGACGAGTCCCATAATGTCGAAATGCATCGCGGGAGAGACACTGCATGAAAAGTCGGTCGTTCGGCACGTGAAGACGTCGAGCCCGCATCCACATTGGCAGTGAATATGGTGCTCCAACGCATCCCGTTGCTCCGTCGTCAACTTCGGCGTCGCACCGGGCTTCGGCGGAAGTTTGACAGGACGATACGCATCCTGATCCATCGATCCCGTCGTGTTCCGCGTGGCTTCCTGCGCATGTGCGACACGCGCTACAGCCGCCAGCCCCGCGATCGCGAAGAATCGTCGCCGATGCATCACGGTTGCATGCACGCTCACGCAGCCCCCGCCACGACCGCATCGGGACGAAGCGTCGTCACATACCCACTCTGCGTACGGCGACGTTCGGCTTGTGGCCACATGACAATCAATCCACCGATCGCCATGAGAATTCCCCCCGACCAGACCCAACGCACGAGTGGGTTGAAGGTAATTCGAATCTCACCCGTATCCTGTCCCACGACACCGGCCAGCGTAACGTAGACGTCTTGGGAGAACGATCCCATGATCCCGACTTCCGTCGACGGCGTGAAGGTCGGCACACGATTGCTGGGATCGGTCCCCGAGAAGTATTGCCGTTTCTCGCTCGTGATGACGCCGACGTGCTTTCCATCACGCGTCGCGTCGAGCGCGATCGCAGTCACGTCGCGGTTCAACACGTCGTAGCGCGAAATCCCTTGGCTCGTGAACGTCCACCGATGTCCCCACGGGTCGACCAACTTGGTGACACCACCAGCGTTGAGCGTCACATCGTGTTCGCTCTTGAACGCCAATCCACCGAACGCGGCGAAGATGATCACAACGCCGGCGTGGACGATGTATCCACCATACCGGCGCCGGTTACGCGCCACGAGATGCACGAACGCGGAGAAGATCCCTTCTCCATACATGGTGCGCCGAGCCCCAATGCCTTTGTAGAACTCTTGAAGGATCGTGACCGAGACAAATCCGACCAGCGTGTACGAGATCAGCGCATACGGATCGCGCATCCCAGCCGCGAAGAGCAATCCGCCCGCAATGACGCCGCCCGCCACGGGGACGCTGAACTGCCGTTTCAGATTCGACACCGATGCTCTCCGCCACGCGATCAGCGGGCCGACACCCGTCAATAAGAGAAGCAGCAATCCCAGCGGAATGTTCACGCTGTTGAAGAACGGCGGGCCGACGGTGATCTTCGTCCCGCGCACCGCTTCGCTCAAAATGGGGAACAATGTCCCCCACAACACGGAGAACGCGATCCCGACCAACACCAAATTATTGTATAAAAACGCCGCCTCTCGGCTCACCATGCTTTCGAGCTCGGCGTTGGCTTGCAAGTCGTTGAGGCGCGTCGTCACGAGATAGACGCTCGTGACGATCGACAGCACCAGGAACCCCGCGAACCATGTCCCCACGGGCGATTGCGCGAACGAGTGGACGCTCGAGATCACCCCGCTTCGGGTGATGAAGGTGCCGAGGATCGACAAGAGGAACGACGAGACGACGAGCGTGACGTTCCATTTGCGCAGCATGCCGCGCTTCTCCTGCACCATCACCGAATGCAAGAACGCCGTCGTCGTGAGCCAGGGGAGCAAGCTCGCATTTTCGACCGGATCCCATGCCCAGTATCCGCCCCATCCCAACTCGACGTACGCCCACCACATCCCCAACACGATTCCCGTCGTGTTGAAGAACCAGCTCAACAACGCCCACCGCCGCACCGCGACCAACCACTCCGCGTCGAGCCGCCGAGTGATCAAGGCGGCGATGGCGAAGGCGAAGGGGATCGCCGTGCCGACGTATCCCAAATACAAATTGGGCGGATGGATCGCCATTCCGGGATTTTGCAGCTGCGGATTCATCCCGCGTCCGTCGGGTGGAATCCAGTCGAGCCGTTCGTACGGATTGGCGCCGAAACAGAGTGTCGTGAGGAAGAAGATCAACACGACCGCGAGCGTCCCCGTCACGTAGGGCATCAACGTGCGATTCCGTCCGCGGTTCGTGAACACCGCGATGGCGGAATATGACGAGAGAATCAACGCCCAGAAGAGGAGCGATCCCGCCTGCCCTGCCCAAAAGGCCGTGAGCGTATAAACCTTTGGAAGATTGCTGCTCGTGAACGACGCGACGTACTTGAGCGAAAAGTCATGCGTGAACAGCGCGGTCCACAAGCCCAGTGACGCGAGCACCGTCATGGCGAGCGTCGCGTAAATGCCGCGTTCGCCGCTCGCGACGAGATCGGCACGACGCAGCGTGCCACCAGCGTACGCCACCGTCGCCGTCCAGACCGCCATGAGCAGCGCGACCCAGAGTGACAGCTCTCCAATCAGAATCATGTCAGTAAGCTCAGCCTCCGGATGGAGGCGTTATAACCGCGACGTGACCGTCGTCGCCGCGCCGGCGGGCGGGATGCCCGATGGACTTCCAGGGCGCGTTGGAGCGTTCTCGTACCGCGACGCACACTTGGCGAGCAACGTCGTTGCCCGGAACGTCTGGTCGTGTCCGAGACGCCCTTCGACGACGACGTCGACGCTGTCGGTGAATGTATCGGGGGTGATTCCCCGATAGACGACCGCATACGTGTGCGCGCCGTCGGTCATGCGGAACTCCGTCTCGCGACCACCCGGGTGCCGAATGATGGAACGTGGCACCACGCGAGCCCCGACTTTGACCCCCGTCTCATAGAACGACGGATCGGACGACACTTTGGTCGCCAATTCGGTCGGCGTCAAATAATAGACCCCGGTGGACTTGATGGAATTCGCCATCAAGTATCCCGCGGCACCAAGGACCAGCGCGCCGCCGACGAGAAATTTGTTCCGTGCCTTCACAGCTTACAAATATAGAAGGTCGGCCAGCCGAACACGGAGGTGCGCCAACGCGTCCTGGAGGAGCGCCCGATGTCCCGGGAGGTGGATCCAGCTACTCGCCCCGGAGGGATGCGGGAGCGGGATTACCACAGATTCGCCTCCCGCGTGCTCCGTTCGGTGCTCCCGGCCGATGACACTGTCGAGCGACGCCGCCGGAAGAAAGAGGTCGATCGCGAGCCGTCCAACCGGGATGATCACCTCCGGACGAATGATCTGAAGCTCCGCGTCGAGCCACCGGCGGCACAGCTCCCGCTCCCTCGGCCCCGGCACCCGGTCCCCCCGCCCCGACGGACTCGGCCCCGGATAACAGCGCGTCACCGCGGCGATGTAGATCTTCGCCCGCACGGTCGCCTCGTCCACGCCGGCTTCCGCGAGCCATTGAAAGAGGGTCCGGCCGGCCCGCCCCGCAAAGGGGCGGCCGCCGGAGGATTCGACCTTTCCCGGCGCCTGCCCTACGAGCATCACCCGTGCGCCGACCGCCTCCGAGACGATGGGAACGATGCCCTGATGCCCACACAACCGGCACGCCGCGAGCGCTGTGCGGTGCTGGTCCAAGGCGTTGATTGTTTTGAGAGCGCGAGAAGAAGCCATCGACATCGAGAATACCAACGACACACCAATGTGTGTTGTGTGTCGCGACTCTCTACCCCGCGTCGCGTTCCCCGGTTTCCATCGTCTCCACACGCCGGCTTTTCCGCCGTTCCGGAAAGTGGCGGTCGAGAAAGGTGATCAACGCACGCTCCTCCGGAAGGTGCGCCCACTGGGCCTTTCCCGTCAACGCGGACCGGCCAGCAGACGATCCGTTCGCGCGCCAACGAATCGTCTCCCCGCGCGAGATGTATTGATCGATCACCACCGGATGCACGTACGACTTCCGGCAAATGGCGGGCGTGTTCCCCAACTCCGCCGAGACGAGCCGCATCGCGGTAACGACGTTCTTGTTCGCTTCACGCGCCGACGACGCCGGACCGATGTCGGCCAAGACGGTTGCGGCGCGAAGCGTCCCACCCCACGTTCGAAAATCTTTGGCGGTGTACGGGAATTGCGCCAACGTTTGGAGATATCCGTTGACCTGCCGCGACTCGACGTTACACCAGGTTTTGTCGGCATTCTGATACCGGAACAACCGCCGCCCCGGCGTCTCCAACAACTCTCGCACGAATCGCGCGAGCTCTCGGCTCACGACAACTTGCTTGTGCGCGATGGACCGCTTCCCGACGTACTCGAACGTGATGACATCGCCGTCGACGTGCACGTGCGATTTATTGAGCGTGGTAATGCCGAAGGTATGATTTTCACGTGCATAGCGTTCGCTTCCGACGCGAAAGAATCCGTCGGCGAGGAACCGCACCACACCGGCCAACACGCGAGCCTCTGGCATCCCTCGTCGCCGGAAATCGGCATAGACGCGTTGCCGGAGCGTCGGGAGATCGCGCGCCATCTGCCGCACGCGATAGTATTTGCGCAGCTGCCCCTTTTGCACCGCGCGCGGATGATAGCGGTACTGCTTCCGCCCCCGTGCGTCGTATCCCCACGCCTGAATGGCGGCGCGATCGCTGCTCGCCACATGAACGTCGGTCCAGGCCGGAGGAATCGCCAACGCATCGATCTGCGCCGCCCGCGCCTTGGCGACCGGCCGGCCGCGAGGATCGGTATACTTGAAGCGTCCCGGGGTGTGCCCGTGCCGCAAAATCCATTGTTGCGCCATGGTCGCTCGACAAGGCAAAAACGGCGCCCTGGAAACAGGGACACGGGACGAAGACGCCCCGCGTCGACACAACTCGTGCGGCCGACGCGATATATTCCCTCCCCATGCCTCACTTCGAACTCCTGACCTTCGACGTCGCCGACCGGATCGCGACGATCACCGTCAACCGCCCCGACAAGCTCAACGCCCTCAACGACGCGACCATCGCCGAGCTCGGGGTGGCGATCGATGAGGCACGGATGCGGGCGGATGTGGGTGGGGTGATCCTGACCGGCGCTGGACGCGCCTTCGTCGCCGGCGCCGACATCTCCGAGCTGTCCGGCCAGACACCGTTCGTCGGGAAAGGGCGTGCGCGCGCGGGGCAGGAAGTCTTCCGCCGTTTCGAAACGTGCCCCAAACCCGTCATCGCCGCCGTCAACGGCTTCGCACTCGGCGGCGGATGCGAGTTGGCGATGGCGTGTCACGTTCGCATCGCGTCGGAGCACGCGAAGTTCGGCCAACCCGAAGTGAAGCTGGGAATTCTCCCGGGCTTTGGTGGAACGCAACGACTCCCGCGGCTCGTCGGGAAAGGGCGCGCGTTGCAGCTGTTGATGACCGGGGAAACCATCGACGCCGAAGAAGCGTATCGCATCGGACTCGTCAATCGAGTCGTGCATGCCGCCGAGTTAATCGGAGCCGCGCAGCTGATGTTGAAGCAGATGATGGCGAACGCGCCGCTCGCCGTCGCGCTGTGCATCGAAGCCGTCGATCGTGGGTTGGAGATGTCGCTCGACGAAGGGCTCACCCTCGAAGTCAATCACTTCGGTCTGCTGTCATCGACCGACGATGTGCGCGAAGGGATGAGCGCCTTCCTGGACAAACGCGCCGCCCAGTTCAAAGGGCGATAGGCGCTCGCGTTCCCCACCCCATCGTTTCCGCGCCGAACGACGATGGCGGTGTTGACGCGTCTGTTACTTCGCGATTTTCGAAACATCGAACGCGGAGATATTGTTTTCCCGGCTGATGGCATCGTCGTCATCGGCGATAACGGCCAGGGAAAAACCAATCTCCTCGAAGCGATTTACTACTTTCAACTGCTCCGATCGGCGCGCGGCGTTCGCGATACCGATCTCGTGCGGTTCGACGCGCCGGCGTTTCACCTCACCGCGCACATCGCGACCGACGGCCCGCACACGGTAACGGCGGCGTTCGAACGTGCCGGTAAGCGGAAAAAATCGACGGTCGATGGTGCGCAACCGCGCAAATTGAGCGAGGCGTTGGGAACACTTCCCGCCGTGATGGTATCACCTCGCGACGTCGAGTTGATTTCCGGCGCGCCGACCGAGCGACGTCGATTCTTGGACGTCGTGTTGGCGTTGACATCGCGGCGCTATCTCGCCGCGCTCCAATCGTATCGTGCCGCGCTCGTGCGACGGAACTCTGCATTGCGCGAAACTGCACGGACTGGACGTGGTCTCGATGCGGTTGCGGTATGGGAGCCCGCGCTCGCCCAACATGGCGCCGTACTCGTCGCCGAGCGTATGGCGTGGGTCGAGACGAATGCGGAGGAGTTTACGCGGATTTGTGCCCGCATCGGTGAACGCGCCACCGTGACCATGCAATACACCACCAATGCGGGGACGGCGGCGAACGCATACGACACGCTACTGCGGGCGCTCGAGCACGACCGTCATCGCGACATCAAGCGCGGCGTGACGCACGCGGGGCCGCATCGCGACGAGCTCCCGATTTTGTTGGGCGGGCGCGAGTTGCGCACCTTCGGCTCCGGCGGCCAGCAACGGACCGCCGCGATCGCGCTCCGGATGCTCGAAGCCGCCACGCTGCGCGCGCATCGTGGCAGTCCGCCGCTCCTCCTCCTCGACGATCCCTTCGCCGAGCTCGACGCTCGGCGCGCGGGGCGAATTTTGGCATTGCTTCGCGACGCGGGGCGCGGGCAGACCATCCTCGTCGTCCCTCGCGCTTCCGACATTCCGCCGACTTTGACCACTTTGGAGCGATGGACCATCGACAGTGGGGTCATCCGCCCCATCGGCGGCGAAGCGGCAGTTGAAGCGGCAGTTGAAGCGGCAGTTGAAGCGGCAGCTTCGGTAGGTGATGAGATTGCTCCAGCGGCCCACTCTTCGCGGGAACTGCCGGCATGACCCGCGATCCGAGGGATCCCAAGCGGCGCCCCGAAGCGATCGGCGACGTTCTCAAAGCCTACCTCAAAGAGAGCGGCCTCGAGGCGCGGGTCGAGCAGAGCGCCATCATCCCCGAATGGCCGACCCTGGTCGGCAACAAAATCGCCGCGATCGCCCAGCCCCGGTTCGTGACCACCGACGGGACCCTCTTTATCGCCGTCCAGAGCAACCCCTGGATGACCGAGCTCCAGCTCATGGAGCCCGAGCTCCTCCGGGCGATCAATGCCGTGACGGGGCGGCTCCCCGTACGCCGCCTCCGCTTCCAATTACTGCGCTAGCCAGCTCGACGGCCTGCCGGGGGATGTCTCTCATAAGTTGTTGTCTTTTAAGGACTTAGCGACTGTACAGGTGGTTGCATTTGGGGGAGCGATGCGTTAAATTTATGAGTCTGTCGACGAAACATTTCGGGTTTCGTTCGGGGACCACCTTTCGACATTTCGCCGAGATCATGGCTGCTAAAGACACGTCGAACGCGTCGTACGGCGCGGGGAATATCCAAGTACTCAAAGGGCTCGAGGCTGTCCGGAAACGTCCGGGCATGTACATCGGCTCGACCTCCTCGGCCGGCCTCCATCACCTCGTCTACGAAGTCGTCGACAACTCGATCGACGAAGCGTTGGCCGGATATGCGAACAAGGTCGACGTCACGATCCATAAAGACGATTCCATCACCGTCGTCGACAACGGTCGTGGGATTCCTGTCGACGTCCATCCAGTCGAAAAAATGCCGGGCGTCGAATTGGCGATGACCGTGCTCCACGCGGGCGGAAAGTTCGACAAAGATAGTTACAAAGTGTCGGGCGGGTTGCACGGTGTTGGTGTGTCCGTCGTGAACGCGTTGTCCGAGCAGCTCAAGGTGTGGGTCAAGCTCGGCGGAAAAGTCCATTACATGGACTTCAAACGCGGCGACACGACCACCAAGCTCAAAGTGATCGACCGCGTCGACCCGAAGGATACCGGGACGACCGTCTGGTTCAAACCGGACGATCTCATCTTTACCGAGCTGACGTACAAATATGACGTCCTCGCCAACCGCATGCGCGAGTTGGCGTACCTCAATAAAGGTGTCACCATCACCCTGACCGACGAGCGCGCCGGACACGAAAAGGCCGAGACGTTCTACGCCAAAGGCGGGCTCAAGGAGATGGTGCAATATTTGAACGGGCGCGGCAGCAGCAAAGTGCTGCACCCGGAAGTCGTCTACATCGACACCGAATCCAATGGAATCGGGATCGAGCTCGCGTTCCAGTATAATGACGGCTATAACGAGAGCGTCTTCTCCTTCGTCAATAACATCAATACGCACGAAGGCGGGACCCACCTCACCGGCTTCAAGTCGGGGCTGACGCGCGTCATCAATAGCTACCTCGCGAAAAGCTCCTTCGCCAAAAAAGATAAAGAGTCGACCCTCTCGGGCGATGACGTCCGCGAAGGGCTCACCGCGGTGCTCTCCGTGAAAGTACAGGAGCCGCAATTCGAAGGGCAGACGAAAACGAAGCTCGGCAACTCCGAAGCGGAAAGCGCCGTGAAGTCGGTCGTCAACGAGCTGCTCGGACGCTACCTCGAAGAACATCCGCGCGTCGCGAACGTCGTCATCGAGAAAGCACTCTCGGCGTCACGTGCGCGTGAAGCGGCCCGCAAAGCACGCGACCTCACGCGGAAAAAGAATGCGCTGGACGTCGGCAATCTCCCAGGGAAACTCGCGGATTGCTCGCTGAACGATCCCGCCCTCTGCGAGCTCTATCTCGTCGAAGGTGACTCGGCAGGGGGATCGGCCAAACAAGGACGCGATCGCGCATTCCAAGCGATCCTCCCACTCCGCGGGAAAATCATCAACGTCGAGAAAGCACGCATCGACAAGGTCCTCTCGAACGAAGAAATCCGCACGATCATCACCGCGATCGGCGCGGGAATCCGTGACGATTTCTCACTCGACAGCACACGCTACCACAAGATCATCCTGATGGTCGACGCCGACGTCGACGGCGCACACATCCGGACACTCTTGCTCACCTTCCTGTTCCGCCAAATGCCGGCGTTGATCGACGCAGGCTTCATCTACCTGGCGCAACCACCACTCTACCGGGTGGCGAAAGGAAAAGAAGAATATTACGCCTACGACGAGAAAGAGCGCGACGAGCTCATGAACCGGCTCGGCGATGGCGAAGGCCGCGGATCGATCAACGTGCAGCGCTACAAAGGGTTGGGCGAGATGAACCCAGACCAGCTCTGGAAAACGACGATGGATCCGGAAACACGCACGCTCCTCAAAGTCAGCATGGAAGACGCTATCCTCGCCGACCAGGTGTTCCAAACACTCATGGGCGACGACGTCGAGCCACGCCGGCTGTTCATCGAGGAAAATGCGAAATTCGTCAGCAACTTGGACGTCTAAAATCGGCTGAACGTTGCGAAAAAAAATGCGGCGACTCTGCGTCACGGAGTCGCCGCATTTTTTTGACTCCACGCGTCGTGATTTGACGCTTCGCATCGGAAAGAGAGATGGTATCGTGAGACATCACCTCACACGCCGCCCCGCGGCAGGATCCTCTCCCATGCGCACTCCTCTGCCCCGCTTTACGTCGCTACTCTTCGCGGTCCCTCTCCTGATCGCGACCACGACGCCAACGTTCGCACAAACGACGGCTTCCGCTTCACTCGCCATGACGGCGATCGTCTTTCAACCGCTGTCGGTCTCGGTCACACGAGGATTGGACTTCGGAACGCTGTTCGTCGGCGGAAATAAAACAGTCGCACCCGGGTCGTCGACCGCCGGAGTCATCGACATCAAAGGGCAGAGCGGCGCGAATGTCACGGTCACGCTGACGATGCCGGTCATGCTCATGCTGGGCAGCACTGGAGTCGGTCTGACGACGACAGCATGGACGTACGCAACGAACGCGCAAACGTCACTCGCAAGCGCACCATCCACGAGCTTCACCGGCGGAACCCCAACGACGCTCTCACTCGCACTCGGGAGCGGTTCAGGCACGTCACACTTGCTGATCGGCATCGGCGCCACGGCAAGCGCGGGAAGCGGCCAAACAGCCGGCGACTACACAGGATCGGGCCAAGTCGCCGTGGCGTACACGGATTACTAAGCACACGCGGCGACATACACGATTTCACACACCCGCCTCCGCGCACGCAACTCGCGCATGCGCCTCCTCTCCTCACTCCCACGCGCCGTGCCCTTCGCCTGGTACGCACTCGGCACGCTCTCCAGCGGACAACTCCCTGGCGTCGCCGTCGATCCACACTTTGTGGTGCTGTCGGCACGCGCGCCGGCAGGAAAGGTTGTCGTGTTCAACCCCAAAGCGAGTGCGGTCGAAGTCACGATCCAACTGCGCTACGGAATCCTGACGACGGACGCGAACGGCACCCCCGCGGTCCGACTCAGCGACTCGACGGACACGACGTCGATCAACAGCGCACACCGCTGGATCACACCATATCCAAAAACGTTCATCCTGAACCCAGGACAATCCCAAGCAGTCCGGCTCCTCGCAAAACCACCAACGAAGATCGCAGACGGAGAATACTGGGCCAGACTTGTGGTACACGCCCGCGAACTGGCCCCAATCCTCCCACCACGCGCAACGACAGACTCGACGCTCCGCCTCGGCGTCTCGATCGAAACGAGCACGATTCTCCCAGTCTTCTTTCGAACAGGCCAACTCGCGACCGGCATCCAGATCGACACGCTCTCCGCACACCATACTGGCGACTCACTCGCCATTCACGCCACACTCACACGAACCGGAAACGCCGCCTACATTGGCGTCGCACACATCGTGGTCCGCGACGCAGGTGGCGCCATCATCGCCGACACGCGAAAACGGGTGGCGGTCTACGGCTCGATCACCCCCATCTGGCGCCTCCCCTGGCCCCCCACTCGCCCGCTCGGCACATACCGGGTCAGCGTGGTCCTCTCGACGGAACGCCCAGACGCGCCACCGGGGATGATCGTCCGTTCACCGGCAAAAGGACGCGACATAGAGGTCACGCTCTAGCGCCAGGAACTATCCCTCAACTAAGGTATCTTACATAAATAGGAGATTTCGTCTCACCTCGGCACCGTCACCTATGTATCGCTACCGAATCGCCCCAAATCTGCTCGCCACGACGCTCGCGTTGATCGTCTCCGTCACTCCATATGCGTCAGTTCGCGCGCAATCGGCGGCGGATGCGGTTGCCGCGGGGAACAAAGCGCTGGAAGCGCGAGACGCCACGCAAGCGCTGCAACAATACGACAAAGCGCTGGCGAGCGATCCCAAGAACTACGAAGCACTCTGGCGCAGCGCACAGACGGAAGTCGACCTGGGCGAGTTCGACACGAACGAAGAACACCGTACATCCTTGTTCGCCACCGCCGAACAACGTGCTCGGCTCGCCACGCAAGTTGCACCAGCGCAGCCGGACGGACATTTCGCCTTGGCAAAAGCGCTCGGACGTCGGGCCCTGACGCTCGGGGTGAAAGACCGGATCAAGTACGCGAAGGACATCCGGACAGAAGCACTGACGTGCTTGAAGTACGACGCACACCACGCGGGATGCCTGCACGTCATGGGCGTCTGGAACGCAGAGGTCATGCGCCTGAACGGCTTCAGCCGCATGATGGCCAAGACATTCCTCGGCGGGCAAGTCTTCGGCGACGCAAACTGGGACGAAGCCCAGCGCTACCTCGTCGCCGCCGTCACGGCGGATCCGCGCCGAGCGGTGCACCGGTTGGATTTAGGGCGCGTGTATGCGGACATGGGGAAGAAAGCCGACGCCAAGGCACAATTCGAGGCCGCCGTCAGCGCCCCGCTCATCGACTACAACGACCCACACTACAAAGCCCAGGCGGAAGAAGCGCTGAAGAAGCTCTAAAGGCGTTCAGAATCGAGGCGCCGCCCTGGAACCGGCCGAAGGCGAGTGAGCGCGTCAGACGCGCTCGCTCGCCTTCAAACGTCTGTTTTTCTTTCGGACGAGCGTCGCCAACTCGTCACCCAAGTGATCCCACGGGCTCCGCTTCCACGGCCGCCGGCGCCGGACCTCTTTGGCGAGGGCGAGCCGAGTGTGGGCGCCGGACTGGGGAGCGGTGAGGAGGGCGATCCCGGCACCGACGAGCGCACCGAAAGCGACACTAGCCCCCACGATTCCGGCTAACTTCCAATTAATTTCATACGTGAAAGGCCGGCCCTGTGGTCGCTGGACGGCCGTCTGCGATGGTGAAGTCATATGAACAAAGGGTGAAATCGCCCTGGCTAGAAACTTGCGAACCCCGGCCGTGCAATACCCGTGCGAGGAGTGGATGAGCGAATCTGGAAAGTTGATTTTGCTGGTCGAAGACAATGAAGACAATCGGATCGTCTACTCGACGATTCTGAAGCACTTCGGCTATGAGGTTAGTGAGGCGCTGAATGGGGAGGAAGGGATCGCGAAAGCGAGAACCCAACAGCCGGATCTGATCCTCATGGATATTTCTATCCCGGTCATCGACGGCTGGGAGGCGACGCAGGTATTGAAACACGACCCGTCGACCAAGCAGATCCCTATCATTGCGCTCACCGCCCACGCACTGGCATCCGATCGGGAAAAAGCGATGGAAGTCGGGTGTGACGGATATCTGGCCAAGCCGTGTGAGCCACGCGCCGTCGTTGCAGAGGTCCAGCGCTTCCTCGGACGCGCCAATGCTGTATGATACGTCCGTTCAGGGAGACGGCGAGCGCTCGATAGCGCGCGGCGGAAAAACTGCCCAACGCGACATCGCGGCGCCGGCTCCCGGCCACCCTGCCCTCATCAACGATCGTCCGGCACGCATTCTCGTCGTAGACGATCATCCGGACAATGTGCACCTCCTCCGCGCGCGGCTCGAAGCGCGCGGATACACCGTCGAGAGCGCCGAGGATGGACAGGCGGCGCTCGATCAGGTTTATAGCTCGCCACCTGATCTGATGCTCCTCGACGTCATGATGCCGAAAATCGACGGGATGGAAGTCGTCATGCGTCTCAAGAACGACCGTTCCCTCCCCTTCATCCCTGTCATTCTGCAAACCGCGCTCGACTCCACCGATCACATGATCCAGGGATTGGACGCGGGCGCCGACGACTACATCGCCAAACCGATCAACTTCCGCGAGCTGGAAGCGCGCGTGAAGTCGCTCCTCCGCATCAAAGCGCTGCAAAACGATCTTGCGGAACGGGAGCGCGACCTCGAAGAAGCCAACAACCGACTCCTCGCGGCATCACGCACCGACGCGCTCACCGGCGTCCACAATCGCCGATTCCTCGAAGAGCGTCTGCACGAGATGTGGAGCCACTCACAACGGCTCCACGAGCCGCTCTCGGTGGTCATGTGTGACATCGATCATTTCAAATCGGTGAACGATCAACACGGCCACCAAGCTGGCGACAGCGTCCTCAAACAGTTCGCGGGGCTCCTGCAAACCGCCACGCGCGACATCGATCACGTCGGAAGATACGGCGGCGAGGAGTTCATCTTACTCCTCCCAGGAACCGTCCTCGATGCCGCCGTCACGTTCGCGGAACGGGTGCGGCAAGACGTCGAAGAGCATACTTTTACCTACGACGGCGGAACGCTCCGCCGCACAATGAGCTGCGGGGTGGCCGCGTGGCCGCATCCGCGTATCACAAACGAAGATCGACTGATCAAAGCCGTCGACGACGCACTCTACGTGGCCAAAGAAACCGGCCGCAATCGAGTGGTTCGCTTCGATGGACGGGAGTTCAATGCACATAGCTCGGACCTGGAGGAAAAACCATCGTAGGGGCGGCATAGCACGATGAGCCGCACGTCACCAGACCGGCGTGCCGCCACGCTCCGCGAGACGCTCAACCGCGCCTCCTACGAGTACTATGTGCTCGACCGTCCAGCACTGTCGGACGGCGAATACGATCGCCTCTTTCGCGAGCTGCAAGCGATCGAAGCGGAACACCCCGAGCTTCGGACTCCCGATTCGCCCACCATGCGCGTGGGCGCGGAACCCCACAGCGCACTCCGCAAAGTCACGCACGGCGTTCCCATGCTTTCACTCGGCAACGCCTTCGACAATGACGAGCTTCGTGCCTGGGAAGAACGCATCGTCCGGCTCACTGGTGAAGATGTGCGTCGGTCCGGATACACCGCCGAACTGAAGATCGACGGAACCGCCATCAGTCTGACATACGAGGATGGCATTTTTGTCCTCGGTGCAACGCGCGGAAACGGCACGATCGGCGAAGATGTCACCTCGAACCTTCGAACCATTCGCGACGTTCCACTTCGCCTGGCCGGAAAAGCCCCAGCGGGGCGCATCGAAGTTCGCGGCGAAGTCTATTATCCGTTCGATCAGTTCGAGCGCATGAACGAAATGCGCGTACGCGAGGGCGAGCCGGTATTCGCCAATCCGCGCAACGCCGCCGCCGGAGCACTTCGGCAACTCGACCCCGCGATCACCGCGTCTCGGCCATTGCGCTTCTTTGGATATGCCATCGCGTCAGCCGATCCGTCACGCATTCCGGTACGCACCCAGTGGGAAGTGCTGGAGCTGCTCGCGGAATGGGGCGTCCCTGTTGCGCCACATCGTGCGCGGTGCGCGACACTCGACGACGTCGCCAGGTGGGCGCACGACGTCGAGCATCGCGTGCGCGCCGAATTGAATTTCGCGATCGACGGTGGCGTGGTGAAAGTGGATGCGCTTCGTCTTCAAGACGACCTGGGTGTCGTCGGAGGACGCGAGCCGCGCTGGGCCATCGCCAGAAAATTCGCGCCGGATATCGCCGAAACACGGTTGACCGCAATCGAAGTGAACGTGGGACGGACTGGACAACTCAATCCATTCGCCGTCCTCGACCCCGTCGAAATCGGTGGGACCACAGTCCGTCTCGCCACGCTGCACAACGAAGATCTCATTCGCGCCAAAGATCTTCGCGTCGGCGACGTCGTGCAGGTCAAGCGCGCGGGGGACGTGATCCCGCAAGTCATCGGTCCCGTTCCTGAAAAGCGGACTGGGGACGAGAAGCGGTGGCACATGCCGAAGAAATGCCCCGCCTGCCACACCCCCGTCGTCCGCGACGCCGATCAGGTCGCGATCTACTGCCCCAACGTCGCCTGTTCCGGGCGGCAACTCGAAGCACTCGTCTATTTCGCCTCCCGCGGGGCTATGGATATCCGCGGCCTCTCGTACGCCAGAATCGAACAATTGCTCGAAGCGGGACTCGTTCACGATGTCGGCGACCTGTATTCCCTCACCGTCGACCAGTTTCTTGGTCTGGAGGGATACAAGGAAAAAAGCGCCAACGCGTTGGTCGACGCCATCCAGGCCTCGAAAACTCAGCCGTTGTCGCGCCTCCTGGCGGCCCTCGGCATTCCCCATGTTGGGGAAACGGCCGCCCGTCTGCTCGCACGCCATTTTGGAAACATGCGTTCCCTGGAAAGTGCCTCCGAGGACGATATCGCCAAGATCCGCGGCCTGGGCGACGTCATCGCCCGCTCCGTCGTCGCCTACTTTACCGACCCCAGCTCGGCCGCCCTCACCCGCAAGCTGGAACGGGCCGGCCTGACCCTCGAAGAGCCGAAGCCGGTCTCCGTCGGCGGTGCCTTCTCCGGGCAGACAGTCGTCATCACCGGAACGTTGCCGTCCTTGTCCCGCGTCCAGGCCACCGAATTGGTCGAGGCCAATGGGGGTCGCGTCACCAGCTCCGTCTCCAAAGCCACGACCTTCGTCCTGGCTGGCGATGAGGCTGGGAGTAAACTCGACAAAGCCCAGGCACTTGGCATCCTCGTGATAGATGAGGCCGAATTCCTGCAGCGAATTGGACGGTCTTGAAACGACGATAAATGACTAAAACGGCTTCTTTACTTCAAACAGCTCCTGAAACCCTGCTGGCCCTTCGGGCAGCTCTTCTCACCCGTCCCGACCTGGACACCGTGTACGCGCTGCGTGACGCGGGCTACGCGGGGGGAGAAGCGTTGTACCAGGCCTTCGATGCGTATGTGCGCGAGAAGGACCTGATCGGGTCGCAGGACCTGGCCATCGAGCATTTCTTCCACCGCGCGGGCGAATTTCTCACCACGGGCGGATGGGGGAAGACCACCTTCTCTGTGCAGGACGACGCCTTCTGCACCATCGAAATCGATGGATGCTGGGAGGGGACCGGGGCGCATCAACCCGATCCGCGTGGCTGTCACCTGACCGTCGGCCTCTTGGGGGCGTTTTTGGGAAAGTATGCCGAGTATCCGGTGGCGGTGCTGGAGACCGAAGGGCCGGAGAGTGGAAGTCACGTCGCCAAATTCATCGCCGGCAACACCGAAATGGTGGCAGATTTTTACGCCAGAAATTCTTAATCGTGCTCTGACGGCGCCCGAAACTAGCCGACACGCCCAGTTCTCGATAGCTTCCGGACATGTCGTTTTGGAGCCGTCTGACGGGCGGAAAATCCGCCTCGCAACGAGGCCAAAAGCTCGACTATCTGAGCGAAGCCCTGGCGTTGGAACGTCAGGGCGATTTTGATGCGGCCTTGACCTCATATCGCCTGGCCCTTCGGGATCAGCCGTCGAACTACAAAGTCCTGCAGAACATGGCCATCGCCTACACCAAGATGGGCCAGACGGACCAGGCGATCAAATGTTATAAAGGGGCGCTCCAGATCGAGCCCAAGCTCTCTGGTGCCCATTACGGATTGGCGTTTCTCCTCTTGAAGCGGGGCGACGTCAACGATGCGGCGTACCATCTCGAGGCCTTCTTGATGGAGCCGCCCAAGAGCCAGGAAGCCGAACGGTGGGTCCGGCATGCGCAGGAGACATTGAATGCCCTTCGCACCGATCCCAATGAGGCGGGTGCCGAGGTTGGCGACGTCCCCTTGGCGGACGGTCCGGAATCTCAAGCGCTCGACTACGATACACCGCGCCCGCATACTCACGACGACTCCGCGTTCAACGACTCATCAGCGGGAGCAGAGTAAGTGGGCGAAGTGCTCTCCGTCGTCTCCCAAAAAGGTGGCGTCGGGAAAACGACGACCGCCGTCAATCTCGCGGCTGCCTTCGCGCGTCGCGGGCTCAAGACACTCATCATCGACGTCGATCCGCAAGGCTCCGTTCGTTACGGCGTCGGGCTGCGGCGCGATCATGCGATTTATGGATTCGCCGACTATTTGAACGGCGAGCGGTCGTTGCGCGACATCATCCTCCCGACCGCGCTCCCCTGGCTTCGCGTCATCCTCGCGGGAACCGTGAGCGATGAAGCCGATCATGCGACCTATCAGCAATTGGTCGCCGAAACGAATTTGTTGCCGGAATTGCTGGAGACGGCGCGGCAGCGGTGCAACGTCGTCATCGTCGATACACCACCGGGACTCGGCCCCGTGACGCGCAAAGCGCTGCAAGGGAGCCAGCACGTCATCGTGCCGTTGCAGTGCGAGCCGCTGGCGTTGCAGACCACACCACAAATCCTGCGCGGAATTCAAGACGTCGTCGCCACCAACGATCAGCTGACCCTCGACGGCATCTTGTTGACCATGTACGAAGCGGGGAATCCCGCGAGCGATCGCGTCGTCGATTACGTGCGTCACCATCTGCCGGCGAACATCGTGCTGCGGCAGCCGATTCCCCGCACCGTCGCGGCGGCCGACGCCTTCGCGGCTGGACAGCCTGTCGTGATGCGGACTCCGTCTGATCCGGCGGCACAAGCGTACGTCAACACCGCGACGCTGCTTGCTGAGCGGTTCGGAGCTAGCTCGTGATCTCGCGATCGCAGGTGCCGGTGCGGTCGCACGCACGCGGTATTGCCGTCCTTGGCGCCCTCGTGATTGCCGCGGCGGCATGCGCCGATGTCTCTGTCGCGCCAGGGCACGCCGCCGCCGTGGCGCTCGATTCCGTCATGGCGCCCTCGGTCGTGGCTGGCGATTCGCTCCGCGACACACTCGGCATAGCGCGTCCAATGTACGGGACCGCCTACGACGGTTCGGGACACATCATTACCGGTTTTCCGCTCCGATTCCGCGCGCTCGACTCAGGGATCGTCATCGATTCGACGACCGGCTACATCGTGGGAGATACGGCGCGCTCGACGCCCATCCGGCTACTCATCGACGCCGTGGGATTGCAGACACCGATCGTTCAACTGTACGTCGTGCCGCGCCCCGACACGCTTTCTGCTGTCACCGGCGATACGTCGATCACGTATTCTGTGACCGACACGAGTGCCGTCTTTTCTCCTGAGCTTCAAGTGTTGCTCCAGCATGATTCGGCCGGCACCTTGTCGCCCGTGCAGGCATATGTCGTGAGCTACGCGATCACGTATCCGGCCGATACGACCGTTGCGCAGCTCGTGAATCGGAGTGGCCGCACATCATTCGTCGACACCACAGGGAGCAACGGTGTCGCGGGGCGCAGCATTCGCATTCGCCCGCTCCACTTGTCGGCCACGACCGATTCCGTCGTCGTTCTCGCGTCGGCGAAGTATCGTGGTGCGTTGGTCGCCGGAAGTCCGATCCGTCTCGTCTTGCACGTCGCGCCGAACCAATAACCGGCTCCGAGCCGGGAGGCATCTGCTATGGTAGTGGCTGGAGGTGGTCCACGCCCCGAGCCTGGGACCTTGACGCAACTGTTTTTCGAAGCCGTCGAACGCTACGACAAACCAGATGCGCTGCAGGTCAAAGTCGGCGGACGATACGAGCCGATTTCACATCGGACCCTCGCCGAACAAGTGCGCCACGTCGCGCTCGGGTTGGGAACGTTGGAAATCAACCCCGGTGACCGGGTCGCCATCCTCTCGGAAAATCGCCCCGAGTGGGCCATTGCCGATTATGGCTGTCTGACCGCGCGGCTGATCGACGTCACGATCTATCCGACCCTTCCCGCGTCGCAAGTCGAGTACATTCTGCGCGACGCCGAGGTCTCCGCCATTTTCGTCTCGACCCGGGCACAAGCGGAAAAGATCGCAGGACTTCGCAAAGAGCTTCCGACGTTGCATCACGTCATCGCCTTCGACGAGGGCGCGATTGCGGATCTCACGCTCTCCGAATTGATGCAACGCGGGCGCGCGCTCGAAACCCCCGACGTCGTCCGCAAATACCGTGAGGATGCCCTCAGCATCGCTCCAAACGACGTCGCGACGTTGATCTATACCTCGGGGACGACCGGTGAGCCCAAGGGCGTCATGCTCACCCACGACAACCTCTATTCCAACGTCGCGACGGCGCGGAAAGTCATCGAGTTCAAGGGCGACGACGTCGGGCTCAGCTTCCTCCCCTTGTCGCACGTCTTCGAGCGGATGGCGGGCCATTATCTCATGTTCGCGACCGGAACGTCGATCGCCTATGCAGAGTCGATCGATACCGTCCCCGCGAATCTCGTCGAAGTGCGCCCAACGCTCATGGTCAGCGTTCCGCGATTGTATGAGAAGATGTACGCGCGCGTCCTCGAAAACGCCGTCGCGGGTGGCGCGGTCAAAGCGCGCATCTTCGAGTGGGCGCGCGGGGTTGCGGAACGGTGGACCGACATCCGTGTGACCGGGGTGATCCCCACCGGCGTGCTCGCCTTCCAATACCGGATCGCGCAGAAGCTGGTCTTCTCCAAATTGCAGGAACGGACCGGCGGACGTCTTCGGTACTTCGTGTCCGGGGGCGCACCGTTGGCGCCGGAGATCAACAAATTCTTCTACGGCGCCGGGTTGATCATTCTCGAAGGGTACGGGCTCACAGAGACGTCACCCGTCATTGCCGTGAACACGCCGGCCGACTTCCGGCTTGGCACCGTCGGGAAACCGATTCCGGGCGTCGAAGTCGCCATCGCCAACGACGGCGAGATTCTGACACGTGGCCCGCAGGTGATGAAGGGGTATTTCAACAAGCCCCAGGCCACGGCGGAAGCGATCGACGCAGAAGGATGGTTCCACACCGGCGACATCGGCGAGCTGAACGACGGTTTCTTGCGAATCACCGATCGCAAGAAAGAGCTGATCGTCACCGCAGGTGGAAAGAACATCGCTCCACAGCCGATCGAGAATCGGGTCACGCAGAACAAATTCGTTTCACAGGCCATCCTGATCGGCGACAAGCGCAAGTTCCCATCGATGCTGATCGTCCCGGACTTTGCGCAGCTCGAGAAGTGGGCGCGCGTCAAGAACATCTCGTTCACGAGCAACGCCGATCTCATCGAGAAGCCGGAAGTGCGCGAGAAAATGGAGCGAGAAGTGCTCGGTCCGCTCTCCGATCTCGCGCACTACGAAGTGCCCAAGAAAATCGCGCTGCTCCCCGAAGAGCTTTCCCTCGAACGGGGCGAGTTGACACCGACGCTCAAGATCAAGCGCCGAGTGATCAACGAGCGCTACAAAGCGGTCATCGACGGGATGTACGCGTGATGGATGTATGCATGACGACGGATCGCGCCGTCGTCATGCATCATGATTACCGGCGCAACTGAACCAGCGACGATTGCTTTTCCGCGACCCAATGGCGCTCGTCTCGCGCCAACACATTGACACCGTCCGGCACAGGCGTCTCTGCTGGCGCGACCAATCGTCCATTCGGCCGGAGAACCTGGACGGCGCTCGCGACCATCGCTGCATCGTTCGTCGAGGCGTCGAGGGCGACACCGTGCACGGCGCCCGCGGCCAGTGGAATGTGGCGAGGCGACTCGATGATCGAGACTTCCTCGCGGTCGCGGATGGCGACCGCGGGATTGAGTGCGATTGCATGCAGGGGAAGTAGAGCCGTCACCCCATCAGCCGCGGTACTCCACTCTCCCGCCAAAACGAGAACCGCGCGTTCTACCGCCGCGAGGAATGCGGCGACCCGAACGGCCGCCTCCGCATCATCAGCCATTGCCGCCGACACCGAGCGACGGTGCGCCGCTACGTCCGTTGGCGACGTCTCGAAATAGACGATCCCATGCGTGACACGGTACTGCCGAAAGCAGAGCGGGCAGCCGAGTGTTGCGTCGAGGATCATCCGGTTATCGACACGCTCGAATGAGGCGACGAGCCACGTCGCCTCGTGCCCGTTCGCGCATCGGAGCTGATCGAGAACTTCGATGAACATGATGTCCTTCTAACTATGCGACAGTCGCAGCTCGTCGATTGTCACCGCTCGCGGACGCTGAATCGCGAAGCACACCGCCTCCGCCACATCCTCCGCCGACAGCATCACCTCTCGGCTCGGCAACTGCCGCTCGGCGCCCTGATCCCCACCAGCCAGAATCTGTTCCCACATCTCCGTATCGACCGACCCTGGCGAGACCAGCATTGCGCGGACTCCAGTCCCGCGCGTTTCGGCGCGAAGCACTTCGTGCATCGCCCGCGTCCCGTATTTCGCCGGGGAGTAAGCGCCATTTTCGGGGAACACCATGCGGTCCGCGACCGACCCGATCGTCACGACGTCGCCGCTTCCCCGCTCCCGCATCCCTGGCAGAATGGCGCGCAACAGCAGAAACGGTCCGATCAGGTTCGTCTCGATCGTGCGCGTGAAGACATCCCGCGGCATCGTCGCCAGCGGCGCGAGTTCGAAGATCCCGGCATTGTTCACCAGAATGTCCGGCACCCCGTTGAACGCCCGGCAGACCGTCGCCACCGCATCCTCGACTTGCGCCGAATCGGTGATGTCCGCCGACACCACGATGGTGTCCCCCCGAATCGAGTCCGCGACACCTTGTAGCGACGCTGCCCGCCGAGCGAGCAGCGCGACGCGGGCACCACTCTGGGCTAACCGGCGGGCGATCGCGGCGCCTATGCCGCGCGAGGCGCCGGTGACGAGCGCCGTCCGCCCTCGCAGCATCTCGTCTCCCGGCATCGATTAGAGCGACGACCCGCTGTAGGCCAACCGCAAGAACTCATCGCGCGTCTTGTGGTCGTCCCGGAACGTCCCGCGGACGGCCGACGTCACCGTTTTGGAGTTCTGCTTTTGGACGCCGCGCATCATCATGCACAAGTGTGCCGCTTCGATCACGACCCCAACCCCTTTGGGTTTGAGGACATCGGTGAGCGCTTGTGCGATTTCCTCCGTCAACCGCTCCTGGACTTGGAGCCGGCGTGCATAAATGTCGACGACGCGCGCGAGCTTGGACAGTCCGACAATGTGCCCGTCAGGAATGTACGCGATGTGGGCTTTGCCAAAAAACGGGAGCATGTGATGCTCGCACATCGAGTACAGCTCGATGTCGCGGACCATCACCATGTTATTGTGCGACTCCGAGAACAACGCATCGCCGATGATCGTACGCGCATCCTGCTCGTACCCCTGCGTCATCCACATCATCGCTTTCGCGACGCGACTCGGCGTTTTGAGAATCCCTTCGCGGGTCGGGTCCTCGCCGAGGAGCTCGAGCTCGCGCCGAATGAGCGCTTCGTATTCCTCGAGCCGCTCGTCGGCCGAGACGTTATTCTCCGGCATATTCGACATAGTTGTTGTCCGTTTCCCAAAGTACCAGCCGCTTGAGCGTCATGGGCGCCACGGCCGGCTCCAAAATCCGCCAGCAGGCGACGATCAAATTCTCCGCCGTGGGGATGACCCCCTGCATGAAGGGGACATCGAGGTTGAGATTCCGATGGTCCACCAAATCGACGATGGCCTTGTCGACGATGTCCCGCAACTTCCCGAGGTCCATAACATACCCCGTCTGCGGATTGATCTCGCCGTGGACAGACACGTCCAGCGTATAATTGTGACCGTGCCAGTTCGGATTATTGCACTTCCCGAACGTGGCCTGATTTTCCGCATCGGAAAAGGCGGGATTGTGGACCCGGTGAGCGGCGTTGAATTTGAGCCGTCTGGTAGCGGTAACTTTGGGCATGGCGGGGGACCTCAGCGGGGATCTCGGTGGTACGCGGGGGGCACCACGCAAAAAATCTCCGCCGCGGCCCTACGACCACGACGGAGATCGGCACGGAGAGGATTTTTGAAGCCCTGTCGAAATAATGAGGCTCTCACCCACGCGTTCCGCCTTCCCCGCACTGGGGCATGACGTCGGCGCAGTTTGTCGATCCCACTCGAAGGACTTATCGGCTCAAAAACTGAGTTCTCCGTCCCGCAAAAAATAGCCTAACTTATTAAGCCAAAAGGTATTGAAAGTTCCACTTTTGGTCAACAGAATTTTTTCCGAGATTCGCTCATGGATACTGGCATTTTGGTCGCGATCGTAACACTCGCCGGCTGGGCTGTCTGGACGTTCGCGTTCGAAGCGCCTGGTTGGGCCCACATCTTGTTACCGATTGGTGTCTTCCTCGCGATCTACCGGATCGTCGTACGCGGCACTCCTGGCTACTCGTCTCGTCCTCAGTAATAATAATCTGTGTTTGCATTGAGCGATGGCACGCCGGCGTCCGGCGCATTTGCCGTTCACCCGGATATGCTGTCCACGCAGGCGACCCCACAAGCGGCGCTACTGCATGATGGACGAGAGAAACCCGTCGTCGTCACTGGCGCGGGTGGGTTCGTCGGCATGCACGTGTGCCACGCGTTGTCGAAAGTGGGGTGGCGCATTCGTGCACTCGTTCGCACACCAGAAAAAGCCGCGGCGCGATTGGCGCATCTCCCCGTCGATCTCAAAGTCGGAGATCTCACGGACGCCGCGTTCGTGCGGAGCGTTCTCGACGGTGCCGGCGCGGTCGTGCATTTGGCCGCGGTCGCGATCGAACGCCACTCAGGCGACTACCATCGGAACAATGCCGACGTCACACGACTCCTCGTCGACGCCGCGATAGACGCGGGGGTCGAGCGGTTCGTGCACATGTCGCAGAATGGATCCGACAGCGCGTCGCCGTACGATTTTCTGCGCAGTAAAGGGGTCGCACAGGACACGGTCGCCGGCAGCACGCTCCGCTGGACGATCCTCCGCCCGTCTGTAATATTCGGCCCCGAGGACGCGTTCGTCAACGTCCTCGCCCGGCTCGTTCGATTGTCGCCGGTGCTGTATCCACTTCCCGGCGGCGGAACGTCGTGCTTTCAACCCGTGCACGTCGACGACGTCGCGACCGCGGTCAGCATCGCGCTCGACAATGATGGAATGATCGGCTCGATGTATCCGCTTGGAGGGCCGGCGCCACTCTCATTGCATCAGATGGCGGAGCGCATTTTGCTCGCGATGCAAGCCAAGCGAACGATCGTTGGAATTCCCGTGGCAGTGCTCCGTCCCGTGATCGCCATCGTGCAACGCGTGCTCCCCAATCCACCGGTGACGACCGGCTTGCTCGATCTCCTGTCGATCGACAACACGGTACCTGAAAACGCGATTACCTCCGCGTTCGGCATCACGCCGACACCATTCGCCCCTGAAGAGCTGCTCTATCTCCGGCGTATTACGGCTGGGGAGGCGTTGCGGTCACTCTTTACGCACTGACGTCAACGGTCGTCACGCACCGAGCGATCGCAACGCTTCGGTACACGCATCGAGACACCGCTGTACCCCTTCTTCCGTATGATCGCCCATGTGGCCGATCCGGAACGTCGACGCCTTGAGCGCGCCATATCCGCCACCAAGCGTAATCCCCGCCTGACCTACCGCCTTCACCACGGCGTCGCCGGTCATTCGTGACGGGAGTGTGATGGCGCTCACGGTCGGTGATCGATGCCCTTCCGCGGCCAACACACCAATGTCAGGATCTAGCGTCGCCCGCAGCTCGTCGGCCCATCGCCACGTCCGCTCCGCCATCGCGCGGTGACGCGCCCAGCGTGCCGGCATCCCCTCGGCGACGATGTCCTGCATCTGACGCTCGAGCGCGTAAAACAGCGAAATCGCCGGGGTATTGGGCACGGAGTTCTTCCGAATCGCCTGATCGTGTTCAACGAGATCGAAATACACGCCCTTTGCCGGCGCCGATGCCGCGGTCGCGATGAACCGTTCCGACGCGACAGCAAAGGCGAGCCCGGGTGGAAGTGCGAGCGCCTTTTGCGATCCTGTCAACACGTAGTCGAGCTCCCACGCATCCGTGTGCAGCTCCGCTCCACCCAATCCACTCACGCTGTCGACGAGACAGATGGCGCCATGCCGATGCACCGCGGCGACAATCGATTGAATGTCGTTGCGCGCCCCCGTCGACGTCTCCGAATGGACGACCGTGACGACGGCATATTTCCCCTCGGCCACCTTCGACTCGAGCTCCGCGACGTCGTGCGTCGCGCCGAGCGGAACCGTGTACCGATCGACATTCCGGCCGCACGCCACGGCGATGTTCGCGAAGCGCTCGGAGAACGCGCCGTTGACGAGCGAAAGGACGTTGCCTGCCGGAGCACACCGGACTCCCGCTTCCATCAATCCCGTCGCCGACGACGTCGTGATGTACACGGGACGCTCGGTGCCGAACACCGTCTTCAATCCCACCTGAATATTCCCGACCATCGTCTCGAACGCCGAGCTTCGGTGCGGGATCATGGGACGCACCATCGCCTCGAGGACTACGCGACGAACTTCGGTCGGACCGGGGATAAAGAATACGCCGTCAGTCATCCGAGCACCAAGGGAGGGAGTTCTGAAAAGTTCGCGATCGACGACGCGGCGGCACGCATCACCGCCTCATGACATACGACACCGGTGAATGCCACGAACATGTCGACCACAGGCGCTAATTCTGCATCGGTGATGCCGTCGCCGAGTGCGAGCGTGGGGGATGGCAGGGCGAGATCGCGGACGACGATCGGTTTGCCACCACGTCGCGCGACCGGCGATTCCCGATCGTAGTCGCGATAGACACCGTCATCATCGTACGACAACGCAACCGCTCGCGTCAATTCCGGGGGAACGCCCACATATTCTGCGAGCGGGAGAATCGCGTCGAGTAACCCGCCGCTCACGACCGCGACCTGTACACCGTGCTGCTGAAGGGTGGCGATCGCCTCACGCGCGCCCGGCGAAATCCCTTCGATATACGCCTCTCCCAACGCCCTCACTTCGGCGCGCGTCGGCTTGACCATCGCCAGCCGTTCACCGTATACCTTTTCGAGTGGAATGGCGCCGCTCATGGCGGCGGTGGTCGTCTTTTCGATGCTCGCTTGAACCTCAGGAGAGCATCGTTTCGCGAGCCATTCGATCCCTTCGATGCGGCTCAGTGTGGAATCGACGTCGATGACGACGGATGCGAATCGGATCATAAAATGTTTCCGGGCGCCAGAATGCCGTTCGGGTCGAGCTCTCGCTTCACCGCGTGCATCATTCCGATTTGGAGCGGTGACATCTGCAGCGGGAGCCACTTCCGCTTCAATTTCCCAATCCCATGCTCGGCGGCCACTGTCCCGTGCATCGCGATCACCCGGCGCAACGTCGCCTCGATGACCCCTTCGATCCGGGCGAGCTCGTCGGCGTTTCGGGCGAGAAAGTTTTGATGGGGATGTCCGTTTCCCGCGTGACCGTAGATCACGGCCTGCTCCACGCCACGTTCCGTCGCGATATTGCGCGCCATGGTGATCGCCTCATGAAGCATGCGATACGGGACAGCCCAGTCGGTCGACACTTTGCGTCCTCCATCAGCTCGACACCGCGCCCCGCGTTCGTTCATGGTCGCTGGGACCGCGTGCCGCATCCGTCGGACGTGCCGCAGCTCGCTTTCACTTTGGAACACCCGCAAATCGTCGAGCGCTCCACACGATTCGGCGACGGCCAACCACCCTTCCAACGCGCTATCTAAAGCTCCTTCATCGGCGAGCTCCTGCTCGATATAGACCATGCCAGTAGCACCGGCAGCCCATGACGGCTGGTCATCAGCCGATCGCGCAATCTCCAACGCCAAGCGATCGAAGTATTCGATACAGCGCGGAGTCACCGTCCTCGCCTCTCGCGCGGCGACGACGAACTGTAGCGCGGCAGCTTCGGACGAGAACGGAACCGCCAAACCGATCACCGCGGCCGGGAGCGTAAGGAGCGACAGTTCCGCATCCAGAATGACCCCGAGCGTCCCTTCGCTTCCAATGAACCAGTCGATCGGATCGTGCGCGAAGGCGTACCCCACAGTGTTCTTTTCGAGATCGGACCGCCGGAGCTCGGCGATGTCGCCATTCGCCAATGCGACCCGGAGCGCGCGCACGTGTGCCCGCGTCGCCCCGTATTTGAACGTCCGAGCGCCCGAAGCGTTACAGGCGATCGCCCCGCCAATGGTGCACTCTTCTTCACTCGTCGGATCCGGAGCGAACAACAATCCATCGTGCGCCGCCTGGCGTTTGACATCGGCCACTAGCGCTCCCGGCTCGACACGAATCGTACGCGCCGCTCGATCGACGTCGAGAATCTTCGTCATCCCACGCAGCGAAAGAACGACGCCACGCTCGCTGATCGATGCCGCGGTGGTGCTCGTTTGCCCACCAGCGGCAGTCACGGACGTCTTGTTCGTGTTCGCTTCGCGGAGCAGCTCGACGATTTCAGCGGCTGTCGTGGGACGAGCGACGGCGTCGGGAACGAAGTGAAGCCCCGAAGCGTCAGTCTCAAACGTGGCACGGACTTCCGGATCAGTGCTGAGCCAGGAATGATCCATCATGCCTCTGCGCGCCCATTCCCGAATGTCACGACCGTCGCCGATCGAACATCGGGGAGTTGCAGTAATGCCTCCCGCGTCGCATCGGCGATGGCGCCGTCGACCGCGACCGCCGCGAGCGCTTCCCCGCCCTGCGCGAGACGGGCCTGATGATATTCGGCGATGTTGACGCCGCTTTCGCCCAGTAACGTCCCAACGCGACCGATGACGCCGGGAACGTCACGATTGGTCAGGATCAACAGCGTCTCCCGCGGATGCACGTCGACATGGAACGCACCGATGCGCGTGATGCGCGGAACCGCATCCGGCGTTGCGAGACCAGCAACCGACACATCTTGCATCCCACCGCTCAACCGCACTTCGATCGTGTGTGCACCAGCTCGCGTTCCGTCACCGCCCGTCGTTCCGCGCCCCAATTCGGTGAACGACAATTCGATCCCGCGTGCCTCCGCCAACGCACGGGCGTTGATGACATTGAGCCGCTCGTGTTCCGTCACCGATTCGAGCGTGCCGACCGCCGCGGAGGCGAGCAACGCGCCGCGTGCGCTTCCGAAGGCTTCGCCCGTTCGGACTTCGATCTTCCCGATGGCTCGTGTCGCGCCACCGCCGCCTTGTGAGGCGAGAATCGCTCGCGCCGTTGCGGCCAGCTTGCGCGTGAGATCGAGCGCCGGGCGCAACTCCCCCCATCCACCCGCGCCGACTTCAGCGATGTTCAACGACCGGGCGAGCTCACCGCGCAACAGAATGTCGCGGACGGCGGCACACGCATCGACCGCCACGTTCCGCTGTGCCTCGATCGTCGATGCCCCCATGTGCGGGGTCAAGTAGATGTTCGGCAGTTGGCGAAGCGGTGAATCTTTCGCGAGCGGTTCCGCGACGAAGGCATCGATCGCCGCGGCACGAATGTTTCCCGCGGCTGCCGCATCGGCAATGGCTTCTTGATCGATGATGCCGCCACGTGCCATGTTGACGAGAATCGCGTTCGGCGAGACCCGTGCGATCTCGCGGCGCCCGATCATTCCGCGCGTTTCATCGGTCAGCGGCGTGTGGACGGTGATGATCGTCGCCTCATCGAGGAGCGCATCCAACGTATCGGCGCGGCGCACGCGGAGCGATTGGAACCGAGACTCCGCGACGTACGGATCGTAAGCAACAACAGTCATCCCGAACGCATGGGCACGCGTCGCAATTTCCCCGCCAATGCGTCCGAGGCCGATGATCCCGAGTGTCTTCCCCAACAGTTCCGTCCCCATCAACGCGGAGCGATCCCAGCGCCCTTCACGCATCGACGCATCCGCGGTCGGAAGCTGGCGAAGAATTCCAATCACGACGCCAAAGAACAACTCGGCGACTGCAATCGTATTTCCCGCTGGCGCATTCACCACCGCGATGCCAAGCTCCGTCGCCACGTCGATCGCGACGTTGTCCACACCGACGCCGGCACGCCCGACGACCTTGAGTCGTGGCGCCGCGCGCAGGACGTCCGCCGAGACGCGTGTCGCGCTTCGTCCGACGATCGCGTCGTAATCCCCAATACGGGAAAGGAGCACATCTTTCGGAAGTGTCGGAACTTCGTCGACGATGAGCTCGGGCTCCGCCGCAAGGAGGGCGACGCCTTCGGGATCGATCTCATCAGTAACCAACACGCGATAGGGCATGGCGAAGTAGGCAAAAGAAAAAACCCCTCTCGGAACGATCCGAGAGGGGTGGCTATGAATGAATCAGCCGTCCCGGATCATCCCATGGCGCACGCCCACGTCGACCACGACATGGTCGACGAGCGCGAGGCACTGATGGAGGATCCGGGGCGGTGATGCATATGACTTCGATATTAACCCGCCCCTATGCATCCTGGCAAGCACGGCTGGTGTGACAAATAGAAACGTCGAGGCGCGGCAAGGTCGGCACCGCCCGCACCGCTACGCGCCAGCGTGAATGAGCTGGCGGCGAGGGTCAGTGTCGGAGATGATTTCGCTCACCCCGTCCTGGTTGAACCCCTTGAAGCCGTCGTTCCGCTCCAGATTCTCGAGATGCGACCCGAGCGCCCCCTGCTGCCGGAACTGCTCCGCCTGCTCGCCCGTGATCCGCCCGCTCCGGAGCAGCGCGTCGAGCCGCGCCGGGCGCACCGGCCAGATTTCTCCACGCGTGAACGCCTGTTTGAGGTAGCTGAAGGACGTAAACGGATCCATCGTCTCGATGTGCGCACCGGCGAGTTGGTCGCGAAGCAGCCCGTAGTCGAAGGTGCACTCCAAATGGTGCATTCCCGCCTCGAGAATCGACTCACCGTGGAGCGCACACCACAGGCCGATCGTGCCGAGGGTTTCGCGGCGCGCTAATCCTTGATGGCCGAAGTCGCCGCGCAGTTCGTCAGGCGACATGTCCACATCGGCAAAGATGACGATGCCCGTCGTTGGGTGCTCCAGCACCTGCGCCCCCCATCCCGCTTGGCGTCCCGCGTAGAACCGCTCGCGGCAGAAGAAGCCGAGTCGTTCGAAAATTCCGATCAACCGATGGAAATGCTCGCGCGACGAACGATAGGTATGATGATCATCGTTCCCCCATCCCAATCCGAGCGACGCTTGGCGCGCATACTGGACCTGCGCCGCGCGATTTCGCCGCTGCCAATACTCGCGCTCGGCCGCAAAAAAGAGATCGCACGCACGATCGCGTCCCACGTCGGCGATGGCGGCATCGACCAATCGCTCGACATGCTCGATCCCAGCCTCATCATTGCCCAACGCGCGACGGCGTGTCCGCAAATTCTCGCGATGGCGCGCAATGGTGATCGCGTCATCCGGCGTCAATGGGGAGACCGTGAACCCCACATATCCATGCCGCTCAACAACAAGGAACTCCGTGGTCGGCGTCACGCTGACCGAAGCGCGGCGATACTGCGCCTCCGGTTCTCCGTCGATCACGTCCAACTCGTGCACCGCCGCGAAATCGCTGACGTCGTCCACGATGATCGCCACGCGCATGACAACGTCGTCGCTCACGCACAACACCGGGAAGATCGCGCCGTGATGCACGAAGCACCGTGTCCCGTCGATCAGCGACTCTTCAAATCCGGCGTCGCGCCACCGCGCCACATCGGCTCGGCTCGACGGAATTTCGATGTGATCGACCCAGTCCGCGAAGCGCGTCCCGGTTTCATCACGCATTCGCGTCGCAAGACGCCGGGCGTCGTCGTTGACATCGAGAAAGTCGTGCACCAACTCCTGCACGCAAGCCGCGGCGGCGGGCTGAGGCTCCCAATGGAATTGGCGCAGCGGATCGTCGAAAGCGATAGACATGACTATGACAAAAAGGAGGCGAAAAAAAAGGGGAACGCTCGGAGCAACAAAAAAGCCCCGGCAAAAAGAGGCCGGGGCGTGAGCTCGTCGCAACGAGCGCGCGAAGATCGGATGACTAGTTGGAACTCTGTGCTACGCCAAACGTTTCCCCGCGCATTCCCCGTGGTCACCACCGAAATCGGGGGCGGCGTACAGGTTCGGGCGTTGGAGGGCGGGCGTGAGCACCATACTAGCGAGTTTAGGGGGGTGGCAGAGGGGCGTCAAGCCCCGCTCCCCCCCGGTGCCTTCCGGGGGAGCCAGGCCCGGGACACCATTCAGCGGCGCTCAGCCGTCGCTCCCCGACCCGGGCCCGCTATTGCCGCCTCCGGAATGATCTCCATGGTCATCCTCCCCGTCGTGCCCCTCATCCTCGAAGGCATGGAACGATGCCATGATGTTGCTCCGCACCAGCGATTCGTTGGCACCGCCACTGTTGGCGGTAGCGGGATCGATCAGCGCCCCGAGACCGGTCGTGAACCACGCCGTGGGATCGACGTGAATCGTGATGTTGAGGCCCGTCGAGTCAACGGCGAGTGTCGGACTGAACGATAGTTCGAGACGCGCGTTGACCGCGCCGATGTACACGAAGGGCGTTCCGTTGAAGGTCCCCTCGACCCGGATGTTGCTCCCGGTGAATTCGGGATGCGCCGCAAGGAGACTATCTCCATCCGAATCGTCGCCGTGATGCACGGTCCGAAGTCGCGCTTCGAGCGACGCATACGTGCCGGACGGAATCGACGCATTGAACACCGTGGGGACGGTGGTGTCCGTCGGCAAATCGACGACCACTGAGGACCGCTCGACTTCTTCACACCCGCGGGCAGAATCATCTCCACCGCAAATGGTCCCCGCGCTCTTGAGCAATTCTAGACGAGACAGCACGACCTGCGCTTTGGTGATGACGAGCGTATCCGTTCCCGATACAGCGTTGAGCGCCGTCGAAACACCAGGAAGGGGTGCAACAACCGTCCCAGCCATTGTCGAAAACGAGAGCCGGACTGGACGCGACGCGGACGCTGGTGACGTCGCCTTATCGCTCGAACAGGCCATCAGACCGCATACCGCGGCCACGGCGATCATGACGTGATATGTGTGACGCATATGCACCATTCTCCTACGACGTAGCTTCGGAATCGTGTCGTGCACGGCGTGCACGAGAACCGCCATCTCGGCGGTGGTGCATACAAGTTGTCACGTCGCCGAAGCGCGCACACCACGAAATAGGCCAACGGTGCTCGTCATGCGGCGAACAGCGCGTACGTTCGGACGAGCAGCCCCCACAATGCACGTGCGGCCCGGGATATCCCGGGCCGCATGATTTCGTGGACTTTCGTGTTCTAGCTCTTCAAGAGTTGGTCCAACACTTTGGTGAATCGTTCTTCCAGATCTCGCGTATGTCCAACCTGGACATAGCGAATGATCCCGTGCCGGTCGACGAAAATATATTCCGGAATTCCGCCGAGCTCGTATCGGCTGAACAGTGGAGGATCTGGCCGATATGCTTTGCCGTCGGCCCCTTTCGTCTCGTGCGTATCGATGATGCCGATGGGAAACGACAAACTATCGTCGATCACCCAGTACTTTTTGTCGTACGCGAGCTCCTGATCCAACGGCGCTGGCGTCCCGTCGATCTCGCCATCGACCGACCCGACGAACATGACGTCCGCGCCACGTCCGCGGTACCGGTCACTCAAGGTCCGAATGATCGGATATCCGACGCGACACCAGACGCACGAAGTCGACGTGAATTCGACCAACGTCACCTTCCCTTCGAGCGGCGCCTGACGGGCAGGCGTATGATGCGACACGGAGCCATCCTTCGAGACGTTCAACCAATGCTCGGCCGCGATATCCGGCGCGCGCGTCCCGACGAGTTTGAAGCGCCGTAACTCGGTCCCGACTTCACGCGCACGCGCAGAATCGGCACGAACGCTCGCAGCAGCTTCGGTCAGGATCGCGACCGCTGTATCGAACTTCCACGCCGCGGCGTACGTCTCCGCCGCCATCGTCATCGCCGACGTATATGCCCGATGCCGAGCGCGCAACGAATCCGGGATCGCGCGCGCGGCGGCGAGCGCCGCGTCAGCATGATGTTGAAGACGTGCGTCGGTAAGCGGATACGCGTCGCTCATCGCGGCATGCGCGCGGGCCTTGAGCTCCACCGACTCCGGCCCCATGGAATCGATTCGCGCGAGGAGTTGCTCGGCCACCGCGACGCGCTCCGGCGTCGCCATGATGTATCCATAGTAGTCGAGCGCATCCATGTATGCCTGGTCGCGCCCAGCCTGATCCGGCGCGAGCGCCACGCTCCGTTCATACGCTTGGCGCAGCTCAGGCTGCAAGGCGGCGGCACGATAGAGCTGGATCAACGACGGCAATTGCGCGGCTTGCGCGGTCGCGACGTCGAATTGTTTGACACACGACGCCGCGTGCGCTTTGTAATCCGCCGACACGCGTGCCGACGCGGCACTTCGCTCGCTCTCTGGTAACGTATGGACGTGTGCCTGACCCGCGGAACGTTCCGTCGTCACCGCTTCGACACATTGCTGAGGCGTACGCGCGTCGGCGAGGGTGACCGGAGCTTTTTTGGAAGAGCTGTCGGAGCTCGACGCCGCGTGCTGCGCTCCCAAAACGACGGGGACCGCCAAGGCGACCAACCCGAGGCGCGCGAAATGGGCCTTCGGGGCAAAGGAGAAAGAGAGGGGGGAGGACATCCTGAAAAATAGCATTGTTCCCTTCCCAGCTGGTCAAATCTCCCAGTTCGACAGGACCACGCCCCGGGACGGCGGTTGCTCCTGGGCACCGGCGAGTGACATCCGGAGATCAGTCCACCGAACCCTGGCCCCACGTTCGATCAGACGCGCATAGAGGGCCGAGTAGCCGCCCTGCATCCGGATCGCCAAACGCCGTGCGCCGCAGCGGCGCGCATAGTCCGCCAACTGCTCGATCAAGACGTCGGCGTCTTCCTCGTCGCGCGCCACCAATTTGAGAACGCGCAGCTCTTCCCGGGCCCGCCCATCCACGAGCGGAACGGAATGGCACAACGCGAAGCCATCGATCGATGACCCTCGCTCGAGAATGAGCGTATCGCCGAGCCCCATGGCGTCGGTGAGCATGAGCTCGCGCGTGAAGTTGTAGCCGGGCGTCAATTCGTTCAGCAACAACCCGCACGCCGCCATGACATCGAACCGCTCCGCCATTGGAATTCGGCTCAGCTGCGGAATCCGGTACGACGCATATGCCGACTCGACGGTCAGCGTGTACGTGAGATAACCGGGGACGAATCCGAGCGTCGAGTAGAAACCGATGTTGTCGACCGTTCGCGGCATCGTCTCCAACCCAATGACCGACGCGTCGTTCGCCTCCAGCCATTCGACCCCCGCCGTGACGACGCTCTTGCCTACCCCGTGCCCCTGGTAGTCAGGATCGACCGCGAGTGGCCCCATCCACCCTTCCACCCCGGACAAGTGCACCATGTTGAACGCGACGACCTCGTCCCGTTCTCCGCGCCAGAGGAGCGCACCACCCGCCGCGTCTTCGATCGCGAAGCGCCACACCAGCGTGCTGAGATTGGGGACGTGCACGCCGACCAATCCATCTTTACGGTAGCGATCGGTGAACGCCGCGCTGAAGACGGTATTGAGTCCGGGAATGTCTTGCGGCGTCGCCTGGAACGGGCCACGCGCGGCCGGTGGCCGCTTGGTTCCGCGCATGAACATCGTCACCGCACGTCTCCTGCCAACACCCCGTCGGTCGTGACAAATCCATCGTCCAACAAGGAATCATCAGGAGCCACCACCACCGACGACCGCGTTTCCTCGTCGTAGCGAACCGTGACGACACGGTCCACACCGTCTCGGACACCTTCGATGTGCGTAATGAGGATGACCTGCTCGAAACGGTCCTGCAGCCGGCGCAGCAGCTCGACCACGTTGTCGCGTCGCGAGGCGTCGAGCGAGCCAAAGACTTCGTCCAGGACGAGGAGCGAGAAGGCTTGTCCAGCCCGCTCCGCAATCATTTGCGAGATCGCCAGGCGAAGCGTGAGATTCGCGAGATCTTCTTCACCGCCGGAAATTACCGGCTTGGCGACGCCATCCTCCAAGATGAGGATGTTGTACTGCTCGTCGAGGTCGAGCTGGGAATACCGATCGTCGGTCAGTTCGGTGAGGAAAGCACTCGCGAGCTCCGACAACTCCGGACGCAGCTGGAAGTTGAGATCGGTCCGCAAATCGGTGTACGCGCGATCCAATTCATCGTGCATCCGCTTGTCCAACTGCAGCGCCGCGTACCGCTCGGCGACACGCTCATACTCGCGCTTGGCGTCGCGCGCCGAGTCGAGCGTCTGTTGCGCGGCGCGCACGTCCCCCTGCGCCTCGACGACGGCGAGCTCCGTCGCACGAGTCAACGCGGTCGCATCGTCGAAGGCACGACGCGTCGCGATGAAATCGTTTTCCGAGAAATGCGTCGTTGCACCGAGCTTCTGCAGCGCTTCGAGCTTGGTGCGTGCCGCGGCCAAATCCGCCACGACGCGCTGTTGTTCACGCGTCACCGCCGCCGCGCGATCGACCGATGCGCCCAACCGCTCCGCCCGCGCCTGCAGGGGTGACAACCGCTCGATCTCGGTGCGTAAATGCGTATGCCGCTCCGGACGATAGTTGTCCGGAATTTCGGCGATGTTTCGGAGCGTCTCTTCACATCGTGCGTCTTTTGCCGCGATCTCCTTTGCGACGACGGGAAGCTCCTGCACCGCGACTTGGATCTTCGTGAGCTTTCGCTCCAGCTGTGCGACCTCTTGGGCGATCGCTTTGCGCCGCTCCTCCAACGCCGTGAGCTCCGCGGGCGCCGCCTGCAACTGATCTCCACGATCGCGATAATACTGCCCGTCGATCTGGAGCGTTTCGAGCTGATCGTTCAGCTGGTCGACGACCGTCGTATAGCTCGCGCCCAACGCGCGGTTGCACGTCGGGCATGGGCTGTCGGGGCCGAGTGCTTCGAGCTTCTCGCGTTGCTGCTTCGTGTCACCATACTGCCGGCGCAGCTCGTGCAGCTTGGTTTCCGCTTCCTGTTTGTCACGCACCCATTCGGTGCGGATCGCATCGACACGCTGCTGTACGGTTTCGAGCTCACTCTGCTGTTGCGCCAACGCCGTCGCCGTCTCGGCTTCCATAGCCGGCGCGAGCTCGAGACGCGCATGGCGCTCCCGCAACTTGGCCAGCTCGTCCCGGAGGACGCGCTCGTTCTCGACCAGCGTTTGCCGGCGCCCTTGCTGCCGGAACAGCTCGTCCAATTCGCGCATCTCCACCACATACGTTGGGAGCGGCGCGATCGCGCTCTGCAACGCTTGCAATTCTTCGTGCGCGGACGCGATTTGCACCAAGTCGGCGGCGACGCGCTCCGTCTCGCGCGTCAACGTTTCGACGTCGCGCTCCGCGATCGTGACCTCGGCGAGCAACCGTTGCCACTGTTCACGTTGTTTCTGCGCGATCTCCCACGGCACGGTCGCCTTCGACAAATCTGCCAGCGCGGCCGCATGCGCCGCGCCGGCCGCATTCGATCGAGCGACAACCTCCACCATCTTCGATTCGGCGTCCGAGACCAACTTGGCGATCACGTCCGCGTCAGGCATCCCGGCCCGAAGCCCGGCGATCTCCGCACCAATGATACGACGCCGTTCCCGCAACAGATCTTGTGCGGTCCGGAGGCGCTCGTAGCCGAGCACCCTCGACAGAAATTGCGCCCGCTCCGTCGGCCCCATCGCGGCCATGACGCTGAGCTCTTTCTGCCCGGTGAAGTAAGTATTGAAGAACTCGCCGCGACTCATCCCGAGACGCCGCTGGAGCAAATCGTTCGCACCGCTGATCGAATTCGCGATCGGCGTGTCGGAACCATCGAGATAGACCGCCGCCGTCGTCAGCCCGCGCGTCACTCGATAGCGATGGCCGGCCAGCTCGAAATCGAGCTCCACCTCCACAGCGGCCCGCGCCCCCGCTCCGTTGAAACGAATCGAGTCGCGCGTCCCACGGATCGCCTGATTCCCATACAGCGCCCACGCGATCGCTTCGAGAATCGTCGTCTTCCCGGAACCGTTCGGTCCGATGATCGCCGTGATCCCGCCGTCGAACGCAAGCTCCGTCCGCGCATGTTGGCGGAAGTTGAGCATGCGAAGCCGATGGATCTTCACTCAGCCACCTTGCCGAGCACGGGCGTCGAGGCCGCCAACTCGTCGGCGTCGCGCAAGTATTTGAGTCCGAGATCGACGAACGTCGTCCGGTCGATGTCGTCGGTCAACACACGCGTGGTCAACTTGTCACGGACCGTATCGGCCAACGACGGACGCCGAACCAGACCACCGCTCGCGCTCCGACGCACCAAGTCTGGCTTCCGTGCATCGAGATGAAAATGCAACGCGCGCCGCTTGTACTCGCGAATCGCCTTGTGATTCAATTCGCGAGTAATGTGTCGTGGCACGTCACGCACGACGAGCCGCACGATCTTGTCGTCGATTCCACCATGGCATTGCGCCACACAGGTCGCGATCGCCGCGTCCAAGTCCTCGATCGACATTCCCGTCGCATCGATTGGCGGCAAATCGATCAGCGGACGGCTGACAGAAAGACTATGAAACCGATGTTCATGCGTGATGAGATTGTGCTCGATGAACCCCTTCCCACCACGCCCCGTATCCCCGAGACGTGCCGCACGCTCCTCACGCAGCTCTCCCCACGCGTTCGAGCTCGTGTAATCGATCGAGCCACTGTAGTACGCGTTCGGTCCGACTTCCCGATAGACGTGATAATGCCCGAGTGCCACATAGTCCCATTGATCGGCGCCCAGCTCTTCCGGTGTGATCTCGATCGCGGCGCGTTCTGCCTGCCGGACATAATCGGGAAGTACCCCTTCGACTTCGCCGTGCAACAACAAAATGTTGTACTTGGCGTTCGGATCGGGGCGTAACGCCGGCCGCGCGCCACCGACGTCCGGAACCGCGAGAATCGACACTCCGCGATCGGGAAACTCGACCCGCCGCGCTTCCATGTCGACGACGTGAATCCCGAGCGGCGCGAACAGGCGCAGAATGCACCCCGTTTCCGCGGTGCGCGGGACATCATGATTTCCGGCCACGACGACGATTCCCGCATTCGGCAACGCCTGCGCGAGACGAGCGAATTGCGTGAACGCGTGCAAGATCGCCGGATTCGTCGGTCGAACGGTGTGAAAGACGTCCCCCGCGATCAGCACGAAGTCCGGCGACAGCTCGATGATCTCGTCGATCGCGCGTTTGAACGACGCTGCGACGTCGGCCTCACGTTGGTTGATGCCGGTCGGCGTTTGCCGCTGATATTGCCGATATCCGAGATGTAAATCCGAAAGATGGACGATCCGCACGCTTACATCCTCGGCATGGCACGCATCGACTGCGTCACTTTCATGTGGACGCGCGTCGGCTCAGCTTCGCCAGGTTGCCGCACGGTCGACAGGAGCGACACGAGAATGTGCGAATCGGTCATCCACTCCAGCCGCCGGTCGATCTCGATCGTTCCGCTGATCGTCCCGGTCGTGGCATCGCGCGGACCACCCTCTGTCTGCTGCGGGTGCGTGTGCGAAAAGGTCCCATGCATCGACAAATATGCCACGACACCGTCCGGCGCGATCGAATCGAGCCGAAGTGTCACGTGAACGACGCCGGTACTCGCGTGCGTCGCACTCACGGGCACCACCAAATCTCGCGTCCACTCCGTCCCCGGCGTGACCGGCCCGTCGGGGAGCAACGCCGGCAACTGCACCGCCGCGAGCTTCGCATCGGTCGGCGACCCCTCGATCGAAATCCCGCCATCGAGCGCGACTTTCAAGTGCACCGTCTTCCCTTCCAATGCCCGCTTGGTCTGCGCGAACAACGGAACGACCGTCGCCGCCATCGGCGCGACACGAACGGAGTCGGTGATGGACACGAGCTCCGTCCCCGTCGCGGTCGCCTTTTCGACGACCGCGCGTGTGTACACTTGCATCGACGCCTTGATCATCGGAACATCTTTATCCGCCGAGTCGCCGCAAATCTCGACGCGTTGCTCCATCTTCATCCGCAACGTATCACCGAGGTGGGGACGAATGCGCAGCGTGATGGCCTGCGCCTCGCTCCGGCGCACGCCACCCAGCAACAGCACCACTCCCAACGCGCTCCACCCGACGCACTGCATTCCGAGCCGACGCACGACGTTAGAATCCATACGGATCATCATCAGGAGTGGCGCGCAACGCCGGCGCGGCACGTGTCGCGGCAGGCGCGGCCGCGACCACGCGACGCAACTTGGACCGAAATGCCGCGAGCACATCGGTCGGACGTTCCTGCAGCGTCACATTGCGCGCGCGGACAACATCCGCCGGATCGTGCGGGCCGATGGCATCCTTGACGGCGTTCAACGACAGTGACGGATCCAACGTCCGCAACGAACGATACACCGCCACGTCGAGCGAAATTTCCGCCGCCTGCGGATACCGCTCCGCCCCATCGCGTCCAGACATCACCGAGGGCCGCGGGAACCGAACGAAGATGGGTTGCGTGAAGTGCGGATGCCGCACCATCAATTGCCCCTTCTCCAACGTCGCCAATTTGGTCTTCGTGGCCGGGCTGAGCACTTGATACCCGGGCGTCGTCAACTCGTCCGGGTCCATGCGCCCAAAGAGCGACGTCCCCGAATTCCCGACGACGCGACGGTGCACCTGCGACCGGAACTGCTGCGCACTGAACAAGACCAACCCCAAATACCGCCCACGTTCGGCGATATCCAACAACATCTTCCGAACGTACGTCTCCTGCCCATCGCTCGGCGCGTACTTGTTCAACTCGTCGACGAACACCACGACGTGCTTGACCCCAAGATCTCGGCGCTCCAAATGCTCGCGGAGCTTGGACACCAATCGCGCGAAGATCAGATCCTGCGCATCTTCCTCGAGATTCGCGACGTCGACGACATAGACACTCCGATCCTGGAATTCGCCGAACGGCAGATCACTCACCGCACCGCTATCGGTTACGAGTCCAGCACACCGCGTCGAGATGTTCGACAATCGATTACGCACCTTCCGGATCGTCGCGACGTGGTGCGTCCGCCAACTTTGTCCGTCGGCGGCCTCTAAGGCGTGCAACACATCCTTGAACCACGCATCGAGATCGGCGAACGACTGCACGACGTATTTCTTGTCGCGCAATAACGGATCCGAGAACGGCTGGTCCAACACCCGCTCTTTGATGAAGTCGATCAGCGCATCCGCCTTCGCGTCGACGTCGTCTTTGTTGAGCAGAACTTCCGCGAACTGCAATACTTCCCGCAATCCCCAGGTCAACGGCGACACGTTGTCGGACAACGCTTCGTGCGAACGCAGCGTGTTGAGGGAAAACCCTTTCGCCATGTACGGAGCGAAATATCGGACGTTCTGAAACGGCCGCGCCGGAACGTCCATCTGCTCATAGAGCTTGAGATCCCCTTCGTCCAACCGTCCGGGCTGGTCGAGGAAGCAGAGATCCGGCCCCTTCACGTTGAAGCAGACCGCCGCGATCGATCCGCGGCTCTCCGGGAAATGTGCGAAGATCGACGCGAGCAACCACTCCACCGCGCTGGTCTTCGTTGCCAATCCCGACACACCGGTGATGTTCAAATGCGCCGCCTCCGGACCAACGAGGAAATCCGAATCGAGATAAATCGGCGCGTCGGTTCCGCCAGCGCGATAGACGCCGATCGGAATTCCGGTGTGCTCTCCTTCTTTGAGATATCCATCCATGCGTAGCGCGACGTTGACGTCTTCACGCTCCGCAAGGAACACGTCGCCCATCGGCACGGGTTGCAAGGGCTCTTCCGGCACCTGTCGCAACACCGCCGCCGTATACAACCGAATTTCCGCGCGCTCGATCGACGCATACCCCGCATGCGACGGCAATCCATCATGTCCCATGACATCATGGAGCGGCGACGCGAGGTCCGTGTAACTGAACCCCTCCGTCACGATTCCATAGATGTGTGGAATCTGTCCGCCCACCGGATGCGCCCCGTCCACCCGCACGATCGTCCCGATGCCGACCGGCGACTCCAACGCGGTCCAGAAATGAAACTCGTGCGGCGTGTTGGGCTTTCGCTCCGTGGCGACGACGCGCCCCAGCGGTCCGTGATCGGTCACGTGGAAATGGCCCTCAAGAATTCTTCACACTCACGGACACCATACAACATCGTATCCCACCGCGGATCTGGAAGCGCCAACGGCGACGACTCCGCGAGGATCCAACTCGAGACACGATCGGCACGATCACCAGCGGACTCTGCCAAGCTTCCTGCTATGGCGCCACTGACCTCGACACGCACGAGCCCGAACATCGCGTCGTGTCCTTTCGGATCACGGACGCGCAAATACCAACTCCACGCCGACGTCCGATTCCGTCCGCCGACGCGAAAGACCGACGACCGCTCGCCGCACGCGAGTCGCATCACCGTCGTCAATGCATCCCCTTCGACGTGCAGTGTTTGATGACTCTTAATCATCCCGACGGCCTGCACGGAACTGGCAACCGCATCGCTGCCGCCGATCGGGCCATCCACGCAAATTGGATCGTGTTCCCGCGTGCACCATGCCTCCGCCAATTGTTGCTCCAAGTGTTCTCGATCGCGCCGAATCCGTTCCAACGCAACCGCCCGCAACGCACCAGGGTGACGCGACATCTCCCCGTTCTTATCGAGCGTCGTCGTGTCGACGATTTCGAATCCTTCGATCATCGCGCCATCAGACAGTTCAACAACTCCCTTCAAGTGACAAAACGGCATGTACAATCGCCGCCGCACCTCCGGCGCCCGATGCCCCCACGCCGTCAGCCGTCGATTGCGCCGCACACGCACCGCCGCCGACACGGTACCGAGCAGAATTGGTACCCCATTGCAATGCGAAAGGATGCGCACCTGTTGCGCGCCATCCAGGAATGCACCGAAGGTCACCGCAGGCGGCGTCATGACGCGGATCGCGCGCACGGTGCTCCCTTCGACCAGCTCCGCCTGTCGCAACGTCGGCGGTTCCGTATACGCACCACCATATAACGCCCCTTCGGGCGTCGCATCCTGAATTATCTCGGCGTCCGGAAATAACCGGCGTACCGCGCGAAACGGCGCTCCAAATGCGCTTCTCGCTGCGCTAGTCGACACCGATGTCCCAGGCCTGCTCCAGATCGCCTTTCGAATACACACGAAACGCGGTCAGCGTCTGCGTCCGCTCGACGCCGGGCGCTGCAGGGAATTGCTCGGTCACGACGCGCGCGACCGCTTCATAATCGGTCACTTCGACCAACGCGACGAGATCCCACTCGCCACTGACGGAATAGACACGCGAGACCCCTTCAATACCGGCCAGCTTCGTGGCACATTGCGGGATCCGCTTCGGGTCGGCTTTTACGAGGACGATGGCGGAGATCATTCTATAACGTTACCCCGAGCGAAACCCGAATGGAACAGGCCGAGCGTCACGACGCGACCGTCCCGCCCACCGGGGGCATGGCTGCCCCCGCGTCTGAGGGCGTCACCCGCAGCCAACACGTCGTGTACACGCTGCCCCATACCACCGAGGCGCTGGCCCAGCTCCTGGCGCCAGCCCTGGAACGGATCGACATCACCACCGCCGGGATTCAACTCGTCATCGTCACGGTCGACGCCGAAACCGCCGTCGCCGTCTCCGATCTCGTTTACCGCCTCGCGGGTCCCCAAGGGATCGAGGTCGTCCCCGTCACCTCGGCAAGCCGTGTCGCCCGCCTCCTGGTCGATCGTCCCATCCACGCCCTGGCAGGGCCCGCGACGGAGCTCCAGGCACTCGTTTCCCGCTCGCTCCTCAAGCTTCCCACGGTTCGAACGATCGTTCTTGCTTGGGCGGATGACATTATCCGTGGTGGCAAGGAGGGGGTGGACGCCCTCGAGTCACTCTTCGTCGATCTCTCCCGGGACAGCAGCCGCCTCATCGTGGCTCGCCAGATCACTCCCGAAATCGAACAGTTGATCGAACGATATGCCCGCAACGCCCGCCGGGTCAAAGGGATCTCGGAACAGGCTGTGGACCTCGCCGCTCCGGTGCAATATGTCGTCACCGCCGCCACCGCCCGTGGCTCTGCCTTGCGCCGAGTCTTGGACGATCTCGATCCGCCGTCAGCGGTCGTCGTGGTCAGCTCGGATCGCTCGCGACAAGATGCCGCCGAAACGCTGGCACAGCTCGGCTACCGCCGGGCTGACGACGCCGTCCGCGTCATCGGCATGGACGATGTCGCCGGGACGCACACCGTCATCCTCTACGATCCACCAGCCGATGCCGCACAGTTGAATCACTTGAGCGAAGGCGCGGTGAATGTGCTTGGCCTCGTCACACCGCAGCAACTCGAAACGCTGCGCGACATCGCCGGCTCCATCACTCCGTTGACGCTGAGCGGCGCAGTCGATTCTGCCCGCCATCGTGACCGGCAGTTGCACGAGCAGCTCTCCACGATGCTCGAGCACGGCGTGACCGCGTACGAATTGTCGGCGCTCGAATCGCTGTTGCAACGGTACGACGGTCTCGAGATCGCTGCCGCCGCGATCCGGCTTCTGGAACGGGAACGCGCTCGCGCAACGACAGCCGCTCCGGCACCGCGGCCGAGCGCATCGGCGCCTCGCGATGCACGTCCCAAGTTTCCTCCGCAGGAACGGTGGAACGACCGCCAGGGAGATGATGCATCGGCGCCAGCGCGTCCACCACGGCAGCAGTTTGGCCGTCCCCCCGCACGGCAATTCGACGATCGCCCACGCAAAGATTTTGGCGATCGCCCCCCGCGCAAGGATTTTGGAGACCGTCCTCCTCGCAAAGACTTTGGAGACCGCCCTCCTCGCAAGGACTTTTCCGACCGGCCGCGGCGGGATGAGCGTCCCAGCCGCGACTTCGGCAACCGGCGCGAGCGCGACAGAAACTTCGACGAACGCCCTCGGCGCGACTTCGACGATCGGCCGCGCAGAGATTTCGGCGACCGTCCACCGAAGCGAAATTTCGGCGATAATCCCCCCAAACGGGATTTCGGCGATCGCCGTAAAGGGAATTTCGGACGCGGGCCTCGCGACCGATAGACTGAAATGAAGCCAACAACGGGGTGACGTGTCCACGACACGTCACCCCGTTTTGCAACGCGCGGAAACAAAAGGAATACCCTTTGCCATACTGGAATGGTCACACATCCCACACGATTGGCAGAGGATTTCGCATGAGCGCATCGACATCAAAGAATGAACCGGCCGACTCGCAAGTCGAACGGACGAACGAGTATCCAGAGCCGCCGTTTCCCAAGCAACATCAGCAGTCACCCGGATTGGAATCCAAGCTCCGTCCACGCCCTGAATACGAAGCGCCGAATTATCGCGGCTCGGGAAAACTCGACCACAAAATCGCACTCATTACTGGCGGCGACTCGGGAATCGGCCGCGCCGTTGCGGTGCTCTACGCGCGCGAAGGCGCCGACATCGCGATCATCTATCTTCCGGAAGAACAATCCGACGCGGAAGAAACACAAGCAGCGGTAGAAGCTGAAGGACGCCGCGCCTTATTGATTCCCGGCGACGTGACAGACTCATCCTTCTGCGCACGCGCGGTGAAGGAAGTGGTCGATACGTTCGGCACGTTGGACATTCTCGTCAACAACGCCGGCTTTCAAAAGAATCAGAAATCGCTCGACGATGTCACCGAAGAACAGTGGGACAAGACGTTCCGCACGAACATCTACGGCTACTTCTACATGGTCAAAGCCGCGCTCCCGCATCTGCGCGAAGGGAGCGTGATCATCAATACCGGATCGATTACCGGTATGGAAGGAGAGAAAACCTTATTGGATTATTCCGCAACGAAGGGCGCCATTCACGCCTTCACCAAATCGCTCGCACTCAATTTGGTCGAGAAGAAAATTCGCGTGAATGCCGTAGCACCTGGGCCGGTCTGGACACCACTCAATCCGAGCGCCAAGCCAGCCGACGTCGTACCGAAGTTCGGTGAGGATACCGAGATGGGACGTCCCGCACAACCGGAAGAGTTGGCACCCGCCTACGTGTTTCTCGCATCGAACGTCGACTCCAGCTACATCAGCGGCGAAATCCTTCCCGTGCTCGGAGGACAACCCATCGCCGCATAGCGATCGCATATCCACGCATTTCGGCATACGACAAAAAAAAACGTGGCCGAGACATTGTCTCGGCCACGCTTTTGATATTGCGACGAATCGCTTAGAAGCGAACGCCGAAGGTGATCGGCACGAAGCGGAAGCCGTTCGTGTTCGTCACATAGTGATAGCGCGCTTCGAGGAACGTGTCGAAGCCGCTGAGCGGCATGCGAACGCCAGCACCAGCGTTCCAGCCGAACTTGCTCTGGCTGCTCGTGCTGTACGTGCCACCCGAAACCGAGGCCGAGGCGTTGATGCTGTACAAGCCAAGACCCGCGATGCCGTAGAGCTTCACCGGCGAGGACGACGGAAGTTCAACGACGCCGTTGCCCGTCAAGCTGAGCGAACGAAAGTGACCGTCAACCGACGTGACGTTCTTGTCGAAGTTGAACTGATCCCAGGCACCTTCAACGCGAACGCCGAACGGCAACATCGCAGGCTTGAAACCAACCGAAGCCGCGAGGTTGAAGCCGAGGTCAGCCGCATCGTTGAGCGAGCTGGTCGGAAGCGACACGCCCCCGGCGACACCGACTTGGAACGGACGCTGCGCGTGTGCGGCGCTCGCAACCATCATCATCGCAGCGACCGCGAACAAGGAACGCTTCATTTTTCGAATACTCCCTATCAGAGAAAAAAAACTTGTCGTACGCGATAACGGCATTCGCCGTATCGTGATAGAAATGAAACAAGCCTGTGACGTCGATTCAAGGGGATCAAGCGTGTTTTTCTCGACTATTTTGCCATCGTGTTCCCAGGCAAATATCACAAAAGAAACACAAAGAGCGCACCTACGAAACAGTAGATGCGCTGCAGAAGACGTGAGGGGGTGATGAGGTTACGGGCCGGGTGTCAGACTGCGGAACAAGGCCGCAACATCGAAGCGTGACGGATCGATCTCGTAGTATCGATTGTCGGTGTATCGCCCGGTCGTTGGGAAGTACGGTGGGGGATTGTACAGCGCACAACGATCGTAGCTATACCGCTTCGTGTAGCCAGTACCGCCCGATCCGCTAAAGGTTCCAACGGCGCCACGGGCGTTCTGAATCAGCCCGCCCGTGAGGTATAAACATCCGCGCCCATTCGGTTGTCCTTCGCATCCGTTCGCATTCGTTGGTCCGGATGAGTAATTCTCCGCCCCAAATGACGTACTGAGTGCCATCAGGACCCCCTGTAATACGACGTCCTGGTTGAAATCGTTGAAATTGCGATATGTCCCAGACGGGGACTGCGGCCCATTGAGCGCGTTGTCCGCGACGAAAATGTTCTGTGCGCCAATGACCCCCAGGATGTCCGAGCAGAGTCCCGAAGATGGATCCGTCGCGTATCGCAGATCGTCGAGCACAGCGACGTCGCCCGTCGCGTAGAGTGTGATGCGTCCACGGAGCGTCCCGCTGATGCCGGTCACGCCATTGACGTAGATCACCCCCTTGGTCCCGCTATTCAACCCACGATAGACCGGGAACAACTTTTGTTTATCGAGCGGACGCAACGTCGTCAGCCGGGCATCGACCGCCCCACCCCACGACAACCACTTTCCGTAGCTGCTGCTATCGGTGAACGTCGTGCTATCGCCTCCGACGACGGCGAGGAGTGCGTCATAGTTCTTCGTCGTCGGGAGCGCCGCCAACGCGTTGTTGGCCGGCGTGGCGTAGGTCGTATTGGTCCACCGCTCGACCCCGGCGAGATGTGGATCGCCGCCGAGATAGCACCGCGATGACGTAAGGGTGAGGATCTGTTGCCAGACCGTGGTGGCGTTCGTGCTCGTCAAGTTGCCATACGTCGTGCCGCTGCTCATCCCATTCAACGACTTGAATGCCGTCACCTGCGCCGACGTCATGGCTCCGAGAATCTTGGAAAACCAGTTTCCACTGATCGCGGCATACGCCGGAATGAAGTATGGTCCGGTCGTCACCGCCGAGTTCGCCGATGATTGGAACCTGAAGGACGCACCGCAATTGCGCGTCGTCGACGGCGTCGTGTTCCAATCGCCGCGGAGCCACGCCGAGTTCCCGGTGCTGGCAACGTAAGCTTTGAGAAACCCTTCGTCCGAGCCGTTGATCTTGCCGTCACCATTCAGATCGACCGCGTCGAACTCGAGACGCATCATGGCGTTCGAGGCGCCTGTTGCAGCAGGAGCGGTAAAGCTCATGCCACCAGCCGCGGCGTAGCCCGGCAGGTTGCCCAGCACCGTGTTATTCGGAAGTGTGATCGGATGTTGATGCTCCGAATACCCTTTTTGGAACGTCCCGTATTGTGGATTTTCGATGGACTGCGCCGTCCCGACGTCGCTGTGGAACGTCGCTCCCGTCGTGTACATGTGGATGATATCGTTGGACCAGACAGGGCCCCACAACTGATCGTTTCCGCCGAAGTAAATCGTCGATCCGTTATTCGATTCCGAGTTGGACCAATAGGCGAATTTGGCGAAACTCTCTTGCGCCAGTTCGAGCCGGCGCACGAACCGCGCGCCATGCGTATCCCGCGCTTCGGTCACGACGCTCACGAACCGGCCGAACTGCCCCGTATTCGAGCTCGTCGGACCGATGTACATGTTGACGGTGACGTTGGGCACGGACTGTCCATCCGCCCCGGGAATCGACGCGTTCGCAAGGATCTGGGTATATCCAGAGTCCGGAACGACGAGCGGATCGGTATTGAGCCGGCTCTTCCCCATGGCCAACGCGGCCTCGGACGCGTATTTGAAATCGCGTTCCCGGTCCAACGACGTCGCCAACAACGTCGAGTTGCCGGCGAGATAGATCGCCGACGTCGCCAAGCCGGCGAGTGAGAGCGTCATGACCAACGCCAGAATGAGCGCCGACCCTTTTCGATTCCGCATCACGGGCATAATTCCTCTGGCTTCGCCTTAAGGGACAGCAACCACGGTCGATGTCGACACCGCGGAGAATTGGCCGCCGCAATCCTGCGCGGCCACACCGTACACGTACGACGTTCCCGATTGCACGGTCTGATCCGTGAAGACGTACGTGGATTGTCCGGCAGGAATGCTCCCGATCGCTTCACCAAAGGCCGTCGCCGCCGACAACCGGCGATACACGGCGTAGCGCTCCACGTCTTTTTCGCCCCCCGATTCGTCGGAGGCGCGATTGAACGTGACCGTCACCCGTTGCGGCGACGATCCGACGACATAGGTCGCGGCGATGGATTGCCCGAAGATCGGCGGATCGCCACACGTCGCGAGCTTGAGCAACCCGGAGTTCATGAGACGAATGCCGACGTCGATGGGGCGATAGGCGCTATCGCCGCGAGGGCCGTAGTACGTTCCGACTAAATGGATGCGAACCGAGCGAATACTGTCGGTGAGCGCGGATTTGCCCGTGTCCGTGGGACTGCCGTGCGCCGGCACGTGAAAGAGCGGAAGGGCCGATGTGGGAATATTCTGCGGTTGCCCGAGCGTGTCCAGCTTGACGTAGGTAAACGGGGGAGGATCGCCGGCACGCATGACGAGCCCACGCGCCACGATCGTCGCCGGCATCGCGTTGACGCGACGATACAGCGCATAGCGTCCCGCGGCGCCCGCGGACGTATCTCGCGCGACCCAAAACGAAATCGTCTCCGCAAAACTCTGCGGCCCTGCTTGATTGTAGTAATTGGCGCCAGGATACAGTGTCGTCGACAATGGCAACGTGATTTGCGTCGTCGTCGTGAGGCTGAGCGTCGCCGCGGCATTCAAGTCGGGATCGTAATACACGGCGCCAAAGGTCCCCATGCTGCTGGAATCGCTCGTCGCGAGATCGGCGTTGAAGGTGACCGCGTACGGGTCGGCCTGCACGATCATCGGCTGTTGCGACGGCAATCCCGCGCCGGCGATGCGCAGCTCGCGATCGATCGTCGCCGCGCCAAAGCGTGCATTCTGCTGCGCTTCGAAACGTCCGGCGTGGGCGTTCATCGCTTGGAGCTGCGAACGGAAGAATGGCACCGCCATGCCGAACACGAGTAGCATGATGGTGATCGACAACATCATCTCCATCAACGTGAACCCGCGCACGCGGTGTCCGCGGCGGCGACGCGAGGCGACGGACCGATGCGCGCCGATCGGGGAACGCCGGTGGCGTCGCATCAGAAGGCCGCGATGATGTCGGTTTTCTTCACGGGGGAAGACAACCGGGGGTTCGTAACGATCACGGTGATCGTTTTATAATCGTAGAAATCGGCCGGGAGTCCGCCCGTACGTGTGACCAGCGTTTGCCGAGTATATCCGGCGTATGATCCTGTCATGGCAACGATCCCGACGTACATGCTGTCGATCGCCGCGTACCGTGGCGCGCCTTTGACGGTCTCGATCTGATCGGCGGCGATTTCGTTCGCGGTCGCCTTGACGTCGCTGGACGCAACCGCTTTGGCGAACTTGCTCATGTACGCCCCGATGCTGAGCATCGCCGCGGCAAGGATGGTCAACGCCATCATCACTTCGACGAGCGTCATCCCTCGACGTACCGCCCTGCTTCCGGGTGCGCCGCCACGACGCTGGACACGTGAGGCTTTCATAATCCGACCTTGGACCATGTCCCGTTGCCGTACCGATACAGCTCCACACGTCCGGTCGCCTGCGTGACGACCAGTCCACGAAAATCGTTCGTGTTCGTGGACGAGGACTGGAGGAACAGTTGGTAGCTCGTACTGGCCGCGCCGTCGCGATGGTAGTACACGGTCGGGAATCCTTCCGGGGACGTCGAGAGCGATTGTCCCGTAAGGAACATCCCCGCGGGGCCGGTGATGCCGGCTGGGGGGGCCGCAAAGTGATTCCCCTCTTCGAGGGGCTTCCAGACCACGTCCTCACCCGCATCGACGATATGATTCCGATTGAGATCGTAGTGGATACGGACACGCTTGTTCGCGGTGTCGAAGCTGACGGCCACCTCGACCTGGCGCTGGACCGCCCCACGTTCCGCCTGCTGCAGGGCCCCTTGCAGCGTCCGCATGGCGCCGTCGACCCGATATTGCGAGATTTGCAGTTTAGGAAGGGCAATACCCGACACGATCGCGATCAGAACGAGCACAATCATGATCTCGAGGAGGGTAAAGCCGGTGCGGACGGAAAAACGCATGGTCGTAGTGTACGTTCGCAGATGGAACCCAACCGTTACGCGACGGGACAGAATCATCACGTTTCGTAACTCTTGGCCCTTTGCATAACCACCAACCTGAGTTTCACTCTGTTTTTGCATGGCCGTCATCACCGCACTGATCCCTAACCCTGTCCGCCTCGGCCGTCTGCGGTTGGCGGCGCGTGAGGGACACACCGTGATTCCATGCGACGGATGGGACGAGCTGTTTCACGTCGCGGAACGGCAATTGGTGCATATCGCGGTGCTCGATCTGGAAGCGGCTGGTGCTCCCAACTTCGATCCGGTGCGGCGGCTGAAGCTCCTGAGCCCGCGTGTGGCCCTCGTGGCCTATGTCGTCCTCACGCCAGACAAGATTCGTCACATATTTGATGCTGGGCGATATGGATTCGAGGAGTTGGTTGTCGCGGACGTCGATGATGGACCGAGTGCGTTTGGCCGAGCCATCGACAAAGCGGCGGCACGCGGTGTTGCGGCGCTCGTCCGGAAACTGGTTCCGACGGCGCCAAACACCGTGGCGCGCGATGCGTTGATGGTGTCGGTGACGCGTGCGCATGAGCGGCTGACACCGACGATGCTGGCCAGCATCGTCGGCCAGCCTCCCCGCCAACTGACCCGGCGGCTGGCTGAGGCCGGTTATCCGTCCGCGAGCCAATTGTTGACCTGGGGGCGGTTGGTCGTCGCCGCGGAGATGATGGCTGATGCGCGGCATAGTGCAGCACGCATCGCCATGACGCTGCATTTCCCGTCGCCCAGCGCCTTTCGCAACACCTGCCAACGGTATTTGGGCGCGACGCCGGGTGAGATTCGCGACGGAGGAGGCGCCGAGTTCGTCCTTGCGGCTCTCCATCGTACGTTGGGAGTCGATGCATGACCGGGGCATCGCGATCTTTGCCGATAAGCTGATCATCAGATGCGCTATATCGGCTTAACCGGGAACATCGCGAGTGGAAAATCCGCGGTTGCGAAGATGTTCGCCGAGCACGGAGCGACGATCATCGACGCCGACGTGCTCGCACGCGAGGTTGTCGAGCCAGGGAGTGACGCGCTGCGGGAGATCCAGGAGCATTGGGGTTCTGGGGTGTTGACGGCCGACGGCCGATTGGATCGCGCGGCGTTGCGGCGCATCGTCTTCGAGGACCAAGCGGCATTGGAGGCATTGAACGCCATCATTCATCCGCGCGTAGGCATGCTACGGGATGCGCGGCTCGCGGAGGCGCGCGCGCGTGGCGACGCCGTCGTCGTGTACGTCGTGCCGTTGTTGTTCGAGGCGGGCTTGGCCAGCGAGTTCGATGACATCGTGCTGGTCGACGCGCCACTCGAGGTCCGGATCGACCGCATCGTGCGACATCGTCGGGTGGCATTGGACGAGGCGCGCCGAATGGCCGCGGCGCAGATGCCGGCCGAATTGAAGCGGGACCGTGCCGACCTGGTGATCGAAAATGCGGGCTCGCTCTCCGAGTTACACCGTGACGTGGACGTAGCCTGGGCACAGTTGACAGCCCCCCAGCCCCCCTCTAGCTTGGCCGATTGACCGGCGGATCTCGCCGAGCGAATTCAATCTCCAGAGAGGCTTCCCCGCGTGTCGAATATCCCAAGCGACCTGCTCTACACTCCCGAACACGAGTATCTCCGCGACCTCGGCGACGGCATCGTCGAGATCGGTATTACCGACTATGCCCAAGGGGAGTTGGGGGATGTCGTGTATGTCGAGCTTCCAAAGCCGGGCACCAGCTTTGGGAAACACGATGTATTCGGAACCATCGAGGCGGTCAAAGCGGTCTCGGAGCTCTTCTCGCCGATCGCGGGGGAAGTGACCGAAGTCAACAGCCGTCTCGATCAAGAGCCCGCCCTCGTGAACAGCGATGCGTATACGGCGGGGTGGATGGTGCGCATGCGGATGAAAGATCCCGCGGAGAAGAGCGCGTTGATGAACGCGGACGCGTATACGTCGCACGTCGGCGGCTGAGCGCCACGAACGGCAACTGCTCGTTCGCTGATCGTCTATCGTCTACCGATCGTCGCGCGCGTCACGCACGGACGACACACAGCGGATACAAGGCGGATAGCAACAAAAAGGAGGCGGTCCATGGCACATGCCTGGGTCCGCCTCTTTTTTTGCCGAATGGTAGGATTTAGCGAACTGTTGCTTTGAGCGATACGCCGGCGCGGAAGCCAGGCAATCTCCGGGCTTTCACCTTCACCGTGGTGCCGGTGAACACGCTGCTGACTTCGCGGGCGCGATGAGCGCGGCGATCAAACGTGCCGAACCCCGCGATCGTGACTTTGCTGCCTTTCTTGAGCTGCTTGGCGATGACGCCATCAGCGGGATCGAAGATCGCGTCGACGACACGCTTCACATAGGTGGGACGCAGCTTCGTCTGCTTTTCCAAAGCCTCCAGCAATTCCGCTTTGTTCATCTCGACTCCAACAGAGGTTAAATGGCGATGTGCCAAATCGTCCATTGCCAGATTTGTATCGTTGAATGATACGCCGACGTATCATCTTCAAAAATACAGTCGCAATGGAATTCGGCAATAAAATATGCTGGAGATGCGCGCAAGACTAGGAAGAAATCAAATTAAATTTTATGAACCGATTTTGATTCGGGTGTTTTTCGGGGAATTCGACGCAACGGTGAAGGTGCAAAAGGTTAGTGCACGGTGCGCCATTTTCGATGCGGCGTCGGGGACCGCACATAAACGCACAAAGGGCGCACAACTGTGCGCCCTTTGTTTCCTCGTCGCCCGACCGTTTTTATGAAACGTATGTGTCCGTCGGCGGGCAGGAGCAGACCAGGTTCCTGTCCCCATAGGCGCTTTCGACGCGCGCGACGGCGGGCCAGAACTTGGCGCCACGGATCCATGGGGCCGGAAATGCGGCTTGTTCCCGTGAATAGGGGTGGCTCCACTCGGTCGCGGTCACGCGGTCGAGCGTATGCGGGGCGTTCTTGAGCGGGTTGTCAGTTGCGTCCAACGTCCCGGCCTCGATGGCGCGAATCTCTTCGCGGATCGCGATCATCGCGTCGCAAAAGCGATCGAGCTCTCCCTTCCCTTCACTTTCCGTCGGCTCGATCATGAGCGTTCCCGCCACGGGGAACGACACGGTCGGTGCGTGGAAGCCGTAGTCCATGAGCCGTTTGGCGATGTCTTCGACTTCGACGCCGCTGGTGGCTTTCACCACGCGCGTATCAACGATGCACTCGTGCGCGACGGTGCCGTGCGCGCCTTTGTACAGTACGGGATACGCATCCGACAGCCGCTTGGCGATGTAGTTGGCGTTGAGGATCGCGATCTTGGTTGCGGCCGCCAACCCCTCGGCTCCCATCATCCGAATGTAGGCGTATGAAATGGGGAGAATGCTGGAGCTTCCCCACGGTGCCGCGGAGACCGCCCCGACCGTCTCGCGCCCTCCCTGGGCCACGACCGCGTGTCCTGGGAGGAACGGCGCCAAGTGCGCGGCGACGCCGATGGGGCCCATCCCCGGACCACCGCCGCCATGCGGAATGCAGAAGGTCTTGTGCAGATTGAGATGGCAGACGTCGGCACCGATGTCGCCCGGACGGCAGAGGCCGACCATGGCGTTCATGTTGGCGCCGTCCATGTACACTTGGCCGCCGTTCGCGTGCACGATCTGGCAGACGTCGACGATCCCTTCTTCGAAGACACCGTGCGTCGATGGATACGTCACCATGAGCGCCGAGAGGTCGGCGGCGTGCGCCTCGGCTTTCGCCTTGAGATCGGCGAGGTCGATGTTGCCGCTCGCGTCGGTCTTGACGACGACGACCTGCATTCCGGCCATTACGGCACTGGCCGGGTTGGTCCCGTGCGCCGATTGCGGGATCAAGCAGATGTTGCGGTGCGTATCGCCGCGCGAGTGATGGTAAGCGGCAATGGCGAGCAACCCAGCGTATTCCCCTTGCGAGCCGGCGTTCGGCTGAAGCGACACGGCGGCAAAGCCCGTGATTTCCGCCAAATCGGCTTCGAGCTCGCGGAAGAGCTGTTGATAGCCTTCCGTCTGCTCGACTGGCGCAAACGGATGAATCTTTCCAAATCCTGGCCAGGTGACCGGCATCATCTCGGCGGTCGCGTTCAACTTCATCGTGCACGATCCCAAGGGGATCATCGAGTGCACGAGGGAGAGATCGCGCCCTTGCAACTGGTAGATGTAGCGGAGGAGCTGCGTCTCCGAATGGTGCGTATTGAAGACCGGGTGCGTCAGGAACGGCGTCGCACGCTTGAACCGCTCGTCGTAGCGAACGTCGGCGTTGGCGATGAGCTCGTCGATCGTGAACGCCGGGGCGCTTCCCCCGGCGAAGATCGTGAGTAGCGTGCTGATGTCTTCCGGCGAGACCGTCTCGTCGAGCGCGACGGCGACGCTGTGTTCGCCGACGATGCGCACGTTCACCCGATGCGTCCGCGCGAGTGCGGCGACATCCACGGCCGACTTGGTCCCGAGCTCGACACGCACGGTGTCGAAGAAGTTCTCGTGCGCGACCTCCAGCCCGAGCTTGCGGACCCCCGCGGCCAGTGTGGCGGCGAGCTGATGTACACGCGACGCAATCCGCGTGAGACCACGCGGCCCGTGATAGACGGCGTACATACTGGCGACGACGGCGAGGAGTACCTGCGCCGTGCAGATGTTGCTCGTTGCCTTCTCGCGGCGAATGTGTTGCTCGCGCGTTTGGAGCGCCATACGGAGCGCGGGCTTCCCATCGGCATCGCGAGAGACGCCGATGATCCGTCCAGGGATCTGCCGTTTGTACTCGTCGCGGGTCGCGAAGAAAGCGGCGTGCGGACCGCCGTAGCCCAATGGAACGCCGAAGCGCTGGCTGTTGCCGACGACGATGTCGGCGCCCCACTCGCCCGGAGGGGTCAGGAGAACCAGGCTGAGGAGGTCCGTCGCCACGGTGACGATGGCGTCGTGCGCGTGCGCATCTTCGCAGATCGCGCTGTAATCGAGGACGCCGCCGTCGGTTGTGGGATATTGGAGCAGAACGCCGAAGACTTGCGGCGTGACTTGGAGCTTCTCATAGGGGAGGACCTGCACGGTCCATCCACGCGCCGTGGCGCGCGTCCGGACGACGTCGATCGTTTGGGGATGGCAGCTATCGGCGACCAAGAATACTTCTTTCCCTTCCTTCCCCTTCAATGCATGCGCGAGCCCCATCGCTTCGGCCGCCGCGGTCCCTTCGTCGAGCAACGAAGCGTTGGCGACTGGGAGCCCGGTGAGGTCGGAGACCATGGTCTGGAAATTCAACAACGCTTCGAGACGTCCCTGGGCAATCTCCGCCTGGTATGGCGTGTACGCGGTGTACCACGCCGGGCTCTCGATGACGTTGCGCTGAATCACCGGAGGGGTGATGCAGTCGGAGTACCCCATCCCGATGAAGGAACGGAAAATCTGATTGCGCTGCGCGAGTGAGCGCAGCAGGGCCAACGTCTCCCCTTCGGTGCGTGCCGCGGGGAGCTTAAGCGACCGGCCAAGCCGGATACGCGAGGGGATCGTCGCGTCGATCAAGGCATCGAGCGACGGGAATCCCACAGTCCCGAGCATATCCGCGACTTCACTCGGCGTCGGACCAATATGACGGGCATCAAACGCGTCGCCCGGAATGAGCGACGTCGAGCTGTGCTGTAAAGAGGTGGCCATGATGGACAGGAAAGAGAACCAACGACAGTCCTTAAATTTAACAACGTGACCACCCCTTCCCCGGCCGTTTTTTTGTCCGAAAAAGTCCCTGTCACCCCTCTCAGAGACGGGGAGCGTCCCCCTTTCGCGGTCCGGTGGCGGGTGGTGGTGACGCCGCCGTTGCCCGGAGCGCTGAACATGGCGATCGACGTCGGGCTGATGGATCGGGCTCGCGAGACGGGAGAGGCTGTTTTTCGGCTTTATAGCTGGGTCCGTCCCACGGTGTCGTTTGGCCGCAATCAGACCGCGATTGGACGCTACGACCGAGCCCGTCTCGCCGCGGAAGGGGTCGACGTCGTTCGGCGTCCCACGGGCGGGCGCGCGATCCTTCATCATCGCGAGATCACGTATAGTGTGACGGCGCCAGCGACGGACGCGGTGGGACTCCGGGCAAGCTATGCCAGAATCAACACCGTCCTTTTGGACGCGCTGCGCGCGATTGGGGTCCCCGTCGCACTTGCCGAGGCGGAAGGGCGAGCGCTGCAGCCGACCGATGCCCCGTGTTTCGTGACCCCGAGCGCGGGGGAAATGACCGTTAAAGGGCACAAGCTCGTGGGGAGCGCGCAATGGCGGGACAATGGGGCGCTCCTGCAGCATGGATCGATTCTGATCGACGACGACCAATCGACCCTTCCGCGCTTCATGCTCTCGCCGCCGGAAGCGGTCCCTCCCGCTGGGACGCTCCGACAAGTGCTGGGACGTGCGCCAGGGCCAGAGGAGCTCCTGCGCGGAATCGCAGGTGCGCTGCAACGGCACGAAGGGGCCTTCGGAGCACCCATCGATCCCGAAACTGTAATTGCGAGCGGAACGACACATCTCGTGGAATTCGAAGGTGAGCAATGGACATGGCGCCGATAACGACGCATCCTATCTCCCCATGAGAACGCTTCCGAGATTCGTCGTAGGACGTCGCGCCGCCTCTACGTGCGCGGCCGTGGTGATCGCCGGGCTCACACTTGTCGCCTGTCATGGCGGTGAACATGGACGAGGCGACGGGACTGGGGGGACTTTGGTGGTGTCGACGTCCGCGGACGCGGACGCGCTCTTCCCGCCAGTCGTTTCCGCGACGGCCGGGAACCAGGTCACCGAGCAAATCTTCGAGCCGTTGGCGGCGCTCGATCAGACGATCAACGTCATCGGCGACAAAGGGTTCATCCCGCAGTTGGCCGATCGATGGGAGTGGGGCGCTGATTCGCTGTCAATTATCTACCATCTCAATCCCAAAGCGCGTTGGCATGACGGGGTGCCGGTCACCGCGCGCGACGTACAGTATACATTCCGCGTATACCGCGACTCCGCGTTGGCATCGCCGATCGCCGCGGATCTCAGAGATCTCGATTCGATCACCGTACGAGATTCGTTGACGCCGGTCGTGTGGCTCAAACACCATCTCCCGAGAACGTTTTACGCCGCGTCGTCGGAGATGCTGATCATCCCGGAGCATGTCTACGGAAAATTGGAGCCGGCGGCGATCCCGAAATCGGACGTCGCGCGGCACCCCATCGGATCGGGGCCGTTCAAGTTAGTCCGCTGGGTGCCCAATTCGATCATCGAGATCGCCGCGAACACCGAGTACTATCGGCAACGGGCGATGTTGGATCGCGTGATTTGGACGATTGCGCCGGGCGACTTCTCGACCGCGGTGACGCGACTCCTGCGCGGAGAAGCCGACTTCTTCGAAATCATGCGACCGGAATCGATCCGTGAAGCGGCAAAGGGGAATTTAGTGCGCGTGACCACGTTCCCGGGCATGGATATGGGGATGATGTTGTTCAACCTGCGCGACACGCATACACACTCGGCCCCGCATCCCATCTTCAGTGATGTCCGTGTCCGCCGAGCGTTGACGATGGCGATCGATCGCATTGGTATCGTCAAGAACGTGTTCGATTCATTGGCGGCACCGGCGATCGGTCCGTCCGTTCGCGCGATGTCGACGACCGATACGACGATCGCGCAGATTCCGTACGATCCAGCCGCGGCGGAGCGATTGCTCGACTCGCTCGGGTGGAAGAAAAGAGCTGACGGGGTTCGCGCGAAAAACGGGAAACCGCTCGCCTTCGCGGTCATCACACCGACGTCGAGCAAGAACCGGCAACAGTGCGCGGTCTTGATTCAGGAGCAGCTGCGAAAGATCGGCGTCCAACTCACCATCCAGCCGATGGAGATCGGCGCATTCCTGCAACACGAGAATGCGCGAGACTTCGACGCGGCGATGATCTCATTGCATTTCGATCCCAGCCCGGTTGGGCTCAAGCAATCGTGGGGAGCAGCCGAAGCGGCGAATCCGCACGGATCGAATTACGCATCGTATGTCAATCCGACCTTCGACGCGCAAGTCGATAGTGCGCTCGCCGTTTCGTCGATCGATGGGGCTCGCGCCGCGTTCTCCAAAGCCTACAAGACGATCATCGACGACGCGCCAGCGGTGTGGATCTACGATTTGCGGTCCGCGGTCGGGATGCACAAGCGGATCCATCCGGGCCCGCTCCATGCGAACGCGTGGTGGGCCGAATTGTCGCGGTGGTCGATCCCCGACGGGGAGCGCATCGCGCGCGATAACGTGGCGCCGCGGTAAGACGACGCGTGGCGGTCCCTCTGACGGTCCCTCGCACGGAACATCGAAGCGAAGATCGTGGGAATGCTCCGATCTCGCTTCGATGGCTGGGTGGCCGTCTCCTCATGGCGGCCATCATCGTCGGCGTGGTGGCGAGCATCGTGTTCGTCCTGATTCACATCGCGCCAGGCGATCCGTTCTCCGTCGCGATCGACAACCCCAATGTCACGGAAACAATCCGGCAGCGGTGGCGGCACGAGTACGGACTCGATCAACCGCTGGGGACGCAATACATCTATTATCTCGCGAACGTCGCGCGTGGAAATCTCGGATGGTCGTTTTCGCTCCGGCGGCCCGTGGTGGACGTTCTCGCCGCGGCGCTGCCGAACACGATCCTCCTCACGATGATCGCGATCATTCTGGGGTTCCTCATCGGCATCTGGCTCGGCGTCGTCCAGGCGGCGCGCGCGGGAAGCCGGAGTGACCGGATTTCCACGTGGATCACGATGTTCTTCTTCGCGATGCCGGACTTCTGGCTCGCGTTGATGATCTTGTTACTCTTCGCGTATTGGATTCCGATCTTCCCGGTGGGTGGCGCGATCGATCCGGCGATGCACGACTACATGTCGTTGCCGCAGCAGATCGGCGATCGGCTTTGGCATCTCGTGCTTCCGGTGTTCACGTTGGCGTTGTTGATCGCCGCCGAAGTGGCGCGATACCAACGGGGAGAATTGTTGAAGATCCTGCCCGAAGATTATATCCGGACCGCGTACGCGAAGGGTGTTCCAACGCGCGACGTGCTCATGCGACATGCGTTGCGCAACGCGTTGATCCCTGTGATCAATTTGGCGGGACTGCGTTTACCGCTGATTTTCGCCGGCGCGGTATTCGTCGAACGTGTTTTCGCGTGGCCGGGGATGGGATGGACGATCGTGAACGCAGTGTCGACGCGTGACTATCCATTAGTCCTCGCCGGGGTCATCGTCGGCAGCGCGGCGGTCGCGATTGGGAGCTTGCTCGCCGACATCATGTCGCGACTCGCGGATCCGCGAACCGAGCGGTCGTAAGCCGAGTAGCGTCATGCACGAGCAGCCCGAACCGACCCCCATCGCGCCGATACCGGTCGCATTCGCGCGAGTCACGCCCGTCTCGTCGCCGATGCTCGCTCCTCCGGTCGTGTACCGTTCGACGGCCCGCCGCCGAGTGATGCTCTCGGCGGTCGTGCTCGGCGTGCTGATCGTCAGTGCGGTCGGCGCACCCTGGCTCGCGCCGTACAATCCGTTCGTGCAACCAGACATCGTCGCCCTCAAGAGCCTTCCCCCATCGTGGGCCCATCCGTTCGGCACTGATACCTATAGTCGCGACGTGTTGAGCCGGGTGATGTACGGCGCTCGCGTGTCGCTCAGCATCGCGACGGTCGCCACCATCGTATCGATGGTCTTCGGGACCGCGTACGGCGCCATCGCCGGTTACGCCGGCGGGTGGATCGACACCGCGATGATGCGAATCGTCGACGTGCTCCTGGCCATCCCGAGAGTCCTCGTGCTGATCGCCATCGCGGCGTTGTGGCAGACACTCCCCCTCTCGGTCCTCACCCTCATCATTGGCGTGACCGGATGGCTCGGGGTGAGCCGCCTCGTCCGGGGGCAAGTGCGCTCGCTCTCGTCGAGAGAGTTCATCGTGGCGGCGCGGGCACTCGGGGCGAATCATCAGCGCGTGATCATCCGCCACGTATTGCCGAACGTCCTTCACACCGTCGTCGTTGCCGCGACCCTGGGAATTGGCCAGGTGATTGTGCTGGAGGCCGGGCTTTCCTACCTTGGATTGGGGGTGCAGCCCCCGGGAGCCAGTTGGGGGAACATCATTCAGGATGGTGCGGATCAGATGAACACACTCTGGTGGATCTCGGTGTTCCCCGGGCTCATGATCGTGATCACGGTCATTGCGTGCAACGCGCTCGGTGAGGCGATGACGGAACTGTTCAACCGCCGCACCACGGTGAAGATCTCGTGACGCAGGTGACGTCCCCCGCGGTCGATGCAGGAGTGCCGCTGCTCCAGGTCACCGACCTTCGCACGTATTTCTACAGCGATGACGGTGTCGCGAAGGCGGTCGACGGTGTGTCCTTCGACGTGCGCAAGAGTGAAACAGTCGGGATCGTCGGTGAGTCTGGGTCGGGGAAATCGGTCACAGCGTTGTCGATTTTGCGGCTCGTCTCGCAGACCGCGCGCATCGAGCCGGGGAGCCGAGTGGTGTTCGAGGGGCGAAATCTCGCCACGCTCGACGACGAGACGATGCGGTCGATTCGTGGACAGCGCATCGGGATGATCTTTCAAGAGCCGATGTCGGCGCTGAATCCCGTCCTGACCGTCGGAGAGCAAATCGCGGAAGTCGTTCGCGTGCACACCTCCGCCAGCAAAGCAGAAGCGTGGCAACAAGCCGTCGACATGCTCGCCCTCACCGGAATTCCCGCCGCTGCCGAACGCGCATCACAATATCCGCACCAATTGTCCGGTGGCATGCGGCAGCGCGTCATGATCGCCATGGCGCTCGTCATGCATCCCTCGCTCGTCATCGCCGACGAGCCGACGACCGCGCTCGACGTCACGATTCAGGCGCAGATTCTCGAGTTGTTGCGCGACCTGCGCGAACGATTCGCCATGGCGATGCTCCTCATCACGCACGACTTGGGCGTCGTCGCCGAAAGCTGCGATCGGGTGCTCGTGATGTATGGTGGAGAAATTGTCGAAGCGGCGGACGTGGTCACGCTGTTCCGAACACCACATCATCCGTACACACAAGGGTTGCTGCGCGCCATTCCCCGATTGGGAATGCGCCACGAACGGTTGTTGACCATCCCTGGCGTCGTTCCGCCATCGACGGCGTGGCCGACGGGATGCCGATTCCGCGATCGGTGTGAATACGCGTGGGATCGTTGCGAACGAGAACACCCACCGCTCTATCAGATTGGCCCCGCGCATACGTCACGCTGCCATCTCGCCGTCGAGCCTGAGCGCGCACGGCGCACGCATACCCCCGATGCATCGCACGCACCTGCCGTGACAGGCGCCGCATGACATCCGTGTCTCCCTCATCGGTCGCGATGCCATCGCCAGCGCGCGACGATGCTCCCCTCTTGCAGGTGAAGAAGCTACGAAAGCTCTTTCCCATTCGCGATGGTGTGTTTGGACGAACCACCGGTGCCGTTCACGCGGTCGAATCGGTCTCCTTCGATTTACGTCGCGGCGAGACACTCGGCATCGTCGGCGAATCCGGATGCGGAAAGACGACGTTGGGACGAACGATCCTTCGCCTCATCGAGCCGACGTCCGGGAGCATCATCTTCGACGGCATCGACGTGCTACAACAATCCCGCGCCGAGATGCGTGCCTTGCGGCGCCGGATGCAGATCGTCTTCCAAGATCCATTTTCATCGCTGAATCCACGGATCACCGTTGGCGATGCGGTCAAAGAAGGGATGCTCATCCACCACATCGCCGAAGGGGGCGCCGCCGATGCGCGGGTGCGGGCGCTATTTGACGAAGTCGGATTGAATCCGAGCTACGTCTCTCGCTATCCCCATGAATTCTCCGGGGGGCAGCGACAACGGATCGGCATCGCGCGAGCGCTCTCGGTCGAGCCAGATTTCATCGTGTGTGATGAGGCGGTGTCGGCGCTGGACGTCTCGGTTCAGGCGCAGGTGGTCAACCTGTTGCAAACGCTCCAACGCGAGCGGAACCTCACGTACCTCTTCATCGCCCACGATCTTTCGGTGGTCGAACATGTCGCCGATCGCGTGGCAGTGATGTATTTGGGGCGGATCGTGGAACTCGGGCAGGCGGACGCCGTATACGAGAGGCCACGCATGCCCTACACAGAAGCACTGCTATCCGCTGTTCCGGTCCCCACACCAGACGCCACCCGCCGGAGAATCGTGCTCACGGGCGATCCTCCTTCCCCTGCGCATCCCCCGCCAGGATGTGTATTCTTCCCACGGTGCCCGCATCCCGCGAAAGACGCGGCCTGTACGCAGGTCGTCCCACCGTTGGAGGAAAAGGCCCCGGGACATTTCGCGGCCTGCATCAAATCACCTTCCACCCTCACCTAGCCTATGTCCGGAGTCATTGACGTCGCTACGACCACGCTAGACCAACCACCGATCCTGAACGATCGGGCGCTGTTCGGTCACCCACGTGGTCTCGGCCTCCTCTTCATGGTCGAGATGTGGGAGCGCTTCTCGTATTATGGTATGCGGGCGCTCCTGGTTCTCTACCTCGTGAATTACCTGCACTGGGGAGAGGCGCGCGCGGCGCAACTGTACGGCACGTACACCGCCTTGGTGTACCTCACGCCACTCATTGGCGGCTTCCTCGCCGACCGGTTCATCGGCACCCGACGCTCCCTCGTCATCGGCGGCTTCATCATCGCCCTCGGACACTTTGCGCTGGCCTTCGAGCAGCTGCCGATGTTCTACCTCGGTCTCGCGCTGATCATCATCGGGACCGGCTTCTTCAAACCGAACGTGTCGACGCTCGTCGGACAGATGTACCGTCCCGGCGATGAACGCCGCGATGCCGGCTTCACGATCTTCTACGTCGGGATCAACGTGGGCGCCGGACTCGCGCCGTTCGTCTGCGGAACGCTCGGACAGAATCCGCGATTCGGCTGGCATTACGGCTTCGCCGCCGCGGGTGTGGGGATGGTGCTCGG